>JGI24021J15306_10008220_pt1 | contig 12816 bp, 7 predicted proteins | sample Ectturendosymbi1_FD_15306 | JGI IMG/M metagenome (IMG submission 15306) | reverse complement strand
ATGGTGGATTAGTGGGGGAGCCAATAGTGGGGGGCCAAAGGATTTCGTTCCAGTGGGGGGCCAATAGTGGATTTTTTCCAGGGGAGGCAACAGTGGTGAAATGAAATTTCACCAAATGGAAACTAAGAGAAAACACTTTTCTACTAAAATGTTAATAGGAAAATATCAATTTCAACCTCCAGGGAGGCCTTGGCTCCCCTTACGACACCCATGAATACAGTGGACGTTTATTCTGAAATTTTCTAACGTCGAGAAAACTTGGCATTCGCCTTGGCGCTAAATTTTTGCGAAAATACGGATCCTTGATCCTTCTGTGGAAAACGAAAATATTGGTCGAGAGTCGTTGAAAAGGAAGTGAAGGAGAGTGACAACCAAACAAGCAACCAAAGAGCTAACACTTTTTTTAACTGATGCTGTGCGTCATCTCCCAGGTGTGGAAGACAAAGGATGTGCAAAAATCCAGATAGCAATTTTGTAACAGAGTTGTACTGTGGCTAATACATAGTGAATCTCTGCCTTAAGACCTCTGCCAAAAATAAGGAACTGCTTCAGAGATTTCAACACTAAATTGACTAATGCTCTGAGGGGTTAAGTGGGCACCCAACGGTTCGCCGAGACTGTTTTTAATAAAATATATCGTTTTTTGTGTAGTATTCTGCTGTGTACAAATTTCGTGGTTGCAAACAAAAATTTAAAACACCCAATAGCCTGATTTGCATCGTAGAAGTGATACATAGACAGCGTGACTTGCACCAAGTTTACCAAAATGGCCGAGTTTAAAGAATTTTTGACAATCAACAATTTCTTATTTTGAAAAGAAATGATACTTTTTTGTTTCTTTTATTCCCTCACTATATTAAATTTCCTTCTATTTTTATTTTTGAATTTTGAGGTGTTCGAAAAAAATTATAACAAATTTTACATTGCAGTTTTACATCGTAAAAGTGATACATAAGCAGGTGTGACTTCCATCTAAGTTTACCAAAACGGCCGAGTTAAAAAAATGATTGACTATTCAAAAATTTATAATTTAAAAAGAAAAAAGTATTCTTATCATCAATTTTATTTCTTTCTGTCTTTCGCTATAGTAAAATTCTTTCTCCTTTTTTCTTTCTTTGTATTTTTCAATTTTGAGGTGTTCAGAAAAAAAATTAACAAATTTTACATCGTAGAAGTGATACATAGACAGGCTTTGCTTGCATCTAAGTTTGCCAAAATGGATAAGTTTAACAAGTTCATGACAATTAATAAGTTTTAATTTGAAAAGACAAAATAATTTTTCTTAATATTTATTTATTTCTTTCATTCCTTCACTACACAAGCAGCTAACGCATGAAAAACATTTTTCACCGCGATAAGTAAATTCACGAGTATACAGGGACGACTGAAGTCTTTGCTGCCAAAGTATGACGGAACAACGTAGTTTTTCAATTGTTTGGGTGAACTATTCCGGATCATCTAGTTCTTAGCAGTGACCATCTCTTCTTTGGGTGATGTTGGGGGAAAGACCGAACTAAATTCACCGGAAAAAAATTCATTTGACTTAGTAACCCAAAACTACCATGATGCTTAACGTGGTCTGTAAACGCCTGTGTGAATTTCGCGTCTAGGCAAGACTCTCCAATTGCAGAAAGGTTACCGAAATATTTGCGAAAAAAGGTAGCAGAAATCGGATCATTGTCATTTTAACGAGGAAGAGTCGTTAACATCAAAAACCATTTTATAATAAACACTAAAATTGGCTTTCGATTACGACCAGTAAGCTACTTCCACAATCAGATCAAGTGTTTCCACACAAAAACACACCAAGTTTTTGGTGATGAAGGTAAATGGTACATAATTCTGTCAAGAGTACGATTGTCTGCAAAGGGAAGAGCTAATTTCCGTTGACAAGGGCGTTTGCGTTGGAGTCAGATGAGTTAGTTGTAACTAATAGCGCCAAAACAAGATGAGGCTAAAACGCACTGGCTTTCAACGCTGCGCAGAATGGGTGCCGCCTCCATCTATGCCACGGTTTCCCAAACTTTTTTTGATCATGTACCCTTAATCATTTCGAAAGATGAGCATGTGCCCCTGAAATTTCTAATTACAAAAATGCTGAGTAAAATAACAAAAATTCCCTGAACTTTTAACAGAACTTTTAGAGTTTCATAAATACATAGGAAGACTCCGTTTTTTATCTCAAAGTTACTAAAAGTAAAATGTTTAAAGTTAACGTGCACCTTAAATGCACCCCCTGAGATTAGCTAATGTTCCCCTAGGGGTACATGTACCAAAGGTTTGGAACACCTGATGCCTGATCTGTGCTATAGGTAGTTCAACTATATTCAAGTTACTTGGGATGTCATACTATCCACGTGGCGTGTCCTTCATACAGATCAACAGAGCTCGGTTTGCGAAACAACAGAGCTCGGTTGCTTCTTGTGTTTACCGCCTTTTAACAGCAATAAAGAATGAGTCGGTTCGTTAGCTCTTTTGATTTTTTGAATCCGTAAATATGACGGGTAATGGTGCGAGTAAAGCTCAACCAGGCGAAATGAAACGCAAATGCATGGGCATGCTGCCTCTTTCTGTTCACGTACTTTCCAATTTGTTCCAGGATTAATACAGTTCCAGGATTAAAACAGTTTGAACCTACGATTTTGTGCAGCACGATCATGAGAAGACAACCGTATACATTGCTTTCGGTAGCATGGAGATTTAAAACTTTTTTTAAGTTACCCGTTGGAACATAAACTAAATGTTACTGCCACACTTTAGTTGCTATAAAATACAAAAGCACGCCTGGTTTGAAAAGTTGTTTTGCTGTATTGAAACGAGCGGGCTGTTTGATGATCAACACTGCAAACAAAACTGACGCTTTCAAACTGAAGTACGCGCTCATTCAGTTTGAAACTGCAGCAAACCGCATTCTGAAGTTGTAATACGATCGCTTGCATCGGAAGCTCGACGTCACCACAGGCGGCACCAACAGGTAAATGCCTTCAAGATTTGCAAGTGTATTCAAGAGTAGCTACTAATGTTTTTCAAAAACATCTACACGCTCCTTTTCCAGTCAGAAAAGAACTTTCTCATCGGGCAATTCCCAACTTTCCTGACAAAATAATCTTCTGACTGGGGTCAGATTCAAGAAAATCGTATTACACATTGGAGAAAGTACAATCACGTTATTTGCGGGTAACCGAAAACGCCCGAGAGCAATGGTGCCTATACTTGTCTTTGAAAAACGAACGAGAAATAATCCAGACCAACGTCACGCAGTCTGATTGTGTGACGATTTAAAAGAAATTTTAGTTAATTTTCTTCATGACGTTGCGATCGGGAATCCCGAGCGGCATATGCGCAAAGCTTCGCACCGTGGCAGCAAGCAACAATAGAGATCACCCGACGAGATCACTCTATTATTGCTTGTCCGCGCCACATACATATATTTTATTCTTCGCGCACATCCCGTTCGTGGTGATAATCACACAATCAACGCAACACCACCGGAGAGGTTGCAACAATGATAATACACTTGGATGTAATTTTAACAAGTGTTACATTTGAAACTTCGAAACAAAGATCGTTTCGTTTGTGTTGTGTTTACAACATTTGAACTCAATTTTAACCTGCTGTCTGTAACAATTTTAACCTGCTGTCTGTAAAGTTGGACGCACAATTAACAGAATTTTTCATTTTTTCATTCATTCCCATGCTCCCTTTTCCTCTGGGGAGGGTCGCGGGGGNAGCAGCCCTAGGAGGACTCGAAACACCCCACGGTCAACAGCAATTTCAGATAGTTCTTGTGGCTCCACACCAAGAAGGGACCAAGCAGGGTTGGAGATGCAAGTCACTCCATCTGGGCCTTGGACGACCTCTGGGCCGCTTTACCGCGGGTTTATCCGGAAGGACTTGTCTCGCCAGTCTTTCTTGGGACATTCTGGACACATGGCCAAACCAACGTAGCTGGGATCTCTCGATTTGGATTAGAACAATTAACAGAATCTAATACCATAAATTCTTTGCGAAGTTCCGAAAAAATACAAAAATCAACCAAGATTAAAATGTCAGTTGTCTGCAGATAACACTTTGCTTTGTAATGAATACGCAGCAGCTGGCAGCACGAGTAAATAGAGTGTCTACAAATGGTTTCGTCATGCAAACAGACAACACTGCGTTCCAGTGAAATTTTGCTCAAACTTCACCGAAACTTTCCAACGTTGTCTCGAAGTTTATCAACACCTAAACCTGCGTGTTGATGTTCATATGCTTTCAACATAGTGCTGCACACCAAGTTGGTCGCAACAAAAGACTCCCAGAAAAATATGGCAAAAATACAACAATCAATGACGGGATAGCATTTGACAACTTGTGGCACTGCAACAAATTTCTGTGGTTGAGGAGTGCTCCCCTAGAATAGAGGTTCCCAACCTGAGGTACACGTGCCCCTAAAGGTACATTTGGCTGTCGGAAGGGGTACATTTCAGGTTAACAATTAAAGAGAAATACACATTTATATTAAATATTATTTTCAAAAATCATTATATGCTTATTGTTAAATATATCTCTGCTTATTCATAATAAAGTATTTGGGAAAAAGACGATCTATGCCATATAAAGAAATTTTAGGGTACATACATCTCTGTCGAAATGCTGAAGGGTTATACTATTAGAGAAAGATTGGGAACCCCTGCCCTGGAGCTTACCAATGTCACTGTCTTTTTCCTGCAGATACTACTTGGCCAGGAAGTATCTTCACTTCTCGAATTAAATGAATTTGTGTTTCTAAGTCTGTATCAGCTGAGGTTATAAAGCTGTTCGGTATTAACGGAAACCTCCCTTTTTCGTACACTAGAAATCATTCAAGCAAATGCTCAAGTAAGCCTATACATTTTTTCTTGGATCTGCACAAGCAGCAGAAACGGACGGTTTTTCTCAGGTAAACGGGAACCCGCTTGCTAAAAAAAATATGCTGAACTCAACAACCAGTGCCATGAGACCCAGCCAGGACGGGCTATATTTGGTGCTTGAAGCTACTTTTGCAAAAAGACCTGACAAAACTGTTCCGGCTAGCCAGTACGAATAAAGAAACTTCACGTTTTCCAATTGTCGCACACGAAAAATCACCAAGACCTGCTGGCCTTTCCTGTAGCGAAAAGACCTTCACGCACTATTCGTGCCAATATTCTCCAGCAAGCAGTTTGAACTATAGCGATCCAACGATGATAACGTAAAACAACACTAAATACGACGGATGTCTTTGCAAAAGTTATTTTTCAAAGTATTCGCAGTTTCTATCTACAGCCTAAATGTAAATGCTCTATATTGAATGTAGATCGATCAAATGCTTTGCTTAAACGGTGTTATAAACACCCTTCGGTTGGAAACACTGTCTCATATCATACAGCTGATTCAGTGAACAGACAGTTGAGACCATTTCGCTTGAAACCATTCATTTGTGGCCACTAAATCCAAGATCATGGAACTAAACGTACAAACATCTCTGAAAGCAACAGGTGAAAGTCTTAAGCAAAACCATTGAGCCACTCGTGGACACAGCAGTGGCCTATCACATAAATAAAAATAGAAACGTTTTTCTCTAAAGCACCTGATCTATACAGGTACGTAAGAAAAATTTAACCTTTTTCCTCATGTTTTTAAAAGTGTTTGAGACAAATCTCTTTATTAACACAAATCACTGACAAATCACTGAATCAAATCTCGAGCAATTCTCAGTTACTGATAATTAATAATAAATTGATTTTTACGCACGCCAATCACAGCAAAGCCTATTGGAAACTGAAAAAAATCTTGTACCTGCTTTTCACTGGTTTAATTTAATATTTGCCTTATTGGCGAGACGTACAGGTAGTGAATATATTACATGATCGACTTGTTTTTGTCACCTGAACAAAACACTAAAAACTATCCTAACACAAACACTTCTGTTCATAGAAGCGCTCCGCAGTCACACACTTTTTTATCAAAAATATCATTAAATCTTAGTTCTGAGAACGTTTTCACTTAATAGTTTTTCTTCTAAGCGTTACTGTTTATATTGTTGACCAAAGGCAATTGAGGTTGTATCATGGACTTGTCCAAGTCCGATTAATACATGGTAGTATGCAATGGTTTTGAGGATGAATACATTTCTCATGCTCAGACCTCATCTGATAGTTCTATGTAACATAAACACATTGGTACACGCAATGCTGTGTAACACAGACAGCAAATATATTGCATTACTTGAGCATAGATCAGCAGTAGAAACAGATAACATAGAATCCTTAGAATCCTTCCTCCGTCAACAAACAAACAATGAATGCGCGTATAAGTAGGAAACTACACTCGTATACGTCCTGGGTGCATATTTTTATGGTAACGGAATCATCCCACACTGCATTTGCAATGCATAAAACAGAATTATACAAAAGCAGCCTGTTTTTCATCGCAAATTTAACATATTCAGCGCTTCGTGTAAAGACATTGAACCTGATGGTAGAAAAGATGTGAAACCATTGGCTGCGCGTGCGAAGTTTTCAGTTTCAACATACACTTACTGGCTTGGTTGGACAACCATATAGATGTTTCACTTATAAATTGTCAAACAAAATATCCACACACCAAGCAAAAGATGTCACAGCAACCTATGACGCAGTCATCAGTTTTGCCAGCATTTCCGTCACTATCATTTGCTCGAATATACGCTATACCGGCTTCCTGGAGTATACTTGTGATAAAAAAATGCAACAAATGCAATGGATCAATGTTGCGTAAACTTCAAAAAATTAAATGTGGTTTCATGTTGCCACCCATTTTTCATGAACCTAGTTTTTCCCACAAACAATCACCTATGCATTAGAGCATAATCTTCTGACTAGGATAAGATTGAACAATGCGTTATGGTAAGGGCATAGTCTACATTTTGATGACAGGTTTATATGGCTAAATTTGTAGTTGTATATAAATATGGATAAACTTGATTTGCTTCTAAATTAAGAATACTTCGTGCTGAAAACCAGTACTCATCTAATACATTCTAGCCTAGGCAAGCTTATACTTCAAAAATACGCCAAATGTAGTCTTCGTGTTAGTTATCCAACAACTACTTTTTCATCCATTTACAACCAGGCTTTTATAGCAAAAATTCCGTGTTTTTCATGAAACATGACAAAAATATATATTTGTAAAAAACGGATTTTTCGATAGCACATGCATACTGCTTAATGGAAACAACGTCAAAACATTTTTTAAACCAGCTATGTCCAACCCAAATAGCTTACTGGACCAAAAATCAATTCAGTATCTCAACCAGGGCCGCACATTTTATGACATATTAATGAGGGCCGCACATTAGCTCACTTTGACCTTAGCAAACCAAACGTCGCTTAAGCTAACGTACTGGAAGCGTTTGAATCATAACTGCAATGGTAACAGACATGATAAAATGGCTCTGAGGACAAGCTACACCAAAATGTCAAATTAAAGATTGTCAAAAAAAGGACAGGTTGTCAGTATGTAGTTACTCCTATTACAGTGAAAAACTAAACTGGGCCGCACAAAACCTTCGACTGGGCCGCATGCGGCCCGCGGGTTGGACATAGCTGGTTTAAAACAACATTTGTTTTTCATCACACGAGGGACTTTTTAAGACTTTCGTATGCTTTAACGTTTTAAGGAAGTATGTGGAGCAACACACGGACGCCAGAGAAGTGGGAGAGTGAGAGAAAAATTAGCGGAAGCACTTTTAGAATCGCACAATTTCAACACAATGAAAGTTGGCTTACATTTCCTTTGTTTCCAACTTGAATTGTTGAACTTTCGAGACATTTAATTGCATTTCTGCGGTTGACCTATCTATTTTCATACGTGCTTATTACCGTAGGCGTCCGGGAAGGCTTTTTTTGCTGAGAAGCGCGTGGCCGTTTTGCCCTGATAAATTCTTCGACTGTCCTCATTTCTGACGCTAACTGTTATTAACGTTTTGCTTCAATGCGGGTGTGAATTGCATCTGTCTTTAAAAGCAAGGTGAGCACCAAAAGAATAGGTAGGCCACATATACGACCAAAATATCACTGAAGTTCGACAAAATCTCATTTTTTCACAAAAGTTTGTACAAAATTTCCATCCACAAGTTTGATTATGCCCTGTGTCTGCAGTGATCTTTTTATTTTACTTCGAAAAACATTCTTCTTTGTCCTTGATAAACACTATGATTCTTTTGAGTTTCATATCACGTTTTACAGAGTTTGATGGGGAGGACGAACTACCATACCCCCGTCTTGTGCACGTATTAGTCATTGCATCGCATGCTGCGCTCAACCTCATTCTCAAATTGCTGCAAGTTGTCAGACACCAACAAAGCCAATGCCATAGCAATGTCAACAAAAGATTTTAGTTTATTAAGTCCTTTCGTCGAAAAATCTTTCAAAGCAGGTAGTAGTGCAATGAAAACCGAACACAACCGCTGAGCTAATGTCAAACATGTAACTTATTATACTATTGCAACCTTTATTTACCTGACATAGAAATACAAGTTTTATGAAGAACCAAGGCGGTTCTTTGGTGCTATAACGAACTTTGTTGAATCGCAGGCGCCATGATCCAGTTTGGTTGCAACAGTGGCGACAGAGAAAAGATGAAACGTTGCTTGCCACTCCAGGCCACTCCTCTTTGATGGTGCTGTGAACGCCGATTTCAAGTAATCGGCAAACCAGCATCTGCGTGACGGTCAAACATCATGCTATATCTGGGACAACACTTGACTAGTCCTTCATTTCACCACAAGCGCTGTTGTAGCGTTTTCCAACATCGTAGATCAGGGGATGGGAACCTGAGACCCGCGTGAACATTTACTACTGCACCGCATCATAATTTTCGTTGCCCAAGATAGAACACAACATCGCGTCAAAATGAAACTCCAAGACAAGCAGACACCTAGACAATAAGCTCAGAGAAGCATCTCGCTCCCTTGACATACAGGAAAATAAACGGAGAATGTGAAGATAAAAATTAATTAAATTTTGCGGCCCGCCAGCGATCTTCCACAATTCATGCGGCCCGCCATAGTAAATAGCTTCTCCATCCCTGTCGTAGATCTTGGCAGTGTTCAACAAGAGTCTCGGGTTCACGTGCGGTGCTACCACTGACTTGTCACCAACGCGGCATTCACTATGAAAGTAGCGGCATGGTCGCAGTGCAGGAGAAAGTGGAGATGGACGCCCGCAGACAGCCCATGACATTTGAAAGGAAGCAAAAACTGAAAACCGAGTTTGAAAAACTTTCTTGTTTCTTCCCTCAATCTTCGCGCTCAACAGCAATTGCAACAAATAGATTGCTGAGGCGTCTAGATCAATTTGTGGTAATAATAACGATTGTTACATTTTAAGCCATTGCTAAGCTGATACGCAGCAGATTTGACCTTGCAAAAAAACGGCTAAATGAACCAAAGCTGGCAGGCTGCTTTCGATACCCGGTCGGGTCACCACCGAAGACTTGAAGAGGTACTTGCGGCCGGTCCATGCTCTGTTTGTGGGAGGGTACGCTGGAATAGATCACGCGTGGTGACGCCATTGACTCGCCACCAGTGCAGCATTGCGCAATTCACTGCGAAAGCGGCCTCGTAGCCCACGGCACAAGCAAGCGAAAATGGGCGCCGCGGATCACTGGTGACATTCCAAAAAGAGTACAAAAACTTTGTAGAAAAAAAACGGAACTGAAACAGTTTGGCTTTTGGCATTTGAAGCACCTAATCAAGGCAAAAATGCACAAGTATTTGGAATGGATATTGGTTCTACAGTTCTGCACAAAAAATAACAATTCTGATTTTTTGTAGCTGCGTAACACGCTGCAATAAATTTGTTTCAAGTCGGCAAAGAATTTCCAGTCGTCTTACTTAAAAAGCTAATTTAGCCCTGACTGCCCCTCTGCGAAAGATAGGGGTGTAAAACCCTCATCCCTCCGTGTTTCGGCGTTCCTGTAACTACAAGAGCCAGACCGGACATACGATAAGCGGTTCGTTTCACGTATTAAACCAACGACGTACATTTTTCAACGAAATAACTGGTATAACGATAGAAACTTCCCAAGGCTTGGGGTTAATTGGAACCAAGGTGTTCGGATATTGTCATTTAAAGAGAAGTGCGATTTTTGCATTACTAGCACTCGTGGAAAAAAAACAGCAATTTCGTTAAAAACGCACAAGTGTCAGTGTTTCTCACAGTGTACTGTCACAGCACATTCCAAACAATTTTAAGGATGCTTACTCCCCTGCCAATTGATTTCTAGGCGAAAGCGAAATGAAAAATCATCTGAGCATTAACGGTACTAATGACGCTGGTTAAGAAATCTTTCAGAAACCGACATCAACCGGCAGCTTTGGAATATACTGAAATGGATCCACATCGCCTTTTGAAACTCTTACAAAATAAGTTCTTATGAAGTGCGCGCAACAAGACCAATGCAACTAGATCTAGATTTGTGTAGCGCACCAGAAGCCACATTTTTCGCTTTCAATCATTGCAATCTCCGTCCGCCAGAATTCAGCACCAAATATGCAGCGGTTCTCGCGATCTTTGACGTGGATTGCAGCAGAAAAGAACAAAAAGGTTTGATTTTCCTGCAACGATCACGTGCACCAGAAATTCTCCGAAGACAATCCGCTCAATTAAGCAGCCTGCCGTTTAACATATACCTGCGACATTTCACGTACAAGTTGAAATTCATCCTGTGGACCACCGGTAACAACAAACAGAGCGGGTTACGACACCTCAAGAATAGCGTCCCACACCTTGGCATCCCTGCTATTCAATATCTACAGTAAACCACTGACTTGCCAACCACCTTCTCCAGAAAATATGCATACGCCAATGATCTGAGAAACATGCATGCTGATGGAGACGACAAACAGTGGTAGGAGTGCTAAGCAAAGACAAAGCAACTATAGGTAAATACCTCCAGACCTGGAAGTTAAAGCTCAGTTCTACAAATACGGTGTCGGCAGTCAAGCACACGCTAAAAGTCAACTTCAACAACGAAACCCGCCCTTTTGCTCCGAACCCAAATACCTCGGACTAACATTGGACAGGACGCTCACGTATCGCCGGCACCCGGAGTCACTTTGCAAAAAACTGATACTACGCGTGGCACTCCTGAGGCGGCTTGCTGGCTTCAGGCTGAAGCAACATTGCGAACGGCCACTTCAGCCCTGGTCCATTCAACAGCAGAGTACTGCGCTCTTGCTTGATGCCGCAGTGCTAACAACCGTCTCATTGACCCTGTCATCAACGATGCCTTATAAACTCTGGCTGGATGCCTGCGTCCTATACCAGCGTACAATCTTCCTATCTTCGCGGGCATCAAACCTGCTGAGCTTCGTCGTAAAGGAGCCACGCTGTCTCTAGCACGCCCTGTCATCTGCTCCACTCAGTGCAGAAGTGTGAAACAGAAGTGTGGCGCTCTTGGCGGATCACCGACGGAATGCGGAGTGGTTGGAGAACACTACGAGACTCCGTACTTTCATCCCTACACCGTAATCCACCCTCCTGGAATGACCCTGCCAAGAACAGCGTGGGTCCGGCTACACGACCTACGCACCGGTGTCGGACCTTTCCGCTCCTGCTCATACAAATGAGTTTCCCGTTTGCGGCTTGTAAGTGTAGCGCGGAAGAACAGACCGCTAACCATGTTGTCGTTCACTTACAATCCATCGACCTCCCTATGGAATGCATGGTCTGACGCACTGGCGGACGTGGTGTTGAGGGTGCCCGACGCAAAGCTGAAACGAGGGGCCCTCTGATGACTTCAGGATACCCAACCAACCGTCAGAAACCTTCTTGATCAAGTCTAAGAAGGAGATATGGGGGCCACCTAAGGATACGTTCCTGAGACTGCGGTATGACTGACATAACAGAAAATGCAAAAAGGTATTCATCATACACAACTTTGAAAACACTGAAAGTTGGGAAGACAAAGCTAGCAACAAATAAAAGGTAAGCGATAGCAAGTTTGCATCGCCCCCCACTTTTGCGCACCATTGATCTGCCTTCATCATCAATAAACCAGAAAATTTAACAGATCTATGTTTGAACACAATAAAACTCTTGAGATTTGATATCACTACACACATGGTTGTTGCAAAAAAACGACCAAAGAAAACCCACCCGGGTTTTTTTTTAAAAAGTCCACTTAAAAAAACAATAAAACCCACTCTTTAATTTTCCTTTGAAAAAAACACTAAGTAAAAAATAAAATAATCAGAACACTTGTACAGTTATCTGTAATTTTTTTAATCAAACAAAACGAACAGCAACGAAACTTTAAAGGGCTTGAAAAGATGAGAAGAATAAATCGAACAGTTTGAGTAAATTCTACCGGTTATCTTCTTCAGCTCTGCACAATCTGTATATTTTAACCAAATTTTCTGCCTTCCCTCCATCTAAACATTGGAACATACCAAAACATATATTGAAAAAATACACTCTGTAGATTCTAAACTAGCAGGGCATGCACATAAACTTGATGTGAAACTGCAGAGTTTGTGTGGGAGTGTTTTTTTCTGTTTTGCTGAGCGCATGCTTGCCAAGCCTTACCATTTAGGAGTGAGCTGACCAACAACACATTGCAAAATCAGAGATGGGGTACATTTCTTTACCCTCAATTTTGAATGCCATAATACGTATAACAAGTTATTATTGTGTAATTCTGAAAATAGTGATATTGCATGATGGAATAAAAACCATTCAGAATAGGGCGTTTCGGTTTTCTTTTAAAAAAGAACAAATCCTTGTTTATTGAAAAAAAAAAAAAAACAGGTTTATTAAAAAAAAACAAAAA
>JGI24021J15306_10008218_pt1 | contig 12817 bp, 8 predicted proteins | sample Ectturendosymbi1_FD_15306 | JGI IMG/M metagenome (IMG submission 15306) | reverse complement strand
CGTCAATAAACTGTGACTGATTTACTTGCCGCCATCTTTGTGGCCTTTAACTATGAAAAATAGATATGCTTGCAAGTTTTAATCGTCGCAGAAGAATAAAAGCAGAAAGCAGGCAGATTACTCAGAAGCTTGCCACAAGGCTAAAGTTTGTTTACTGATTTTTGGCTCAGTAAGCCATTTGGGTTGGACATAGCTGTTCTAGTGGAATCAGTTTCAGCCTCTCCAACACTGCCTTAGAACCATTTAAATTATCTGACTGAAGTATAAAAACACACAAATTTTCAGTTTTTATCAATGCAACTTGAGTACAGTTATTAGTAGGCTATTGGCCACCTATGTTCTAAATAACTTTGTAACTCATTTAGACATGGATTCCACCATCTTTTCACAAATTTTTGGTGTGATCTTTGTCCTTGTAACAATTGGAAATAGTAGAGTCAATCAGCTTGTTTGTGGTGGTGCAGTTCAGTCACACTCATAGAATTATGTTTTGATNATAGCCCACAAATTCTAATTTNGATTAAGGTCAGGTGAGCTTTCAAGCCATTATAAAACTGTAATGTTATTGCCANCAAAAAATTTTTATACTTTCTATGAGCTGTGGCAGAGTTAAATTTTGCTAGAAAATGCCCCACCATTGGAAAGTGACTTCTACAATCTNGAATCATTCTTTGTTGGAGAACTTTAATATACTGGTTGCTTTTCATCATTCCCTTGACAGGAAAGAGCAGCTTACCCCTTTTGAAGATAAAACACTCCTGAAAATATTATTTGGCAAATATTTTATCTGTTAGTTGAATAGGCATGTTTTCATACTTAGGCCATTTTGGCCCAGGTTACCTGGCCCTGGGCCCCAACTGCTATAAGGAATTTTTTGACTTAAGTTTTTAGTGGAAACTTGGATAAAATATGAGTCTTGTCAACCTTTGATTGGCTTTCTAGCATTTCGGCTGCAAAAGTTATGGCTAAAAAACAACAAAAAATCGATAAATAATTAATTATTTAGAGGATAAACAAATCATTTTGTTGTTTTAGGGTGGCGATTAGCTCAGCGGTTGACTGTCCGCTTCCCAATTACAAGGTTGGGTGATCAATCCACAGCCTCGAGTGACTCACCATAGTGCTCCTTGAGCAAGAGCATTCACTGTAGTCCCCCGGACAAAAAAAGGGTTATTCAAGCTGCAGTCTGCCACCAATTGTCATTAAACAAATCTGCTGCATCGCATGCGATCAATAAAAAAATCTAGAAGACTTGCCACATCTTTTTAAGCAATTGAACAGATCTCTAACGCAATTGCGGGGGGGGCAAGGTATGGAGTTATAAAGTGATGGTGAAGAAGTAGCTCACACAGGACTTAAAGCTAAAAACATCCCGGCGCTGAAGGTGTTAACAATTTTGGTGGTAACTCATGCAATCATATAATAGAAAAATGTATGCACAAAGTTTGTATATTTACTATTCCTTTCCACACTGCCCTTAACATTTTCAAATCCGGTGTGATTTCAGCCGAAATCCAGCACTTTGCATGTGTCTTTGCGCAGGCATAACTACGCCGCCGATTGCCCTAGAGAGCTGTTTAAACCCTCAAAAGACTGGGCAAGTCTTCGAGTCTGCAACGAAACAAAGATGTTTTGGTTTTGGGTTGTTTGTGAGTGACGTCATAAGTGGAGTAGTTTTAGGCCTTTTTGGCCCACTTCATCTGGTCCTAGGCCCAAACCCCTAGATGGTAGCATTTTGCTCAAGTTTTTAAGTTTTTATTGGAAACTAGGCTAAAATCCGAGTCTTTTAATACTTTGGATGACTTGCTGAGGTTTCTAGTTCAAAAGTTACGACCTAAAAACAACAAAATAAGTAACTAATCCACTGATTAAATAATTATTTTGATTATTCTAGGCCATAACTTTTGAACCAGAAACATTAGAAGTTGATCAAGGGCTCAAAAGACTCAGATTCTAGCCTAGTTTCCAATTAAAAAACTTAGCAAAATACTTCTGTCTAGCAGTTGGGCCCAGGGACAGGTAACATGAGTCAAACTGGCCAAAAACCTACCTCACCTATGACGTCATTCACAAAAAAACCCAAAACCAAAAATATTTTTTCATTGCAGACTCGAAGACTTGCCGAGATTTTTGAGGGCTTGAACAGTTCTCTAGCGCAATTGGCTGAAGAGTTATGCCGTTGCTAAGACACATGAAATATGCTTGATTTTAGGCTGATTTCCAAGTATGATATATCCGTACGCTGGCAGCGAACATGTTAATGTGCTGCATGTTTCAGTGTGGCAGCGGCAGGAGTCATCTTTTATATGGAGTTTATGATATTGTGCAGTGCATAGGTGCGCACTGATCAAAGGCATTGTCTGAGAGATGTTTCACTATCAGGCAGAAGGAAAAAACTCTTTGCAGTTTGTGCACTAGTGTGACATGAGCAGCAGCTTGTAACAAACACATGCAATCCAATTGAAAAGAAGTTATTTTCAGGAATAAGCTTCACAACTGAATCAGTACAGATGACAAATATTGTCCTTTTTCTTTGCTTTTTTTATGTACAGCACAGATGACATCTATCTTGAAATTTAATTCTGAACTGCCACAAATCAACAACAGTGATGCAGAATTTCTAAATTAGCTGATAGCATCACAGATGACAACTACACAGAACAACTTTTTGAATGTTAAAGACCCTTTGAAAAGTTTCTTAGTCTATGATCTAACAGAGCTTTATATTTTTATAAATGAACTATATAGTTTGTTGACGATAACTACAAAAAGCTCTTGTATTTGCCACGCATGATAAGCCAGTAATGAGTGTATATACAAAAACAATGCTTCACAGAAATCTACTCAAGTGTTCAAAATAAACATTTTCTTGATTTTTTTGGTGAATAAAGCCATAGTCAGGGTTTTTTTAAGGTGTTTTAGGGACCCGATTCGGGTCTCTAGAATTAAAAATTGGGTCCCTATAATTAAAGAAAATTATCATCAGGTCCCTAGAATCAGAGAAATTGGGTCCCTACAGGTCCATACCAGATACCTAACATTTTCCTTAAAAAAAACCTGCTATAGTGTACGCATTTTGCATAACTTAGTGTGTGCACATTTTATAAACACTGTTTTTTATAGCATGGTAGGTGTAGCCAAAGAAGACATAACAGAAAATCAACAATTTTAACTAGAAACGTAATGCAACAAGATATCACAAGGGCGCTGCAGATGCGTCTGACTGCGAAGTGTTTTACTAGGAAATTGATTTCACATGAGTTATGCATCACCAATCCAGTAAATTGCAAGCAAAAGCTTATGGGTGAAATGATGAAAAGATTAAAGAAAGCCTTAGAGAAATTGATTTCCTAGTATAGTAGAACTCGTCTAATTCATCAAATCGCTTAATTCGTTACTTTTTTGTCGGTCTTGGCAGAATTCTTATCTTTGGTATACATTTCTATTGGTCTAATTCGCCATCGTCCAATTCGTCAATTTGCTCAATTCGTCACCTCTTTCTATACCTTCAAAGCATTTAGTTCGGCTAATATATCATTTGCAGTTTCGCTTTTGATGTCTAAGCAGCTAATACGTGTAGGAATTCAAACAAATTAAGGATCATTATCTGAGAATTGTTGCACCTCGCAATCTGTTTATCAAATTTACGCATGAGGTGCGAAGCACAACCCAACTCCCCATTGAGAGAATGTGGGAAGTATTTGCAGTTTGTTATAGATTTAAAAGGTGCTAGATTACATGGAAGAGTCCAGATAGAGTAGAAGAATTAATTGCTGTATTCAACCATAACGTCATAAACTTCTATTTTACTGCAAATAAGAACACTATGTATACGAGTTACGCTGATAAAATATACGAGCTTCTATGATAGAGTTTTCACCTGTTTGCCTAATTCGTCACTTTTTTTTAATCCCCTTGAGGTGACCAATTAGGCAAATTCTACTGTAATACTCTTTGTGATCAGATTTGGCTGTGGCACCCTTATGATGTCTTGCTGCTGAAATGTGGATGTGTGCAGTCAGAATCATTGCAAAGTTATGAAAGTAGAGCACGGCAGACTGATTCATCGAGGGCTCAACAGCAAACCTGAAGTCTTCATTCTCTACAAAACTGGTGATACAGTACATTAAATATATTAAATACAATTCCATGTAAGCTTCACAGCAAACTGATTTTTTTCATAGCAAGTAAGACTTCCTTTGATACTTCAAAATTTTTGAACTTTGAAAATAGTAAACCGACAAAAACACTTCAGCAATGAAGAACTAAAATTCTATTCATATGTTAGCAAAAATTTACAACAACTAACCAAACTTCTAAAAGCAAAGTAGGAAAATAGGTCAACAAACCTGGGATTTCAACATAAAACACGTTGTTATGCTTATCATGCTTGACACATATGTTTTTTGCCTTTGCTGTAGACATCGCACGCAATAAACTTCTTGATGAATACATCCAGAATCTGATACAAACAAAAAGCCTACCACAACTACAACAAGCAATGCAGCTATAGCAACACAAATATAGCTGACACAGGTCACCACACAACTATAGAAAAAGATGATCGCACTCTAAGCCCAGCCTAAAATGCTATATATACTAATTATCTAGTCACAAAGAATAGTCAGATGTTTTCAAAAGTTAAACCTGGGAACGTAAGTTTCCTCTCTGTAGAAATTATGGAAAAACACATAAAAATCCATAAAAACAATATTTATGTTAATTTTAATCACAAAAAACACTTATTAAAAATACCCCAAAGTATCCATATGCATTCATTGATCATTCAACATAACATACTTTTAACATCATTGTTTCCTTGCCATACCAATTTCAATAACCCCTAGCAGGATAATGAAAACATTTCTTCACCAATTGAACAACATATTTCATGAACACTGTTTCACATGGCACTTATTAGTAAGATAACTTTAGCAAAATGTCTTCTTTGTCATTTGAGTTGAACTGTATTTCGTTTTACCATTGAGTGTTCAAATAGATATGGGTATACAACCAAGTGCTTATTTCACTGAGTGACAAGGGAGTAATCAACCAACAACCAGGGATTTGTTTCACCGTAGTTAGTATATACTGATGGAACTAGAACATCAAGTGATGTAGGGTATTCAAAAAATCATCATGCTGTGCTTTCATCACTCTGCAAGGATTCTGACTGCACTTATCAATATATTCAAGTTTCAAAGTACCACAAAGGTAAAAGGAAAACAGTCAAATCAGCTCACAAAGCATTTTGTTACAGGAGATCAATCTTATGTCAATGATGCATTTTCAATTCTGTAATTATAAGCAAAAACTTACAGGTGATATGATGAAAACTGAAGCAAAACTTCTGTGGTTTCAAACACAGGCTAACAGGGGTGGACCCAGGGAGGAGATTGCTCCCCCTAAAACCTGTGAAAGTAACTTTATTCACCATGATTTTGTTTAATTCGGAAAACAACCTATCAAAAACAATTCTGAATAAGTCTACGGTCAAGTTCAATTTGTCTTGTTTGCGATTTAAGACAACTCTGTCATCCATTGTTTTGTCACGGCAGTGTTGTGAAGAATACTTCGTCTCTCTTACAGAAGCAAAGCCGTTATGAGACTTGACTACAAAATATTACTAAAATTGCCCCTTTAATCTTACTAGCTGGATCGGCTACAGCATGCTAAGGCATTAGAAAAACGCAGAGTTTTGATTCTAGCATACACCACGGGTGGGCGAACATTTTTTCTGGAGGACCACGTTGAAAACTTTAATGCTACTAGGGGGCGCAGATATTACATTTGTCTACTTCACTTACAATTTCCGTTTCAAAGTATGAATTAATGATAATAATAAAATAACCTTGTATTGTTTTATTTCACACTGACACTGTAGTACACATAGATGGAATAAAATCTTGAGAATTCTAACCTAATCGATAAAATTACTTTNACATAGACTGGAAATATGTACTANATATGTATGTGTGGCTGCCCTGTGGACAGTACAAAATGCCATCGCAGCTTGAATCGGCCCACAGACTGTAGGTTGCTCACCCCTAGCATACACCGTGACTATTACTATGCCTTAATGTAGTTACTGTGATCCCTCTGTAATTGATAGCTTAGATTTTTAGTTCAGTTATTAAAGTGTAAGAATGTTTTTGTTTGGTAATGATAATGCAGTAGTCATGGTGTATGCTATAATCAAGTCTGCACTTTTCTAATGCTTTAGCAAGTGTTTGAAACTATGCAAGTCCTGCTTTAGTTTTCATCATTTCACCTGTAAGTTTTTGCCACAATTACAGGATTGAAAATGCGTACTTGATGCAAAATCGATCTCCTATAGTAAAATACTTTGCAAGGTGATTCGACTGTTTTCATTTTATCTCTGTGGTGCTTCAAACATTGAACTGAAACATCCTCGGCAAAAAAACACACATTGTCTTATGTTAGACCACCATCAACTGTACTACTATAGCTCATTCTATTTTTTTCAACAATAGAGTCACTGCGTGAGTAATCAAGTGTGAATGTAAGTACAAGATATGTTCAAGAATGCATATGTACATAATACATGTGAACAGTATGCATTACCACAAACAATGACACCTAAGCAAAGTTTTGCTGAAGGTGATGCTGAGGTTGCTTTTGCCTCCATCGCACACACATGGCCCTGCATGAAAGTGTTTCGAAGGTAAGGCAGACTAAGATGACAGATTTCATAGAGCAGTGGTTCTTAACTGGCAGGCACACCTTGCCAGGGGACACCAATAACTTTTCAGGGGGGATTAAACTCTTACGCACTCTACGACATGGAAAGTTTGATCAATAAATTCACCAAAATGCATTTGTTTTTACAACTAATTTAATGTTAGTGAGCCTTGAAACCAAGGATGATTACTTAAGGGGGCGTGGTAATAAAATGGTTAAGAACATGCAACTCCATGTTCGAACAAGCCTGAGATTTTCTTAAAGCTTTTCTTTACACAGTGCGCTAGAAAAAAAAGCTGTAGTATATACCAACTTACAAGGTCATCATAAAAAATTTGGGAGTTCAAATCCATACCTATCACGACTGAAGTACAGTAGAACTTGTCTAATTCGTCATCATTTAATTCGTAAATTCGCTTAATTCATCACTTTTTCGTCAGTCCCAGCAGAATTCATATCTTTTGTATACATTTCTATTCGTTTAATTCATCAATTTGCTTAATTCGTCACCTCCTTCTATCCCTTAGAAGCATTTTGTTCGGCTAATACGTCATTTGCAGTTTCGCTTTTGATGTCTAAGCAGCTAACACGAGTGGGAAAACAAACAAATTAAAGATATTTATCTGAGAATTGTTGCACCTCGTAATTTGTTTATCGAATTTATACACAAGGTGCGAAGCGCAACTCGACTCCCCATTGAGAGACAGTGGGAAATCTTTGCAGTTTGTTTAAGATTTAAAAGGTGTTAGATTAAATGGAGGAAGTCCAGATAAAGTAGAGGAATTAATTGTTGTATTCAAGCATAATGTCATAAACTTCTATTTTACTGCAAATAAGAACACTGTGTATACGAATTACTGTGATAAAATATACGAATTTCTATGATAGAGTTTTCACCTGTTTGCATAATTTGTCACTTTGCTTAAATCGTCACATTTTTCTAATCCCCTTGAGGTAACGAATGAGGCAAATTCTACTGTAGATGCAATAACCATGCGTCAGTGGGCTAGTATATTAAACACTGTACAAAGTTTTGCTAAACAAAATTTTTTCAACTTGCTAAGATTATACATTTCAGGCCGAATTGGTTTAAGATATTTATATCATTTATTGTAAAGATATTTAGCAACAGTATTAAACCATCAGTATCAAAAGAACATTTTCAACTATAAAGATTTTTTTAAAAAAACATCTGATATGCTCAGTGAAAAGCTTTATACTAAACACACAAGATGTATTAACACTAAAATGTTAATTCTTTTTGAAAAAAGCAAAGCTTTTTCAAGGCACTAAAGTAATATATTCAAAAGNGACAATAAACAACTGTTTCAAAATCAGTAACAAGATCATTGCACTTGAATATTGTACAGAACGCCACAATTTTAACAACAAACAAAACATTATCAAATATGTTCACCATAAAATGCACAAATCAGGGACTCCTTTTTACGCAAGCACTCAATGTTCTTAATGCCTTAGTTTTTACAGTAACACCTATTCCCACATACTCAAATGTAAACTATCACCCATTATTAAAGATCACCAGGATAACATGTGAATAACACATTAACTGTGTTGTGGATCACTTTCTCATCTGTAAATATCTTTAAACATTGCATAGTTCCCAAAATGAAACAGTAATTTTGACCAAAGTCATATAATAGGTGCCTACATCATTCCTTGTTTATATAGACTTAGATTGTTTTGTTTTATCAGAAGCATATAAAGTTGTTCTGTAACTGTCAGGTGACAGGTTTCCTGACATTGGTTAACACATTGCATGCGTAGGAGCAACAATGCACGTCATTATGCGTATGTCCACAGCGTGCATAAGGGAGCAATCCCACGTCATAAAACACACTTCAAAAGTGCCACCATAGGCGTTCATCTACAATTCGCATTGATCACGCAGGTGATTCATGGTTAGTCTGAAGCACTTGCGATGCATTTTGCTTGTTGAAAGAGCGTTGCACAACTCAGGGAATAAAGATATAAGCAGAGGAGCAACCTGCGAGAATACATGGTATTTACCACGAATCAGTGCTCAGATAAACTCGTTTCACATTGAAATCCAACGTGGTTGCTTCACAGTTAGTCCAGTGTGGTTAAGCTCTTGTAGTTATTTTTGTGCTGTTAGACTAATACTTCAACTTTTCGGGTGAAACAGTGTGAATTTCTACGTTCAAAAATGAATAGTATGAGTGCTGAGCATCATTCCAGCAACAGCCCAAACAAAGGGGCCTCAGCGTGGTGCAAATTATGCAGAAGGCGTGGCAAATGCTATACTGCATGTGGGGTTTGACTTTGCATGATACCATGCTTCAACGAATATCACTCCATAAAACATGTGTGATTTATTTCCCTTTCATGTGTCATACCACAATTGGTTGATGGCTTTGGCATCTCACATTTCATTGTTTTATTTGGCATATTACAATTCATTGTATTATTTGCCCGCACTCCAAACCAACAAAGTGATAATTTATGAAGTTTATTCCAAAAATTTGTTGTAAAAAACTGTTGTATTAAAAACGGTACCCTGTTTTCAACAAATTCCTTTGGAAATGATTTAGCAAAGTGTTCTTCAAGTACGATGTACGAATTAGGGATCTACAGTTTCTGCGCTGTAATACGTCATAGTGACGTTGCTAAAGTCTGAAAAGGACATCAGTTCAAAAGGTACAAATTAACTTTCTTATAATGTTTGAGATTTTTTGTAGCACCTGTGTCACAAATAAATCGAAAGAGACAAATCATTTTGCAGTCAGACAACACTTCACGCGCTACGCAACTAATTGCTGGTATACATGACCTGCTTTGCGACACCACTTCACATTTTACGGTACGAGACACGAGCAGACAGCTAAGCACGCAATGTGTTAACAGACATTTTATACTTTACAGTAGTTTATCAAAGCCACTAACAAATTACAGCAAATGTGTTTTTCATTAAGGGTCAAATTTATGCCTATTTCCTTTTATGTTTAATTTAAATTCGATTAACAGTAATGCATATTGCTTAAGACAACAGTTACGATTTGTGTTTCATTATTACATTAAAATTCTTCATGAAATTCTGTGGCGAAGCTCATTCTCAAACTGCTCTGCAGTAAAGGTTCCATCAAGCCTCTCACAACCTTCATTGAACACAGAATAAGCACTCATTTCCTTTGATTTTCTTCGTCTAGTAGATGTGCTCAGATAGATAAAACCAAATGCAGACAGCACTACAAACACCATGCCAAACTCCAACTCAACAAAGAGTCCAAACAACAAAAGCCACAGAATTACTTTCAAAGCCAAAGGTGTTCCAAGAATGGGAATGCTAGCCAGTTTCTTCCCAAAACTGACAAATGTAGGATTATTTGCAAATGCATTAATCCACGACTTGAAAACAAGAGCCACTGCATTGGATCTCTTAGTTTTTTGTGTTCGTGCAAATGGTTTTTTACCAATCTTTTGAAAAGCAGCTTGCTTTTGAGCTCTGTACTCTGCTAAACGTTGTTCCATTGTTCACCACTTAAGCCTTTGACAGAGAATCAATTTGAAGAATGTTTCCTTTCATCCACAGGCAATCCACATGTTTTCTATTCTTCTCCACTACAAGTACAAACATTCATAATATCACCAAAAATTACCAAGTTAACACTTAAGTAATCTTAACATCACATCAGCATCTCAGCCCACTGAAATTTATCAATGAGAATTTTGCACACACAAGTCTTCAAGCAAAAACATTTATTTTAGATGCACATGGTACTACAGCTATCAAAAATGTCAGAGGCAATGCAATTGCCAAAGCTAGAGCATCTTCATAACAGCAGCACCAGTGTACAAAATGAAATATTTATTGAATGCCAATACTGAAACTGCCAGTTTAGTAATTTTATTGGCACTCATGGCATACATGCATAAAATGTTAATAGCCTGTAATAATAATATATCTGTTTTATTAATAAAAAATATGTTCTACAGCATAACTATGTTTGTAGTTAACAACCTTCATATTTGACGGAATTTAAATGCAACTTTCACTTTATGACAGTCTACACTTTTAAACTTGGCATTCTAACAGTTGTGACTTCTGAACCTGCAAGGGTTACTGATTTTAGTCGACATGTCATTTTTGCAGTTATACAAATGACATAAAATCTGTGACCTCACAGTTACCATGATTAATAAAATGTCAAAGGGTTTTAACTTGTGTCATCATAAGAACTCTGCCTTCTCCACTAAAACTGTATAGGTCAGGTGAAAACCTATTAGAATGCTAATTAAATGTGTCATAAACATCACACAGAGCTCTAAAACGACATTATTTTTTTGTTTTTTATTGCTTGATTTAAATCAAAGCCTTGGCTATATCACGGGAAAAGTTTTTTTTAATTTTGTGGATAAGCCAATTATTGGAAATTTTATGTCTGTGCTCAATCTTCTTTCAAGCAATATTCACAATTTGTTGTTTTTTGTGAAATGTACAAGACAACAGTTTATGGAGCTTTAAAATGCAACAACAGCAGTACAGTTTCAGCCAAGCCAACAGAGATGACAATCAGTAGCAAACCAATGAGCACAAGCAATTTAAAAGTGTCACAAATCACAACAAGCTTTGTTTTGATAGAAAAATGTGCTATTGACTTTTACAACAACAAAATATAACTTGAAAAAGTAATTCGACACAGAATGATTGCAGAAGAACATCTTTTACACATTCATAATTGTCATAATGATTTCATTTATCATTTCCACCGAAAATTAGTTAATTTCTTTGTCACAGCTTTTTGCATTGCATTAGGTAAGTCATTTGAAACAACAAATCTCTCTCAAAAGGATCATAACAACGTTCAAATGTGCTATACAACAGAACCTATATTGCTTGTGTTATGTTTGCCTTTGTTGAGTAGTACTTGCAGAAAAGGTGAAAGCGGTGAATGCAGATAGGTTCTAGAGATCGACCGATATATCAGCCTGGCCGATATTATTTGGGTTTTACTGAAAGATCGGTATCGACCAAAACGGCCAATATTATCGGCCTCAATAGGAGTTGACAAAATGCTGTTATATTCCTCACGCATCCATACAACTTGCGCAAGAAAGCACAACAAAGCAAGTCAAGACAGTTATGTTACTGCAACGCTAGCAGGTGCGATTTCATAAACAAACAGACAAGATCAACCACGGAGCATGCGTCGGCCGTCACAACCGAAACATAAGCATCATCGAGAAGTTTTGCAATGCTTGAAGCCACCACGTGCTGGTGTTGTATACAAATAAACTCCCATTATACTTCTGGAAGTTTTCGCAGCACGGAAAGTTTGACCGTAACTTAAGGTGCAGAAGTCCGATCGATGTCTAGTTTAAGCAGATTAATTTAAAAAAGCTTGAATGAAAAATGACTTGCGTTAGGTCAAGCAACATTTATGGCGTGATGAATATGATTACAAATGCAATTGTTACTCATTAGTGACAACTGTTGCTATGAAGCAGTTGCAAGTAACATCTTAAAGATTCTACTTGATGTACTATTAGGCTATAAGCGTGCTGGTTTATACTGTACGCAAGCTAAAACATCGTGTTCGTGGGTTAACTTATCGACGTTTTTCATGAGGCATGATAATGATAATTGCGATCTCCCAATCCAAGTTGTTACAAACGTGAAACCAGCGTTTGTGGATGTGGCACACAAGTTACGGGAGCGCTACTCGAACATTTCACAAATANATTAAAGCAATGATTTGTCGTTCGGTCTGATAATAGCGCGGGTAGTCAGTGTTCACATGCAGTTATTTAATGTTACATTANATCAAAATTCCAAATTTGGTTCTTTACGACTTGGATTNACTTTTCAAATTGAAAACCCACTGAGTTGCAGAAGAGTCTGAAAGGTTGATTTGCGAAATATATACAAAAACAAAATTTTACAAGATTTATGTAGTACAGTAACTGCTAACAAACATACTATCAAAGACCAAAAAAGTTACTGTTGTTTTGAAAATATTTTCATTTTTGGCAATGGTTAATTGAATACAGTGTTATACTAATTTTAACCTCCTTAACTTGATGCTCCATTTTGTACTTCCTTTTCATTGTTCAGCATCTTTCAACTTTCAAGCAC
>JGI24021J15306_10008216_pt1 | contig 12818 bp, 5 predicted proteins | sample Ectturendosymbi1_FD_15306 | JGI IMG/M metagenome (IMG submission 15306) | reverse complement strand
ACGCTAATTTTTGGCCAAACTTCTTTTGCTACTTGTAAGAAGATATTAATGGAGATTTTGGTAGAAGTGGGGCTGCATGCATAGTTCCCAGTAGCATTAAAAGATTTGCAGCTTTTCCAAAAAACGGAAATGTGCAAGCAAATTACTTATCGTCTTTGTAACGTTAAGCAACATGAACAAGACATCAAATAGCGCTTTTACCCAAATTTCTTATAAAATGCATGATAAATGATGTGTTCCAATATAAGAGTGATATGCAAGCCCGTAACCAGGTTGGGACACCAGGAGGGGCGAAGAGTTTTCCGAGAAGGGCCCAGATTTTTTCTACTATGTCCAACACATTTGTCCAGGGGGGGCGAAAATTTTTCTAGGGGGGGTTCGCTCCTTGGTTGCTGGCCTGGTGATATACACGTGCTACCAATGCGATTCAGCACTTTGTGCACTACAGCTCACAACTTTAACAAAACCCAATTGATATTTTCTACTATATTGCTGTGCTTGTTTACATCCAAATACGATTTTTGCACAAGCAGGCTGAAAGCCAGTACCGCGTCCAAAAACAAATTTAAGTATATTAATTTGTAAATCAACTGTAAGGATAAAGCAAAGCGTGATTAGTGTTGCTTTCAAAACTTCTTTAGAAATAAGATTGGGAATCTGTAGCCTATATAAAACTTCACTTCTGCATCAACCCGATGACTATATAGGTTTCACACCAAGCTGTCCCCACACATTTCACAACAAAATTGCGCCCATGGAACTGCGTAATCAAAATATTGCGGAAGAGAGTGAATCTGGGAGCAAACGGACGTGCGAAGCCGATTTTCAATGTGCATAGTCTTCAACAAAACCTCGAATTAAATTACGAGTTTCCAAAGAAAAGTTGCATCATTCCCAACAGGATAATAGGAAATAAATTGTTGTATTGTTTTTCGTGTTTTATTTTGAGGTTAGTGAGGCGCAAGTATCTATGCCTAACGTCAAAGGGGATGCGACTGCGTTTTTTACAGAACTTCTACACCAACATAACTCGCCAGCCAATTGAGCTAGAGAGCTGTTCAGTGTTCAAACCCTCTAAAGACCCGGAAAGTCTTGTCGTTTAAAATTTTAGGAAATTGGAATGTTCTGGATTTAAGTTTTGTGGGTAACGTTATAATTGGAGCAGATTTTAGGCCATTTTGGCCCAAGTTACTTGGCCCTGGGTCCCAACACCTAGAGCTAATTTTTTTACTCAAGTTTTTAATATAAACTAGGCGATAATGCAAGTCTTCAGAGCGCTTGATTGGTTTTCTAGCGTTTGTAGTTCAAGAGTAACGCCTGAAAACAATAAATTATGAAGAGGATTAATTTATTTTCTTTGTTTACTTGTTGTGGTTTTAAGGTTATAACGTGTCAACCACAAACGCTAGAAAGCCAATGGAGAGCTCTAAAGATGCGGATTTTCACCTAATTTTTTTAAAGAAACACAAAAGTGCCCAATCGCGTTTGGGCCCAAGATGCCAAAATGTGCATCAATTTTAATAGAAGAGATAAATAGACACAAAAATCTGATAACACACCATAAAATTGGCCAGAGTTGCTCCTTGTTTTCCAAAGCATGATTTTGTCTGAATATCCCCAATGCAGCATACCGGCATGTCCTGTCTCGTCAGATCTGCCCACAATCACCGCTTGCGAATTGTCGAGGGTCCTGGAGCATGCACTCGTAGATTTTGAGCTTTAGAACCTCATAAAGGATTGACAGAAGGAAGACCCACGAATACATAAGAGAAGGACAGACAGAAGAAGGCATATGAAAAACTGAAGGCAAATGATTTCACACAAACCTACCAGACAAGTACAAATTGCAAATTCTAAAACATTTGTTTGGATATAATATCCGAATAATAACAGAAAATAAAAGCACTGCAATGCTTTGCTTTTTAATTAACTAACTTTAAAGACACAGTTTGCTTGTCCTTGCTGCAACTTTATTGATTGTTTTGTCAAAATACAGAAAGTTGTAAACGGGCCTCAATTTGAAGCCCGAACCCGGCCCGAGTCAGAAATCACACGCCCGAACTCGGCCCGAGCCCGACACTCATTTTTAAAGCCCGATTTAGGCTCGAAAGCTAATTTACCGAGTGAGTCAAAGTATGCGCAGCTACGGGGATCATAAAACGTAGTGTACGGGTGTGGCTGCAGGTACACGGTTTTATCACCCTCAAAAACCAACCACCTTGACCAAAACATTGGCTCAAACAAGCACAAGCTTAGTTTGTTAGTCAACGATAAAACTGCGGAATATAATTCTCAAGAAAAAGAAAAACTATCGCAAAACTATCCCCGATGGCGCTACAGGCATAAAAGAAACTGTGCAGGATAGCCCTTTTGGCATAAAAAGCCGGTTTGTAGGTCATCGTTTCTTTGAAACAAACCAAGAATCGCGTAGTGATTGATCTCTTCGACGCAATGCCATGGCGTGCTAATTTCCTTACTGTTGTCGCCTTCTCAAAGAGAGTGTGAGTCTAATCCGAGCAGAGAACAAAAGAACGCAGCTGTGTTCACAGATAGATTTCGATGAAGAAAAATCACACAATTAAATGAAGAAGAATCACAATCAATTCACTCTCGGAAATAATCGCAGGTGAGTACAGCAAGTGTACGTCACGAAAGACAAAAATCGTTACTCTGAATGTTATAAAAACGTTTTGAATGGAGACTCAAAACATTTCGACAAACTTAAGCCCGAACCCGGCCGGAAAATCCGGGCCCGACTTACAACGTAGAAACTATCTAAGGCCAGCGACGCTCTGTGGAGTCCGTGAAGTTGTGGTTTAGTAATTTTGTGACCTGAATAACGACAATCACGTCCACAGAGACGCTCAGTTTATAGGCCCAATTGATACAAAGCATATGTACCAGTAACTGAAAAGTTCACAATTATAATTATAATTATATAATACACTCAACGCTACTGCATTGTTAAAAGCAGGGTTGCGGAGTCGTAGATAAAATGTCTGACTCCAACTCCGACCTTTCCAAAATGTCCAACTCCAACTCCGGCTTTCCAAAATTTCCGACTCCAACCCCTAACGTAAAGGGAATGAAATTTGGCTGGTAAAATCAATGGAAAACGGGGTAAACAGCAAGAAATATCTTTTTCAACAAAAGTTTCAAAAGAAATTGCACCATTTCAAAGGAATTCCCACTTTAGGAGTGTGATATAAAAAATGATCCAATTGGACATCCGCAGTCGGACAAAAAAATCCGACTCCGACTCCCAGAGTTGTCAGGAATCCTACTCCGACTCCACCCAAAAACCCCCGACTCCTTACGACTCTGACCCCGCAATCCTGGTTAAAAGATAAATAATAATCATCATCATTAAAACTTCAAAACTACGTTAAATTCATTTCAACATGACGTTTGCAAAAAAAACAAAACTCAAAAATTCTCCAAAACACCAGATCTGTTGTCATAACAACATACTAAATGTTTAATCACTGTTCTAAAAGCATGCGCAGTAGCATACTACTGTACATGCACTGTGCACGCTGTATTCCCGCCTATTGTGACGTTTTGCCTTGGAACGTTCCAAGGTTCGTAACTGCTCGCTTTGCGGACCTTGGTGAGATTTGGTAACTGGGTAGCAGCAGCTGGCATTCAACATTTTGTAAATTGTAGTTATTAGCATCTGTTGGCATTTGGTATTTCCTAATTATTACGTAACATTCCGACTTGAATTTGGCGCCACCAAAATGCTGCGGCAGATATCCCCCATTGCCCACCCTTAGTTACGTCACTGTGCTCCATTTATCACTGAAATTTTAAACTGCTTCGAGAACAAAGTAAATGGCGAATTTAATTTGCAAAGATAATTGTTCGTGAGGTACAGTCATAGCGCAAGTGAATTCTAGATTTCTAGTTGTGAGCTGCAACATCATACTGAGTTTTATGTCTCTCCCGAAACCCAAGTCTATGTACGCTGCAACTAAGCGGCAAAACAATACACCAGGCGTAGAAGTTCAGGTTTTGATATGAAAAACTTGGAGCTTCTGCAAGCCATTGAACATTGCTTTGGCACGCATGGTTTTGTTATGATGACTTCAAATAGTTTAAAATTAGCGGTTTCGCATTAAACCTAGTTCAAAGTTTGATACGGCCATTTTTTGAGAATCTAGCTCAGTGGTTCTTAACCTGGGGTATTTTACCCCTGAGGGTAAATTTCATCTTCCAAGGGGGCAAATTTACTGAAACATAAATTGCAGCCATTGTATATTTTTATAATTTATTCTGAACTGTAAGAGTTTGCTAATTTCGTATTTTTATTAATTGAGCACCATTGAGTGTTCTGGGGGTAAATCTGGTAATCTTGTTTGATAAAAGGGTAAGATATGTAAAAAAGGTTAAGAACCACTGGTCCTGCTAATTTTCAAATAGTGGAAAATACGCAAGACATGGGCGATGGAAAGGGGCAGGCCGGCAGAGGGCGCAAAAGCTCCCCCTGGATGACATTTTCCTAATAAATTTTTAGCAAAAAATGTTGTTTTCTTTGTTTCGGATGGGTAAAATGAGATTTCACCAATTTTTCTACCCCTGGAAATGTCATTTTCGCCACCCCTACAGAAATCCATTGTTGCTTCCTCCTGGAAAAAATCCTTCCGACGCCCATGCGTGTTTGTAGATCGATTTGTTCTTCCAAGCAATGAGTGAGTCGCGAGTGTCTCAGAAGAGATGCAGAGACTTGTGATAAATCTCTTTTGTTAGGTTTTGGTTTAACATTTTTCTTTTTTAATTTACAGTATTTACCATGTGTTACTTAAATTTGTGTGAAAAAGTGAAATGGAGGTTGTTACAGATGACAAAAATGAATCAAGAACTATCAACGTTCCTCTTTATAGTTTAAGTGGAATGAAACTGCTTGCTGTTGATCAAGAAATGCCCAAAATGTTGCAGGATCCTGGCCAAGAAGACACAGTGTTCAATCGAAATAAAGTAGCCGTCATTCCTGACCATCAAAGTCCTCAAGATGGAAAACCTTCACCTTGCAGTGCACTAATGCTCGTGTTAATATTTTTGGTTTCTTCGGGAGTAACACTATATTGCTACGCTCACATAATGATTGCCGATTGCTCCAGTCCGTACGGATGTTAGTCGCCAAATGTATCCTACATTTCGGGGCAAAATTCCACGCCAAATGCACAGAACGCTCACGGAGACTGAAGACAACACTTTTTCACTGTATCTTTCCGTCATACAAACCAGAAAAAAAGCTTTTCCTACTAAAAATTTGCTTCAAAGCATTTCTTCTTTCAAAATCGTACTCGCACTTCGCAATAAATGGCAAATACTGAATAAATTTTCAAGGCCCAGCTTATCCTCATATTCTGTAGGCTACTCACAGTAAGCGTTCACAGAAGAAAAAAAAATTATGGCTTATGTTTAATAATGCCGGTGCACTGGATGCTTTTTTCTAATTTTTGCTTGGCATGCTGTGTTTTTATTGCAGGTTTGTACCCGGGAGCTTCAAATAATGTGGTTATCAGCCTGATGCATTTACGGTTTAAATGATACAAACATATATTTTTTTTAAACCGAGCCCTAGTCCGTGAAAGGTGCAGCAAAGTCCATGTTTGAGAAATTGATATTTTTTTGTATCTCTAAAATAAAATGCTGCTTAGTTCTATCTATAGCAATCAACTGCCTATTTTTAACTAAAAACAAAAACTTTCAAGAAATCTGTCAATGTCTAAATCTCTGATTGTAGTGCAAACAACTTATTTTGACGGGTGCTTATATAAGGTTTTTGCAATGCTTGTAGTAAGGGGAGGATGGCAAAAGGTATTGTGACGTCACAGAATCGTTGACAGCTTTTCAACCACATGACGATAAAATATTTGGTTGGAAATGCAAACGTTTGTAAAATCTCATTTCAGCAATGTTTTGAACCACATATTCATCACCAGAGTTCCTCGCTGTAAACTTAAGTCAAGTAATGTACTGCGTAACATTCCCACTTGGAACAACTTGCCAAGGTAGCGATCCGGGAACCGTCAGTGTGCTTGCGGTTGCGGATAATACATTGAGTTGGCGATATCTCACCAAGCGCTACAAACATCGAGGTCAGCGTCAGGGCCGGCCCTAAGCCGATGCAACCGATGCAGCTGCATTGGAACCCGCGCCTCTGGCGGCTCCGCGCCACGGTGTTTGGGCAGGTCGTTCATTTTTGCCAGATGCACCTTGCGCACGAGAATTGTAGAAAGGCTTGTAAATCTCATTGTTAGCAAACAATTATCTCGAATGAGCGAACCATGAATTTCCTCCGACCGAACGTTACCAAATGTGCTCAACTCTCATGCTATGGCGGTATATCTGCGCTCCACCATCTCTCACTCTTTATGGATCGAACTTGGTTGTTACTGGTGCTAGTTGAGGCTGTAGTAGACCTACAGCTATTACAAGCAAGGTGTGCAGTGATTCAACTCGCAATAAACAGGACATAGACGAGTGTCGGTCGTATAAACTTTGATAGCAGTTCTGCCAACGTAACGTTGTTCAGTTCTCGAAAGATCCTTATGTTTTGGAAAGATTTTAGTTGGTTGTGGTTCGTCTGCATATTGACAGGGCTTGCAGTTTTGTTTCATGGCAGATTTCAACAGAGAGTACATATTTTAATATTTTGTCAAGGCAAAATTAGCTCTGTGACATTGTAACAAATAACAAAAGATGAGAGGTTGAACCCGTGAAAGCCAAAAATCTCATGCAAACCAGCGCAAAATTTTGTGAAGTGTTCGCACTTGACTTCGCCTCCTTTCCTTTGTCCACGAAGTTGTTCCGCGTTGTTTGTCAGTCGTGTGGGTAGTTCTATCAGTTGCCTCCCCACCAAACTTGCACTGTGTTTTGCCTATTTGCGAGCGCAAGTAGAAAAACCACTACTTCAAAGTCCAGGTTCATAAATGTAAAGAACACTTAAAGCTGCTGTGCAGCTTAACTAGGCAAGGCAAAAATTATGAATGTCATCCAGCACACTTGTTCCTGTTTATCATTGTATTGGGCGGCTATAGACTTATATTTCATCAGTCAACCTTTTATGAGACTTTGTTAAATTGAACTGACTTCATTGAAATATAAAATGGAATTAAACTGTAAACACAATCGTAACCCCAGTATTACAAAACTTATTGGCCACGCTCAGCTTCATATAAACATAGCTTAGCACTGTACGTAATTAAATTTGTACAAATCATAGGCTTCTCGAAAATACAATAACTTATATGCGGAATTTGAAGCCCTAATGTGAAAAAGTCAAATTTAGTTTCGTTTTCGTCACATGTGCTTTGCCAACAAGAGAGATTGCAAGCTCAGGGATGGATATTAGGGAAGGATAACGAGACAGTCGCCTCGGGACCCTCTNTTTCAGAGATACCGTGCCCCTCCTTGAGAGCTTTGCACCACTGTTTAGTTNAAAAAGTTATGTACCACTCTAGAGCCACATTTAAAGAAGCTCTGAAGCAAGTCATGCTTTTCAAAATAAAGCAAAACGTATGGGAAAATGTGCCATAGGAGGCAGCTTTCAATTGTGTAGCTGCAAAACTAAAAATTTTTGTTCCTTTCGTATGTATCTTATGCACTTGAATTTAGCTTATAAACTGAAATGTGAAATAAATTTAACTCTTTTATCCACGTGATCCGGCATCTACCTTTCGCAGTGGCGATGTTTTGGGGCCCCTTTGTGAGAGCTTGATCCCTAACTTTTAATATGCACTCCTGTGCAAGATATCTCAGCACAGGGGCGCAACCAGCTCTTAATTTTCGGGGGGGGGGGCAATTTTCATGAAATTTCATTAGATGATGTCATCTTGCTTATTCAACCGTGGTACAATTTTTTTGCAAACAGGCACAGATAAAGTCCTCTTCGCAACATTACCGAATATGAGAACTTTTCAGTTTTAATCAAGATGCAGACCGAGCGATCAGGACAGAGCAAAAATTAGTAGCTAAATGCAAACATCTGCTTCCGTACTCCGCTAGTGCACTCATTGCTGTAGCATGGCAATGCATAGACTACTGGTAAAACTGCGTAACTTTTCGTCTTGTTTTAGAAAATTCATCAAATCCATTATCTAGATTTTTGAAACTTCAATTTAATGTATTTTCTGTGAGATAATTTCTTCAGATGATATTGTCAGATACAAGAGACTGGTATGAATTTTAGCGCTGATGGCGCTATTGTCTCAATCGTAGGAACGAGACTTCGTCTGCCAACTGAAACGCTCTTGAAGGGAATGCAGGCAGGAATGCAACTTGAACTTTATTGCGAATGGTTGGGTCAGGCTCGCCACCAGATGTGGGTGGGCCTCGACACTTATGCCAGGACTCTCCTAATAATTTTGAGGCCCTCGTGAAATTCGAATTTCCTTTGCAACATTACAGCTTGGCTGTGAAACCCTAGCAACGGAAAGCACTGGACATAAAAGGCAACAATTCTTAAATAGAAGCCTACAGTAACCGCAGGCAAACGTAAAGCTAACGCAATGTAAACACAGTAAGCTGTTTCTGTCACCAGGCGTAGTCTACTGGCTACAAACTTTGCTCCACTGGTGTAATAACAATACAGTTTTTATTGCTGACGTTTCGAGAGTCTATGCAAACTATCTCTCTCAGAAGGTAGGCAAGAAACAAAATCAAACCGTACACTACACACACACTGCATTTCCGAAACATTACTTTAGAAATAGCATCATGCAGTTCAACGTTCTAGCCCTATTCTTCTAGCATGTGTATGAATTTGTATCATGAATGCAGATCCAAAACTTGAGGGATAGCCTATGTGTGGCGTGGTGATCTTTGAGTTTGTATAGTCTACCTAGTCGAATAGGGAAATTTTGCTGCTGCTACGCCGAGGGTCGTGGGTTTGATTCTCCATTCAGGTGGCTCTGGACAACGCAGCATTGCGGCAACAACAAATGTCAAGGGTGAGGGGATCTTTGAATGCTACCATTTCGGGCAAAACGGATCAGGTGTCTTTTCTCTTCGGCGCATAACGGATTAGGTGCGTTTGGGACAAAACGGCTTTTTCTGACATCTACGGGTTTTGTTAAAGTTTTTAGAAGGACGTTTAAGGCTATGAGATTTCAGGGCTTGTATTGGTTGCAACAGTGGGGGTCTGCTAAAGCGTTATTTGGAGCCAAAGTGGTGTAGTAGGTGGGTGCGTTCAACACTTGACTAGCATTCATATGACACCTTACTAAACCCTTTTTCCCAAGCCGTCGAGCTGGTACCAATCCAGAAAGACAATAAAACGTGAAGCAGTCGTCATGCTAAATTTTGCTAAAAACTATCAGGTTTCGGACCGAAAATGCAAATAAACAACTTTTGTTTAGAAATGTACTACGTTAATACAGGTAATGTTGGTCCTTTTTGCTCCTAACAAAAATAATCAAAACGTCGTAGAAGAACAAGCGGTTTGAACTGGCCACAACTTTTTTAATAACAACCAACATGTCAAGATTTCTCTTAGAACTTTGAAAGTTTCAGCAGTTTGCGCGGCTCAATAGTACCCTATTATATAGTTTCATGAGGCCAAATTAGGCCTGTCTCAGAATAAAGTGGTACACGAACCAATGTATAGAAACTGCCTTACAAATAGCAACATTTTAAACTATCTCCCAAGTTTCGACAATTCCAGCATATTTGTGGTTAAAATGCCAGTCATTTACGAAATTTTCGATCAGATGGCCTGTCTCTAAATAAATCTTGTAAGGAGAGAAGTAGCCAGTAGAAGAAAGAAAAATTCAAATAAGATTTTTCGAAATTACTTGAATATAAAATTTCACCTTCATTCTTTGAAAGTTTCTGCAAATGTTAAATTGCTATGCAATGTTTCGAAATTTCTGGGGGTGCAAATGCCCCCCCGGTTGCGCGCCTGGCTCAGTATCTGTAAGTAATGGCGGTGTCAATTCCCTCAGCACTTGCAAAATAAAAAGCATCTTGCTACTTACGTTAGATTTTGATGCTGACTCTTCTCGTTGCGGTTAAATTATTTCAAATGAATTACTGTCGGGTAGGGTGGCAATTAACATCAGATGAAAGTTGAAACACTGAGCGTATAATATCTTGAAAAGACTGATTTTTTACTTGCCGGCAAATTAAAGGGAAATCATTGATGAAAATGTTAAGGCTCCACATAATTGTGATTGAACCGTCACAATACATGTGTGGCGGCCAGAAGATGGCGCCACATGTAAATAAATGGTCACCGCTAGATGGTGCACATGAGTAACTAGTCACTGTGATAGTCATCACAAGCGAATTATCGTAATTTTCTTATCCCTATATAATGATAGTGCAACCTAGTAGAAATAGAGTGAACTCAGTGGGGAGCTCTATTGCTACTGGTTGCCTTCCTGTTAGTTAATACGCCGAATTGCCATCTTTCGCTTGTGTTTGTCTCAGTAGTTCAAGACGATGCAGTTAACTGCAACACATGTCATCACAAATAAATGTCTAGAAAGAATGCTATTGTTGCTAAACAGTGACTATGTCGCAGTGAAGAAGACTCTGAAACTGAACCACTTGTTAGCCAAAGTTTGAGCTTCAAAACATAAAATTTATCTCAACGCCAGATTCACGCATGTAATTCCAAAACTTTGCAAAAACAAAAATATACAATGTTGATTTAGGGCTACGCTGGCACTGGAAAAAAGGATAGGTTGTATTTGTAACACTCACGGTTATCAGAGAGGAATTTGTGATGGTCTTGAAATGAAGCTTACATAACCATTAGGTGGGATATAGCAAACTGGTGCGCCAAAAACAGCTGCGAAAAGCGTTACTCCAATTGTTTTTACCTGCGGTCACTGATGATTACAAAAGGTGAGATACAAGTTTCTATTCGACTTACAGCTGAGGTAGGATGGGTTCCTTGAGTCAGTTTCGTTGATTTGCACTGAAGTATTTCTTTTGGCTTATACTTCAAATATTTTATTAACCTGCAAACTTTAGAATTGAGGGTGGCATTGCCCCGTTGCCCTTCCTGGCTACGCGCCTTGTGGCAACCGTATTCTGCTTGCGGGCTGCAGACCAGCGCAGGAATTCGTGATTGAGCGACGTTCATATGCACAGCGATTCGGTAATTCAAATTAACCAACACAATTTTCAACAATCATAATAATTCAGTTACCTAAGAAATCTGTATACTGTGTCTACAGATACTCCAGTGATAATGTTCATGTTTCTCATTTATTACCTGGTTTTATGCTAGGGAAACGTTTCCAACAGTAAAGTAACATAAAATTTGCACAACTACATTACTTTTTATCACAAAATGTTTGGGGGGAAAAGATATAATGTCCCCCCTGTCCAAAAGTTGGGGGGGGACATGCCCTCCCGGTGCACCCATAAACTCTGTCCCTGCTTGTTTCTGTTGTTTTAAGTTAGCACCTAGTGGTTCTCTCATTTCGCAAGCATTCTCGCTGACTCATGCATTGTGTGTCGAACGAAAGTCTCGCTGACTCATGCATTATGTGTCGAACGAATGCGTCATGCATGAGAATCTTATGTTGTCTTCACTCTGTGTTCTTATGTTGTCTTGAAGCTTATGTTGTCATCTTCACTATGGGCTTGCTGGCTGCCGTGTGTGCGAATGTGCTGTGTACCTGACAAGGTCTGTGGAGTAGAAGTAGGTCACACAAAAAATGTAAGAATGTTTTTGCTTTCTTGGTCAATTTTTATTGCAAATTACAATCACACAAGAACAAAAAGTCTCCATTACAATTACTTGAAAATATGTAATTATTTACATTCAATTACAATTTCAATTGATCCAACTCTGGCTATATATCCAATGCCGGATTAACAATATTAGCAATTGCTACGGGCCCCGCACTTTTGGGGGCCCGTGGTCCTTTGTTTGAAGTTTGTTCTTTATTATACGTGTAACGGTCAATAGGACCGTAACACTAAGTCGAAAATCGACACCACAAATAAAAGATGCACTTTCCGGGAAAACCAAGCAGTTCATTGCGTGATCCTGCAGGTGATCTCTATTGCTGCTTGCCACATTGTTGCTAAAGGCTTCTGGCCTTACCCACTGAAGCCCGATTGATTCATACGCAAGGGTGGGTGTTAGAGTTTAGCAGTGGCGGTTCTAAGGGGGGCTTGGGTGGGTCATGGCCTCCCAGATTTTTGCTTGGCATCTGTTTGGCCCTCCAGTTTTTGTTTAATTTCCCGTTTAAATTCGTTTGGTTGACATATGCAGCACATGTAACTTTCCGACAGAAATATTTTAGACAATAAGTTATAAACCCTTTAGCCAGCATTCAATATTAACCAAATGCACGATAAGCAGTGTCGTTATTTTTTACGGTCGGGTAACTAGAGTTGTTTATGACTACGCACATCAGTGGATGCTCGGATCCTGCGTGAAATTTAGTCAGACGGCGGGCGTGGTATTGAAAAATTTATTTCGAAACTAAGAAATAGTGATAGAAGTGGGAAGATTGATCTTTCATGCATTTCCGTGTGAGATGGAGCTGGATTATATTACTGTCAGCAGATTGTGGCTTGTCCCAGTACCAAAAGGTTTGCGACAGCATTAATTTGAATTTATTTGTTTGTGAGCAAACACGAAGTCCATAGTATGAACACACACTCTGCAGAACGCAGGCTCATAAAAACAGACAAAACATAACGTAGTACAAGGCATTGAAGACGGCGGAATCACAGGGTTATAGACACTTTTTTGGAACTGCATTGAAGACAGAACCATAGGGTTACAGACACATTCTTAACACTATTGTTAGCTAACACGTAACACTTGTTACAGCACTACTGCG
>JGI24021J15306_10008215_pt1 | contig 12818 bp, 9 predicted proteins | sample Ectturendosymbi1_FD_15306 | JGI IMG/M metagenome (IMG submission 15306) | reverse complement strand
GACAGGGGGGGACATAATATCTTTTGTCCCCCCAAACATTTTGCCATAAAAAGTAATGTAACTGTGCAAATTTCATGTTACTTTACTGTTGGAAACGTTTCCCCAGCATAAAACCAGGGAACAAATGAGAAAAATGAACATTATCACTGGATCATCTGTAGGCACAGTATACAGATTTCCTGGGTAACCTGAATTGTCATGATTGTTGAAAATTGTGTTGGTTAATTTGAATTACCGAATTGATGTACACATGAACTTCGCTCCATCACGAATTCCTGCGCTGGCCTGTAGCCCGCAATCAGAATACGGTTGCCAGAAGGCGCGTAGCCAGGGAGGGCAACGGGGCAATGCCACCCCCAATTCTAAAGTTTCCAGGTTAGTCAAATATTTGAAGTACACGCCAAAGAAATAATTCAGTGCAACTCAACGAAACTGCTACAAGGAACCCATCCTACTTCAGCTTTTAGTCGAATAGAAACTTGTATCTGACCTTTTGTAATCAAGGACCGCAGGAAAAAACAATTGGAATAACGCTTTTCGCAGCTGTTTTTTTTTGGCGCACCAGCTTGCTGTATCCCACCCAATGGTCATAAAAGTTTCATTTCAAGATCATCGCAAATTCCTCTCCGATAAACGTGGGTGTTACAAATACAACCTATCCTTGTTTCCAGTGCCAGCGTAGCCTAAAATAAACATCGTAAATCTTTGTTATTGCAGTTTTTAAATCACATGCGTGAATTTGGCGTTGATATAAATTTTATATGTCTTGAAACTCAAACTTTGGCTAAGAAGCGATTCAGTTTCAAAGTCTTCTTCACTACGCCATAGTCACTGTTTAGCAACAATTGCATTCATTCTAGATCTTTATTGGCATTCATTCTAGATCTTTATTTGTGATGACATGCGTTGTGACCATGGGCGCAATTTGGTAGGAGACACGGGGGACGTGTCGCCCCACTTTTTCAGACGGGGGGACATAATATGCCATGTCCTCCACACTTTTTCTCTTTAGGTTTTGTATTTGGAGAGGTTTCAAAAATAAAAGTGATGTTTGTCACGTTTTGTGTGAAGGGCTTTTCGTGTTAGATGGTAGGCCACACATAGCCAAATTCATGTGGAAACAGAGTTTGGTGTGGTATCACTAATTCTGTTAGTTTATAAATTTTAGCTTCGATAAAATAATTTTTAGCATTTGTCAAGTTTCTAGAGACCATGAAAGATGTTTAACTGCTTCTGTCCGAGGTTTTACCCTGTGTGGTATACTGTTAGAAAGATTATGTTCTTGTAACAGTGAGAGTATTACAGCTGCCCATGTAAGAGACCATAGTACAGCCATGATTTGTTCCGTGTAGAAATGTAACTGGCTTTGCTGCAACGTTCGTTACCACGTAATTAGAAACAGACAGCGTATAATTTAATGACGCTAGTGTATTGTAATGTTAGGAAGTTAGATTTTCAGGCAAATCTCTGCGAAGCTTTTGCCGAAGACAAATAGCAGCACTATTGTGGACACTTAGTTTTGGGATGGGGAGTTTAGCAAAAGACGTTTTCAACCATTAGTGAACAGGATTTGAATCAAAACGTTGGAGAAGTAGCATTATTTACAAATCCAAATAATATTTTCCCCTTGACTCCTACACTTTGTGCCTGTGCTGAATGCATTGGTTCGTTCGTAAGTTATCTGATTTTCTTGAGTTTAACCAAACCCACAATGCAGCATTGTTTTCATCCAAGTGCGAAACATTTGCTTTACAGATACATCACACCTAGTTCTGTTGGACATTCTTTTCGTGTTAAGGTGAAACTTGATACAAAACTCTTGTATAACATTAAGAGTAACGACTATTTCTTGCGTGACGTAGATTTGTTGTGCTCACCGAGGTAACTTCTGTGAGTGAAGTGATTTTGTTCAGCTAATTCTGTTTGCAAACACAGCTGCGTTCTTTTATTCTCTGCTGGGATTAGGCTCACACTCTTTTTGAGAAGGCGACAGCGGTGAGGAAATTAGCACGCGATGGCGTTGCGTCGAAAAGATCGATCCGTCACACGACTCTTGGCTTGTTTTAAGAAGCCTACAAGTCGGCTTTTCATATCTAAAGCACTATCCTAGCAAGTTTCTTTTGTGCCTATAGCGCCATCGTAGATATGTTTTTTTGTTTTCTTGAGAAACATTATATTCCACACTCCGCAGTATTATCGTTGACTACATGCTACGCTTGTGCCAGATTATGGCAATGTTTTGGTCAAGGTGGTTGCTATTTTCAGTGTGATAAGCCGTGTACCTGCAACTACACCTGCACACAACGTTTTTTGTTACTCCGCAGTTGCGCAATGCGCGTATCTGAACTCCCTCGGTATATCTGGCGTTCAGGCCTAAATCGGGCTTTAAAAATAAATGTCGGGCTCCGGCCAGGTTCGGGCTTGCGATTTCGGGCTCGGACCGGGTTCAGGCTTCAATATGAGGCCCTTTTACAACTCTCTGTGGGTATGTGGGCACGGACCAACAAGGGGAGATTGAAAGGATACATCCTCCACCTACCAACAGTAAAAATCGATGAAATCATTTTGTGAAGTAGGCTACGCTAATTTTAGGCCAAGTGTTTTTGCTGCTGGTAAGAGGATATCAATGGAGATTTTGGTAGGGGTGAGGCTGCATGCATGATGCCCAGAAGCATTAAAAAGATTTGTAGCTTCTTTAAAAAACGGAAATGTGCAGGAAAATGTTTATCGTCTTTGTAACGTTAAGCGACTTGAACAAGACATAAAATCGCGCTGTAACCCACACTTCTTATAAAATGGACGAAAACTGAAGAATTCTACTGTAAGAGTGATATGCACGTGCGACCAATGTGGTTCAACATTTTGTGCACTCTAACTGACAACTCTGATAAAACGCAAATGATGTGTTCTACTATATTGCTGTGCTTGATTACATCTAAATACGATATTAATGGAAGCAGACTGAACTGCAGCACTGTGTCCAGCAACAAATTTAAGTAGCCTATATTAATATGTAAATCATCTGCAAGGACAAAACAAAGCGTGATCAGTGTTGCTCCCAAAACACCTCTAGAAATAAGACTGGAAATCTGTATATACAAAACGTCACTTCTGCATCGACCCGATGACTATATTGGTTTCACACTGAGCTGTCCCCCCCACATTTTACAACAAAATTGCGCCCATGATTGTGACGGTTCAATCACAATTATGTGGAACCTTAACGTTTTCATCAATGATTTCCCTTTACCTTGCCGGCAAGTAAAAAATCAGTTTTTTCAAGATATTAGACTCCGACCTGCTGTACATAAGCTCAGTTTTTCAACTTTCACCTGATGTTAATTGCCAACCTATCCTACAGTAATTTATTTGAAAGCATTTAACTGCAGCGAGAAGAGTCAGCATCAAAATCTAACATAAGCAGCAAGATGCTTTTTATTCTCCAAGTGTTGAGGGAATTGGCACTGCCATTACTTACAGATACTGAGATAGCTTGCACAGGAGTGGATGTTAAAATTTAGGGGCAAGCTATCTCATAAAGGGACCCTTTATGTAGTTTTGCAGCTACATATTTGAAAGCAGCCTCCTATGGCACATTTTGCCGTAAGTTTTGCTTTATTTTGAAAAACATGACTTGTTTCAGAGCTTCTTAAAATATGTCTCTCGAGTGGTACGTAACTTTTTTAACTAAACAATGGTGCAAAGTTCTCAAGAGGGGGGCACGGTATCTCTGAAAAAGAGGGGCCTGAGGCGACTGCTTCGTAATCCTTCCCTAATATCCATCCCTGAGCTTGCAATCTCTCGTTGGCAAAGCACATGTGATTAAAATGAAACTAAATTTGAATTTTTTCACATTAGGGCTTCAATTTCCACGGAAAAGTTACTGTATTTTCGAGAAGCCCGTGATTTATACAAATTTAATTACGTGCAGTGCTAAGCTATCTTTACATGCAGCTGAGCGTGGGTGGTCAATACATTTTGTAATACTGGGATTACGATTGTGTTTACAGTTTGATTCCATCTTATATTTTAATGAAGTCAGTTTAATTTAGCAAAGTATCATCAAACAATATAAACGAAGGTTAAATAACTACAAAGTTTTACTGAATAGGTTGAAAATAGCCAAAAGATCTTACGGATTATCAAAATCTACACATTTTTCAAACGCATTGAAGACTCTAGCGCACCTATGTCCAACCCGCGGCCGCGTCGGGCCCAGTTTAGGTTTTCGCTGTAGTAAAAGTATCCTACGTACTGACACCTGTCCTTGTTTTGATAATTTTGAATTTGACATTTTTGATACAGGTGGTCTCAAGTGACACTTTTGCGTCTGTTACCATTGCAGTTACGATTTGAACACTTTCAGTATATTAGTTTCAGTGTTTTCAGTATTTAGTTTGCAAGATTAAAGTAAGCCATTCAATGTGCGGCCCTTAATAATATGTCATTCAATGTGCAGCCCTGGTCAAGATAGTCACATACTTTTTGGCCCAATAAGCCATTTGGGTTGGACATAGCTGCTCTAGCATTTACGGTTATCAACTACATACATGAATTAATCGCTGAAAAATTAGATGACAACGAGATACATTCTATTACGGGATCCATTCTATATATGGACTCTATAGGAATAAGAGCTGATGATGCCTACTTCGTAGGCGAAGTACATACTCTGTAAGATCTTCTTGGTGTTTGATTCTTTGCTAAGAAAGGATTTCTTTTCCATTGACAACAGGGTCCACTTCTTATATGTGTGGAAGTTTTGTAGAAGGCCTACTTCGGAAGTCAGTGCCTCAGAGCAAAGCCGCTGCTCGGCTTCGGTTGAACGTGCTGTGTTGGTGTGTATCAGAAGCGTGTAAATAGAATAAGCGCAGTCGTAAGGGTGGCTGCGATGCTCAAGTGCAATACCAGGCATTGAGAGGTTAACTAGCACTTATGCAAGACAGGCTTATGAGCAATTGATGGCATTGATCCAAGGTAGATGCTTGGAACTTCACTATCAAGACTTATGAAACTTGTTAATTCAATGGAAGCAGACTTTTTATTTGTCGGATTAAATCTGAACACATATGTTCAGGAGAAAACGCCAGAAACATGCACGTTTCATGGATGATGCTTTAAAAGCAAGGAGCATTAAAAATATTTAAATGTTGACACTTGGTTGGTTGTTGTCTTCCCCAGCCCTAATAAAATTCTGACTACACGCCTGGTTGCACTGCTAGTATTACCAAAAGATCTTGTGGTTTGTTTTTGATTTAATCTATGTGGTGATTGTTAGTAGCAGTAAATTTTGTTCATCGGAACAGACCAAATTTGAATTATTTACCACAATTGTTGAGCATAATTGTGTTATTTAAGCCCAACTCTCAGAATTAATGTTTTCATATTAAATACAGTGCCAAGTGCTAGATATAGCACCATTGTATACTTGTATATACTACTAGTTGCTATATCACAACCATAGGTGTAGCCAAGTGGGGGCACGGTCACCAAATTATATCAATTCCATAATGTGCACCCCATTTTGCCAATTTTACAAACAAAAAGGTCGTACTACGGTTGAGTGAACATGGTGACGTCATCGAAACGCAAACAATAAAGATTGTCCCCCTAGACTTTTTTAGCAAACGTCCCTGTGCACCATCTATTTTCATACTCGCTTTACATCCGCGGAGGATAGTGGGGGCAGCAGCCCTGGGAGGACTCGGAATACCTTATGATTTTCAGCAACTGAAAGTTTTGCTAGCACCACACCTAGTTTTTTTCGGTCATACCGTCCAAAACTATGGACTATTGAATACTGTTATGGCGAGTTTTAATAATATTATGGGACAAATGACTGAAATATCTCAGCAAAAAAAACCAAGACTTTCACACCAAGACGTGACTAAGCCAGGTCCGAGATGCCACCTAGTCCTTTGTCGAACTTTGGAATGAATTCCTACTTACCAATAGTTGTTTTTAAATCTTTACAAGGACAAGACATGTGCTTTCCATAACACAGCTAATAATCACCAGAGACGTATTACCACTAAAACTGCAGTTGTACTTTTCGCACAACTTTTTTGATTTCCTGTTTGCTAAATGCTCGTTTTCTACACGCATCGGATTTGCCATTACTTTTTATTCCGACACTGATGTTAGTCCTCTTGAATGCATTAAAATCTGGTAAGAAAACAATCTGTTTACTTCTTTTTCGTTAAGACTATTATTTTAGTTTGTGTATTTTGTTCAGTAGAAATATTGTCCCACTGTAAAAACTGTGTTTCAATGGAAGGGTAGGAGACAAAAGTGGGCAATAAACCCTCCTTAAAAATAGTGAAAATACCAAACGGATGAGATTTTTGTGTCTCACGAGGTTTCTCTAAATTTAAAAAGCTTACCGTGAAACACAGTTTTTACCCGAAGGGCTCGCTTGGAGACGAGCACTGTATTGTAAAGAGAAAAACGCTCTCTTAGACAAAGCGCATCGAAAGGAACTGTTCGGTTAGGCGTTATTGCCCGAAAATAACATCCGCAACACACCTGATCACTTTAGCAGCATTATCACAATAAACCCTACTGCTTCAAGTGTTTCTTTAGGAGGCCTTGTTTCAATGTGCTCTTTCTGTGAGAGCATTCTCTTTGTGCACCTGAAGGGGCTGAGCTGCGTATGGTTAAGAACAGTGGGAATGGTCAGACTTAACACTTGACGCAACCCTCTTTGAAACTTTGCCCAAAACAATGGCACTAAAACTAAGACCACCACCACAAGTTTACTGTCGTCCATCGTCTACACAAACCAATATTACAATCAAAACAGTATTATTTAGACCTGAAACCACCTTGCTTTAAACAACGCCAGGGTATTTATGCCTCGCAGTAGTCTAGTTTTTGCCTGGATTACTGACACAGAAAACCAAGTTTTTCTTGAGGCAGGTTACCATGCTTTCCATCATGGCCGACATGCTTCAGCACCATATATGCATGCAGATTTAGCTAAATGGTGCAGATATAGCTAAACAGAGCCGTATCAGCCACACTCCATACCCCCCAATTGGAGGGGGCATGCTGTCACAGGGGCCCAAAATTCAGTCCTGTCACCACTTACCTCCCTGTAGAAAGCTTCGACCCCCCACATTGACATATGAAGCACTATAAATCAGTGAGATTGGGGGGCATTTGAAAGAAAAGCGCTTATACCATACAGTAAGTTTGGGCACTTTTGAACGCAAGGTTACAACTTTTGTTGGGAGGCCCTTTGAAATCGAAGTATCAAAGTAACCTCCTTATACATTACAATTGCTGTTGGGCCCTTTAAAACTGCTGTTGGAAGGCCCTTTTGATGTTGGGGGACACATTACCCACTGCTGTTGGGAGGCTCTTAAAAGCAAGAGTATTACACATTACAACTGCTGTTGGGGGCCCCTTTGAAAGCAAAGTAGCCTACTTCTACTAGAATTGCTGTTGGGCACCTTTGAAAGCAAGGTACTTTGCACATTACAGTTGCTATTGGGGGCCCCATTGAAAGTGTAGTGAGCCTACTTGCGCATTACATTTTCTATTGTAGGCCTCTTTGAAAGTGTAGGGCTTACGCATTACAATTGCTATTGTGGTCCCTTTGAAAGCAGAGTACTTACACAATGCAGTTGCTGCTGGGCGCCCTTGGAAAGCAGAGTACCTGCATATTACAGTTGTTGCTGGGGGTCTTTGTAAAGCATAGCAGCGCCTATACTTAGGCTAAACATTGCAGTTACTCTTGGGGGCTCCTTTGAAGGCAGAGTATTGAATTATGATGTGGTTCGGAAAATATTATACAAGCGGATAATTAATTTTTCACCAAACGTGAGGAATATTTACGCAAGAATTACCTTGAGGGAGCCCCTGAATAGGGGGGCTAGAGGCAAGTGCTTCAGTTGCCTTCCCTTAAACACATCACTGTATATAACCCTGACAATGATCTTATATGAGAATATGAAATTGATTGAACACGTTCTGCTTCATCCGATATGTGTATTTTCTCACCTGATGTGTGCATGCAAACACTGTAATATAAAGTCATCTTTATATTATTGAACACATTGATGTTGCTTATGAATTTAGTTGAAGTTGCTGAAGAATTTATCACTTTAAAAAACACAGATTTAATGTGATTTTTCATAATAAAACCAAAACACCCACATCGACTAAAAAAAACAGATCTGAGTGGAAAAAACTCACATGTGGCAAAACTCCTACTACCGTAACTAGAAGTGAACTTTTGAAGATTTATTGGGGCAGTTACCACCAAATATTTTTTGTGCCCCCCTGTTTTATTGTGCTCAGAAAAATTTATTTTAAACATATGATAAAGACAAAACTATTTCCCCCTAAAATGTATTTTCACCCCAAACCTTGAAACCTGGTTACGGGCCTGGTTCTACCAAAATTGTGTCTGCAATTAGGTATTTTGTTTTGAAGGCCATTCAACCTCGAGATGTAGCCTAACATGGAAAACTTTTTTTTATAAGTCACCATTAGGGGGGTCCCTGTAAGCATTTTGGGTTGGGCTGCTACGGCACTGTAGCTAAATATGCACAGATTTATCTAAACGTGTGCAGATTTAGCTAAAAATGTGTGCAGGTTTGACGTTGAGATCATTCTATCATCCTTAGCTATGTAAAAATTAAATGACGTTCCAAATGCATTTGCAAAAGTTTAAATTGGTTCAAAATATGGTAAAGTTAATTATACTAACTATCAAGTACGCATGGTAACGACACAATAAAAACAAGTGTTGGCCAAGTGTCGTTAAAATACACAAATATTGGGAAAAACGTTTCAATTTTTGAACAAAGGTGTTGCGTTTTGGGAAAAAACAAGGTCAATACATGAATCGGAATAGTGTACAGACACCCTCAATACAACATAGATGAGCTTTCTCAATCATTGTCTGAAACAATCACAAAAATCGCAAAAAATGATTATTCGTATTATATACTAGGCAATATTAACATAAATCTACTTAGGCACCAAATGATAGCAGAATACAACAGTATATACAGTTTTTTTTTAAGGAAAATGTTAGGAACTCTGTTTGGATTTGTAGGGACCCGATTTCTCTGATTCTAGGAAGGGACTTGATTTTCTCTGATTTTAGGGACCTGAATCGGGTCCCTAATATGCCTTAAAAATACTGGTATACAGATACATTATGTAGTCTTGGCTGCTACCCAGTTGTACATAAACCAGCCAGAGTGGTAAACGAAACAGAGTTACGTATTGACCATATATATACAAACAATTTATCCACTAGAATAAAGTCCCACATCATGCTGCATGATATTAGTGATCATTATCCATTTTATCTGACTGTGAGTAAAGCTCGATTAAAAAGAGATGTCAAACAAAGATTCTTTAGAGATACAAGAAATGTTGATGTCATTACTTTTGACCGCGATCTACATGAAACTTTAGATTCGTGGCCAATACAATACTCAGAATGGAATGTTAATGAAAAATTTGATTATATTGTAAGGTCCATGAAAAGTCTTGCAGATACACACATGCCTGCTAGGAAGTACACAAGAAGGGAATATAAACTTAAACTAAAGCCATGGACAACACAAGGGGTCACCTCTTCTATCAAACATAGACTACTTGTTTCACATTTACAAAACTACCTACAGACTTCACAAGTTCCAAATATTTTGAAACCACCTCAATCATATCAAGGAATTAGTTAAACGCAAGTACTATGAAGAGCAATTTGCCCAAAACAGCAGAAACTCCAAGAACTTGGACGTTAATTGATGATATTTTGGGCAAAACCAAACCATCTAAAAAAAAACCATCTAGTTTTCCCCAAAGATTAAAAGTTGGATGAGTTTACTCATCCACAAAATTAATTGCAGATGCATTAATCAAATCATAGTTCTGTTACTTCGGCACAGGCAAATTTTACACCTACTGGTCCATTTAAAACTAATGATGCAAATATTAAAAAATATCTTCCACCATGCCAAATGAATTCTATTTTTTTGCAACCAACCACTCCTGAGGAAATACTTGCAATCATTAACGGATTAGACTCTAAAAACTCATGTGGACACAATGATATTCTGGTGTGTGCTTTGAAATTGTCAAAATACTTGCTGACAGCCTCTTTTAGAAAATGTTATAAACGAATGCATATGTGATGGTGTCCTTCTGAACAATCTAAAAATTGCTAAAGCAGTACCAATTTTTAAGTTGGGAGACAGTGAAATTCCCACTAACTACAGACCGATATCAGTTCTAACATACCTTTCAAAAGAAAAAGTACTGTATGCAAGACTGAATGATTATTTTACCAAACCAACTTGTTGAATCAGCAACATCACAATTTTCACAATAGCCATTCCACATTCCTGGCTACTACAGACTCCAAGCTTTCTTGTCAAAGGGCCACATAAGGCATTACACAATGGTTTGAGGGTCTGACATCTTTCATAATGTGATTTTGCAGGATATGTTACATTCTGCCAAATCAACAAATTTTTCGTAAATATGTTATTTGTTATTGTTGACCATATATCTTTATGTGCTGGATGAAACGGCTTCTCAGGCCATAGTTTTGAAGACCCCTGTCTTAGACTTACAGCAACGTCTAAGTGACAGTAAACGGCAGCTTGATGAACACATGTGGTTGAAATTTAGGCATCAAATTAGAATAACCAGCAGCATTTACGATTTCTCAGTCGATCTCATATTGCAACAGACCTAGAAAAAATTCCAATTGGTGGTATTTTTATTGTTACCAAGCATGCAACTGGTTGTACAATATACTCAAACAGCTTGTATCTCAGTGCTGCAAGCGCAGTTTTTACAATCTTTGAGCCTAACCTTGACTTATGATTAACTGATCCGTAGCAGACATCTCAATGACCAACTCCATCAGCCAGTAATTGCAATAAGAAAAACCAAAAAATAATACAGCTGAATGTTAACCACAAAACAAGTACAGCTGTTTACAAACCTTAGCTATGGATTTTGCCAGTCTGTCATATCTTAAAGCAACTGCCATATTGTGAGGATGAACATCAATTGACTGACAAACCACCGAGCATTTGTCAATATCTGCATCATACCCATAGTATATTTCTACACTGTTTCGCCTGCAAACAAAATGAGAAAGTAAATGCACTAACCACAGTGCAACAATGACTAACTAAGAAACAAAGACCACTATCACTTCAAGATCATGCTAACAAAGGAACAATAGTGTGATGGTTTGAAATCAATAGTATGATGGAACCTGATTTTCAGCATCTTATGAAATTGAAGATGACAATGAAATGCAAAACATCAAATCTTTGATTTTTTTATTTACCAACAATGGGAGAATGGGAATTCTAAGAATCACATTCACAGTGACCATTTTTGTAAATTGGATGAAACTTTTAAATGACTGACAAATGTTGATTAGAAATACAGCTGCAAATGACAACATAAGGATGAAGAACTCAAGGAGTTGGTGTATAACATTCTTTGTGCTACCGCATGTGACAACACTCTACTGCATGTGGTTAATTGCAATCATTTGCAATGTTAGTGAGAAAGCATTTTATTTCGCATTGCAATATTCTAAACCAAGCGGCACTATGCAAGCAACTTGATATGAAAATAGCAGACTTTGGGAAAAACACAGATTTTGCTGGGTTACAGATATAATGGATAATTGCGTTGCGGGTCTCCACACAGCAAAATGCCCACTAATTTATTTCTTCCATGACACTTTGCCAGTACTGTTTAATACCCATAGGATAGTTTAAAGAATACAAAATAATTTCTGTTACAAACCTGCTTTTTTTTGCTGAGACATATCAGTCACTTGTCACACAGCTGTATCAAAACTTGCTCCAACAGTGATCATTAGTTGGGCAACCAAAAGTCAATAAAATCAAAAATTTTCTGGCGTTTCTAAAGTTTATGAAACGACCACAAACCAAATTTCATGCTCATACTATGAGGGAATCCCAAGTTATTAGGTAAAAAAAGGTCAAAATTTATCATAGGTCAAAATTTTCTTGCAGCACAGTTTTTCTGTTTATCGATATTTTACTGAAACTACAGCAACAGATATTAATATGCTTTTGCAAGTTTAGTTACAATTCTATAATAATAATGGGCTTGTTGCGATTTCAGACGTAATAATGTTGTTTTGTCCACTACTGGACGATTGAATATTATGAAGTATAGGCATGGTAGGCGAGAGATGTGGTCTGACAGCACTTGTTGGTAATGCTCAATCCATTATGCATATAGTGCTTCAGCTTCATGATGTTCTCAGGTTTGACACTACTGTAGTTATTAATGTACGTATCAACATATCATCCCCAAAGTTAAACAACCAAATTTTTTAAAATTTTGAAGCAGAGTGCATAAATATGCTTCTGGGTTAACCTCAACACCTAAGGCTAAATTATTTTGCAGTAGCATATGCAGAAAATTTATAGGTCAAAAAAAAGTCAAAATTTCAAGTTTTTAGGTAAAAAAATTAGTTGCCCTAGTCATAACTCTTAACACTTTGACAGCTGGCGCATGATATATTCGTACTTCGATTTCGGGCCTAAAAAACAGCAGTTTTTGGTTGCCTTACCAACGCCATAGCTCCTCCGCTGATTGCGCTAGAGAGCTGTTCAAGGAGTCAAATGAATCAGCCAGTCTTCTAGTCTGCACTTGAAAAAAATTTTTTTGATTGGGGGGTGCGGATTTTTTGTGAGTGAAGTCATAAGTGAAGTAGTTTTTGGGTCATTTTGACTCATGTTGCCAGGCCTAGGGCCCAACCGCCAGGCCGAAGTGTTTTGCTGAAGTTTTCA
>JGI24021J15306_10008214_pt1 | contig 12820 bp, 9 predicted proteins | sample Ectturendosymbi1_FD_15306 | JGI IMG/M metagenome (IMG submission 15306) | reverse complement strand
CTGCTGTTACTTCAGCTTTTCAACTTTTCACCTGTAAGCTTTGCTTGCAATTTTCAGGACTGAGGATGCGTAATTTTACGTGAAATCGATTTCCTATTAAATTTGCTGATCGATTCCTTGCTTATACCCATCGTGGAAAGAACATACTTGAATTCTTTGGTTATCACTGCATTCTGCAGACTACTTCCTCTTCACTTTTGTATTTTGCATTATTTAGTCATGGCTTTTGCAACTTTTATTTGGGGAAAAGTTGCGTAGGCAGACGTCAGAATCCCCCGTCTAAACTGTTTGTCAACCAATTTAAATTTACTTCAAAAGCAGTTGATAGCCTATCATTAACAAAAGTGGTCATGCCAGCAAACGCACACCACGATTCGTCACCCAAACTAAATGAAAAAAAGAAAATTTGTATTGAGCGCCTGATGAACACATGCATACAGCAGAGTGCACAAAAAAGATAAACTGCTATAAAAGCACACTATTATAGGTTTAGTAATCAGTAACCATGTGCATACGAAGCTCTGCAGGTAACCAGCGAGCAATCTGATCCACGATATATCAGAGGAAAAACGCAGCACACGTTAGAGGAAGTACACAGCCAAAAAAAGACCTCATTACTTTAATAACTTTGAAGAAATTCAGGGCGTAAGTATGGGCGTCGGAAGGATTTTTCCAGGGGGGTCAATAGTGGTTTTACCTAGAGGGCCAGAAAGAGATTTGCCACAAGGGACCAACAGTGGTATAATTTCGTTTTACCAACTTGAAACTAAGGGAAAAAGCTTTTTCTGTAAAAACGTTAATGGCAAAATATCAACTTTCAAAATCCAAGGAGCCAAGACCCCTGCCTCCCCATTTCCGACGCCCATGGGCACAAGAAAAGTAAACACAATAAAATTGAATATTGCTAGAAGTGATAATTAGAAACGCGCGTGTGCTGGAATTGCAGCCAAATCAATTTCAATCATTTTGCAAGCCACTTCAAGTCAGACAAGAATACACTTGTAAAAAAACACATTAGTCAAAAAATAATGCTATTGCTATTGCAATTTTCAAAAAGTCAGCTATTTTATTTTCAAAAACTTTAGAGTAGCCCTAGCAATGGTTGACATACTATTTTGATTTTCAAAACTAACAAGCCATGCTTTCAAATAGTTGCGTAATCTATCAGGTGTTAAACGCAAATATGCAACAAAAAGATTAAACAGGTTGCGTCACAGAAGTAGCATATAACTATATCATTCTGTCGTTTGCCGGAGGCCTGGTAAAGTGTAAGATGACGTGTTTGGAGAAACAAAAATAGAGATTTTTCAACAAAACGCTTTTAGAGAACTCGTGTTATGATCACATTTCAAATATGTTTGCAACAATATACGTATTACATCAGAAAGCAAGGATTTGAGGATATTCGCATGGCCAGTTGTTCCGTTGAGGAAACGGCAAGACAAAAGCAAAGATTAATTTATCAACAATACCAGCAAATAACCCCTGCGGAACTCAGGCTCATGCCAGAAATAAAAGCAAATGGTTAAAATTGTGTTTGCCGAGGTCCGTCTCAACAATGACATTATAGATTAACACGCCTGTACGCAGCAAACTTTACCAGCAACTAACCTGTAGAAGGTAAAACTGGAGATATCCTGGCAAACTAGACGGGGAATTTGTTTTTGCGTTTTCAAGCTTTCTTCCTCACTTGAAAAAAAAAACTCTTTGAATAAGTTCATTTCCAGAATCCGAAGCTTTGGAGCAAAACCTCAGATATGACTTTACTTGATTTCTGCAAAACGGTGAAAAATGTATGACAACTTTCCAATTATCAAGTATCCGATTCTAAGACATACTAATGGTTTGCCTTTATTTCCAAAATAAACGATTCAAATTTCAATGGATCAATTCTTCTAGCTTTCTTCCATATGCACGCGAGACTGAAACTGCCTCACTGATGTAAGCAACGAAGCAATGCCTTATTTTCGTTATTGCTAGTTGATAAATTTTTGTCACGATTTAATAATGCAGAAATACTCGTTTGTTAGTTGCACATTGCTGAAATGATTTCAAATACTTTATTTTTTTAACAAATGTATTTCTTTTTTGCTTTCGAAAAACTCAGCTTTTGTTGTTGATCGCTTGTTGGAAAAATAGATTAAATAAAGAGTGCAGCAGTGGAGGATTGTTTTTTGTTTTATTTGTTTTTTAGATTGTTTTTTATTTTATTTGTTTTTTAGATTATTTTTTATTTTATTATTCTTACAGTCGTTTATTACCGTAGTTTTCTGCAAACCCTCATTATGGGTATGCAACATATGCACATTTTTTGATACGTCAATACCTTTCACTTCACTACACTGCTCTGCGTAAAACTCATACTCGTAGCTGCGAAAAGGCGTAAAAATTACAATAACCAAAGTCAGGTTGGCCTTGAACCTGGTACGAACAAAACCTTTGGCTAATTGATTGATTAACGCAGGAAAATTGCAAAAAAGAGCTGGCTAGTTTGCAACGGTGAGAGGCTGGGTTTTTCGGTTGTTCGATCATGTTTCGGTCATGGACCGAAACGTTTTTGAAATGACCGAAAAAATTGAGGCATTTCGGTCAGAATGTTTGAAAATACAGGCTAAAAACACTGTTGTGGTGAGTTTTAATACAACCGTGAGACAAGTAACCGAAATGTTTCAGTAACCAAAATGTATCAGCAAAGAATGACCAAAATGCTTCAGCGAAAAAAACAGGTGTAAGGAAAATATGGAGGTCGCAGTTTCTACCTGAGCCTTGTTCGAATGTGAGCAGCTGACGTCCTACTGACTTGCTTTGCTCACCTTTCTGTGTTTGCTTGGGTCTAGAAAGCCATTTTCTTTTACGGCTGCCTTTTCTTTGCACGCAGCAATTTATCAAGAACGAGAGCAAATACGATAAAGTTGCATTCTCCAGCATAAATTGTAAGACGGAGAGAGGCCTACGCAGAAATGAGGACATACGGCAGAAAGCAGTTGTTCTGTTAGGTAACAAAAGACCGTCGACTAGAATTAAGTCTATTACGCTTTATAGAAATTACTTTTCTACGTGAAAATTCAACCTGGAGAGTTTAATCAAAAGCGGACATGTGAAGATGTTGCAACAAGTATAACAACGAGCTCAAAATACCAAAAACAGTGCACTTTGGCCCAACCATGACGGTTGCCGCCAATGCAAAATAAGTCATTCGCTCCTTACCAAATAAGGTTTGTTGTGCAGTTCAGCGACGAAAGAAGATCAAAAAAGACAAAGACCGAGACAACAACAGAAGAATGCCAGTCTCCGAAATCACATGTAAAACATCGCATACCGATTCCATATGAGCAGTAGTTTGCTTGAACGCTGCGACTACGCAACTGCAGAGAGGAGCTTGTTGAGAAGCAGCAGTATCAGTGAGGGATGGTGGTCAGGTGCTTGGTGGCTAATAATAAAGCAGTTTCGTTGCAGTGCAAAAGCGGCAATGGAAATTGCACCGTTGCGAACTTTCTAACAGATCTTTTTCAGCACAAGCAATCAACAAAATACAACTTGTTTCAGATTTAGAAAGTCGGAATCACATCTAAAAAAGAATTCGTTGCTTTTCGTTGCTACTGTAAAGGACAGAATACGCAAAAAAATGATTGTAAATAAACGCGCAATTTAATTTGGTTGGCAACAAGGACCCGTCCGTTGTGTCAGTCTCTACCAACGTCTGCCGCGAGGAAAAAGGAGAAAAGTCTTTGCACAGCAAACCAACTATTCTCCCGCCGGTCACAGACACTGATGAGCAAATGCGGACATTCCCTTCAAACAGAATATGTTCGTCATTTCCTCTGCTGCCTCAGGCGACTGATTGCGTTGCATTTACGATCGTATTACGGTTCCGATCAATGGTATAAAATCATAGCTTCGCCATCTCTAAATCGTAGTTTTGGTAATTTGGCGTGATTGATTGTACGCTAGATTTTTGTTCTGAGTGCAAAGTTTGCAGTCGTTGCCAAATTATTGTTGCAGCAATTCTTTAAAACTGCTATTTGCAAAAGCAATTCAATTGAATAAATATTCGAATCAGCTTTTTCGCGCTACACGTCTGGGCATATTACTCGACCGGCAAAAATGGAGATATTCACCCTTAAACTTACAAACTTTTGCCTTACTTTTAAGCGCAAGCGTTTTGATCCAATTTCAAAACAACTTTACATTGCTTCTAGTTTATGCTGTTGAGCTTTATTTGAGAAAAAACTCAAACACTCATTTTTTTCGAAGATGACTTCAATATTAGTAGGTTCTACGTAATAAACGCGATCGACAATCGCCAGGTCCTTCAATGCAGCATGGTATTAGTCCGATACCACCGGATAGTTCAGTCAACATACACTACTAACAAAGCTTTGTAGCCTACATGTCCGCATGCACGCTTGATTCTTTTCGAGAGATTTCACCTTCATTTTACATTTGAAAAAAGCTTTGTGGACAGCTTCATAGAAGATCAAAAGCTTGACGGCGATGCATCAAAAAACTGCGAAATTGTTTTTCTGAAATTCCTGCTGCTTGATCAAAAAATTCTTAGCGACTATCGGGAAAAAAATTTTAAATGCTACATAGTCACTGGGTTTCGTAACAAGCAGTGCAGAAGTGTTTTTACGCAGAGAGAATGTTTTCGTAGCCATTTGTAGCAGTTACCAGCTAGAACGTTTCTGGCCATCCACGTGCTTTAACCATATTTGTAATGTAAAGTTGACAGATGACGCCACGAGCTGACAGACATGACGCGATTCAAGTTAGTCACGACTGTAAGAATGCCTCTCAATGCTTATGCGGATCTTATTGTCAGGAAAGCCATGAAGTGCTTTGTAAGCCTGAAACAACGACGATAATTTTATAAGATTATGGACCTGATCCTCTGAACCGAGTGTTGTCAAATGGCAAGCTTAATTTTTCCGTGAAACATCGGAGATGGCAGAAGTTGCAATTTTTGAACGTAAAAGAGCGCACCAACGAAGTAAGGTCGTGCCAGATGCCAAGAACTTTCCTGGTGAAAAACGTTATTATTATGGTTTTGCTTACTGCATCTGTGCTAGTGATAACAAAAGTCTTGTTCACTGAAGTTAAAGTCAATATTGAAACATAAAGCAAGTTATTTAATCCAGTATTTTGTTTTGGTTCTGCACTTTTACCTTGACAGTCCAGTTTAGAAAAGTTTGTTTAAAACGTACTTAACAGGCAATTTTGAAAGAAGTACACCAGTAAATAAAGAAAAAATCTTTTCAGACATATTTAAATTTCAAGGAAAGTAGATGTGTTGCCAAAGACATTCGAAACAGTAGCAATTTTGTTGCCATGGCGAATATCATGGATAGGTTTTGCTTTTGTCATCGTTGAAAAAAACAACAATAATGTTGAGAATGAAACATTGTTCAGAGAAATGTTTGGCTATGATAAAAATTGTACTTTTCCCATTATTTTTTCTGGAACCTTGAAATATTCTACTGAGAGCCCTGCTTCCTGGAAAGAACAAACTGGAAAGAGTAGCCAGTAGGCTTTTTTTCGAACAGTTGTATTGATGACTTACTTTGTTCTTTAATGTAAATTATTTGGTGAGCAAATTTTATTGGTCGTTATCTAACCCACAAATTTTAGCAACATGCTGTATGTTTCCAATTCAAAACCATGTATCTATAGACGCACTTTAGTTTCTTGACATCACTGTCGAGAAAAGGTCTTAACATTTAATGCAGAAATTAAAACGTTACTTTTTGTTGCAAAAAAATCTACAGTTATTTTACTTTGCTTTCTTTTGTCACAGGTAATCATAGCTTTAGCTTGTAGCACAAGGTTTTCGACTTTCTTTAAAATAAAAACAAAAAATGATTTTCAAAACCGCATTTCCAATTGTTTTCCTTCTGGTAGTTGGGATTCCTAAAGGAAGATCTTACGAAATTTGTAAGTATCTTTACAGATTTTGAGATGCAATCATCATCATAGATTGTTTTTTTCAAAAAATGGTTACAAATAAATGGTGAATTAATTGCTTTTTTCCCATATTCGATTGTCATCTTAATTTGGTGTTGATGACTTTCCAGTTGTGCTTCTTTTGATATTAACAGTTGAAAAAGTTGTCATTCTCGGTAGATGTGGCAAAATTGGCATGTAAATGATGATGTATGTTCTAATATAGTAACACGCGTTATATAATATTATTCCAAGCATCACCAATCTCATTCCCAGAATCTAGACAAACGTCAAAAAAAAACTTAACAAAAACCGCTAAGTGTTGCCAATAGCTTTATTCTGTTTTCCATTTCAGTCGCCGTAATACAAATTTTACCGATACGTCATCCTCCCCAACTTTCAACAAATTACTATCAGAGCAAAACTGAAGCGGAAAGAGCAGCGGCGAAAAGCGCAGCGACGAACTTAGAAAGTGAGGAGCATGCAGCACAAAATCAATATCCTTAAGTTATTAGCCGTTGTTCTTGGTAGTTTCAAAGTTAATTACACAGAAATATTAATTTCTGTGATCCAAGTTGTCATTTCATACCAATTGTTGTTGAATTAAAAATAAAATATGTTGTAAACTACATAGTTATTTACACACAGAAATGTTACTTTCTGTGATCCAAGTTGTCATTTTATACCAATTGTTGAATTAAAAATAAAATATGTCATAAATTATACAGTTATTTACACACAGAAATGTTAACGCCTGTGATCCAAGTTGTCATTTTATACCAATTGTTTTTGAATTACAAATAAAATATGTTATTAATTACATAGTTATTGAGTTGTCATTGTATACCAATTGTTGAATTGGTGGTGAATTAAAAGTAAAATATATTAGTTCGTTTTGAATTTTATGGAATTACCAAGCCTCAAATAATTAAGTAACCTTAAACACTGCGCAAGTTTGCAATGTTGTACACTTTTTGCCCCCAAGATAAAAGTTTATTATCCATTTTAGTAATATCCAAATCATTGCTCGAATCTCTTGGTCAAAACCCATGGTTGCGTTGCTAGTAAGAATTCAAGTGTGTCATGTTTTTCATGTTTCTATTAAAAACTGAGCAGCGCTTTACATGCGATCGGATTTTTTTTAAATACTGCTTTTTCCACAGTTTCCAACGTTTGTGTTGAATACCCCCTCAATCCGTGTGACGTCATTGTCGGACAGTGCATAGACTTGCAACCGTCGTTGGTGAAATGCACGTGTCCCAATGGGTACTTGCCCGTTTTGCCAGCAAAAGCCAACGAAGCGCTTCCGAAACCGTCAGAGTGCGTTGGTAAGCACATTTGCGCATTGATGTGATGTGCTTAACACTAAAACACGTGAACAACATCTTAATCCATTGGTTTGTAGACACGTTATATATTTGCTGGGAATCAAGTTTTTTTCAAATTTTAGGTTGATTTGAAGCGTCAGTAGATGCTTAACTAAGGCTGGATTCTCACAAAAGAAGCGTTGCTTTAAACGTTTTTATGAAATCAATGTGATAAAGACAAGTAATAGAAACTTAAGCATCGTAAGCCTCTTAAGTTTTAAAAACTGATCCAAAAATAACCCAACAAGATTTCGGAACTGACGCTGCGTCCAATTTCCACGAACTGATTTCCTAAAAAGGTTTTCTGATTGAATTGACTGTGTCACCTTTGCGGAGGCTAACTGCTTGAATACAGATATGTCAAAATCATCGCGAAGTGATGAAAACAGATCCCGGCCGGTAGATTACTCGAAAGCTTACAACATACTCAGAGCTTTTAATTGTCAAACATGACTCATTCATAAATTTCCACGGTTGTGCTGAAACTGAAGTATAATAAAAAGAAATACGCTTGTTCTTTCTGCTACCCATGTTCTTCGAAGCTGTTGTCACTAGGTTTAGTTTCAAGCAAATTAAGTCTTTCTTCTTATGGTTGATTTTATTTTGTTTACTTGTTCAGTTGCACGTCACATTGACATATATTTTTAGTGGTAAATTGCGTGTGAAGTGGTTAACAACATTGCCCTGCTGAGCCCAATCTGAACAGGAGGGCGAAATATCGGAAAATAAACAAAATAAAAGCCATCGCAAAAGAAAGTCTTGATTTGCTTGAACACTAAAAACGTTTATGACGAACACGAAAAAATATCAACTCCAACAAACAAATTAAAGTTACGTCGTATTTTTCCAGATATAGATGAATGTACCGGCAACAGCACAGCCTGCGGCGAACACACAGAACTTTGCATCAACCTTCGAGGATCCTACACCTGCGTTTGCAAACCTGGTTTTGTCCTCTCTCCGGACAGGATTTGCATTCCAAGCCAAAGCGTAACTTCCCCATTCACCAAATCCACAGCAGAAGGCACTGCTAGGGGAGGACTGATAACAAAGTTGGCTGGCAGAATGTTCCAAGGGAAGTCTGCGGCGACTGCAAAAATGCTGTTTGCAACGAATTCCTTCGAAAATAATTTTTCAACCAACCAACAAAGCACTGTCAGCAGATTACAAAATATCAACGCAACTCCTGCGACGAGCAACCGGTTGAACTCGAGCAGCTCCATCAGAATGTTTACAGGTGACGACGCCACCACCGAGTCCACTGCGTTCTTGGTAAACGCAACAGGCAGTCCAACCAGCTATGCAATGTCAGCCTCGCAAACAGTAATTGTGCCGGGATTATTTACAGGTAAGTTGCAAATAACGCTAAACGAGTTCTGTTTTAAAAAAGTTTTGTCAATTGTAGTGCAGCACTGGACTTGCAACACAATGCAGACCACGATAATGTGCTTCTAAATCAACCATTCCTATGATGTTCCCTTCACAAATAAATGGCTAATGAAGACAGAAAGTGGCAATTGTTTCGAACAGAAGTCTCAATTTCACAAATGGTGAAGTAATTGCCCAAATTACCATAAATCTTGAATATACTCATGGAACTGCAGCTTTATGAGAGTGAGCCAGTTGGACACACTCCTCACGCCACTTAAGATACAACTTACTGTGTCTAAGGGAAACTCATTCTCCTTCAGCATAGGCTACGCCATGAAACCAGCGATGACGCATAAGAAACACATTTGCCTGTAGCTTCGTTTGCGCGTAATTCGTTCTTTTAACAAATTAACCTGTTAAAACGTTGCGTTCCGTCTGAGTTGAATACCACGACGCATGACACGACGCATGACACGACGCATGACACGACGCATGCACTTCAGTGAAACGTCTCCGGACTCGTGTCTTCATGTTTATTCGGGACTTTGCTGCGAAAGCAAAAATAATACACAAGTTGCCCGAAGGAATTGCAACGCTGAAAAACGCTCTAAATTTGATCCGTTTTTTTTGTGAATTCACGTAATTTGCAATATATAATTCTTCATACTGCATTTCCAAAACAATTTTCTCATTCTTATTAGCATTTGTGCATGAAATATAAACTTTACTAATCACGGAGCCTAACAGTGCAACTTTTATGACGTTTTGTTAACAGGATATCCTACAACGACCTCTGGTGGAAAATCTGCGCATGGCGAATCAAGGTTTTCTGTCCATATCATCATCCATCTGTTGCTTTTCACTGTTGTTGCTGGTTTGTTGTAAAACCGACAATTGTTCTCAAACTTTCACATAAAATGCTTGAAAATAACACATAACTTTACCGAATATGCAAAAATGAAAAATTTTAACTACTGATAAAATTTCTTGAAAATGGATTAACAAAACGTACCACGCAAGACAATAACAGAATTCCAAAAACGTTTTTCTACCTCCCGAAAGCCATTCGCATTGCATTCTTTGTTCGCATATACTTTCCTCTTTTGAGAAAATTGTTTTTATTTTCTTCTTTGTTTTTTTGCTACAACATCCGAAAGTTTGTTTCTTTTTACTTGGTATTTATTGTTTTATAAATACAAATTTCTGCATTATGCACAACGTGGTTACTGATTGCTGTGAAGTTTTTCTTACGTTATTTTAATCTGCAGAAGATGTTAACACGAAGCGTCAGTTACGAGAGAATAATAATGAAAAGCACTACGTGCTATAATCTTTTCAAACTTCGCATTTACTTGAAACAGAATAAGAGGGACGTAATTAATCACCTCTGGTGACATTTCAAATTTTTCTTCAGAACGAAAGCAAATATCGTGAGCGGTGTGGCACACACTAACTCTGAGCTAAAACTGTTAACTGTTCTGTTCGGAAACTTTTCGGATTTGAAACTGTTCGGATTTTCTGTTCGGAAACTGTTCGGAACTGTTCGGAAACTGTTCGGTTCTGTTCGGAAACTGTTCGGACTCTAAAACTGTTTGGATTTGAGAGAATCTCATACTTATTAATTTTTCTTCTAAATATTTCCGGGTGTCCAGTGTCGACGACAAATCGGGTGTCGAGGAGTTTTAGCGGAGAGTATTACCCTACGAACTAATTCCGTAACCTAGTAACCTATAATCAGAGCAAGAAGCAAAAGTTCGGGATACGTATTTTCAGTTGATACAGTTGGTTGGGCAAGCGTCATCCGGCCTGGTCATACTGAAAGCTTAAAACACGGTACTTGCAGCGTGTCCAGGTCCGCGCTGGGCGTTGATGGGGAAGCAAGGGTTCGGTTCCCGCGCAGTTCTGCCATTCACTCGCCATCAGTGCAGAATTCACTCACTACGCAAGCAGCCGCGTGACGCAAGCAAGTGGAGATGCGCGCCGAAGACCATCTCCTAACACTCGCGGGGGGATAGAAAAAGCGAGTTTAAATGAAAGTGTACTTGGTGCCACCTAATCTTTGCCTTCTTTGGCTGAGTAATTAAAATGTTGCTTCAGGGGGCCCTATTATTAACACTATATTTACCAAGGTGTCGTTTTCGACACCAAGTAATTTTTGCATTCAATTTCTGCAAAAATCTGCACATCCCATTAATTTGAGATTTGTTTATTTTTCCCAAAAAACTTACTACTTTTCAAAAATATGGTTGGTGCGATTCTGGTTCATTTCTGTGACAGTTATTTGATCGCTACAATTTTTGCACACCGGCGTTTACCAACGTGCCGTTTTCGACACCCAATGCTTGGAGATAACCAAAACTAATTACTTTTTTCTCGTGGTGCTTTTTTTCACGCCTAAATAAGTTGCTAGTTTCATGTGCCGACTGAGATGTTTGCAATCTGGTGGCAAACACGTTGTTTTGTTTGGACTTCAGTGTTGTGTGTCAGGTTTTACTGCATATATTGGAGACACTGTTGTACAGTGATGCAGGTGGTGGTCGTTCGAACAGTGAATTTAGTGAAGTTATTTCCTGTTGCTGAACTTCTTTGGTTGTTTTTTCGTCATGTCGCACATTCGAATGACAGCGAAGGATATTGCTGATGTGGTTGAGTCTTCTTGACCACGAACAGACCGATTCACAGCAATACGTGTTGATTTCCAGACAATAACATCCATGTGTAATTTAAAATATAGGTGACATTTTTCGTTGACAGTGGACAAGCTGTTGATGCTTCTATAGTCACGTTGTCCTTTCATTACATTTATGCCAAAGAAACCCGATAAATACTGGATCAAGTAGGAGTTGTTTCAAAAGTAGACTGGCAAAATATTGAGTAGACGGAAATTCCTTCTTCAACTGATACACGACGTGCGCATGAAAAAAGTTTCACTTGAAAATGTTGAGGCCAATTCTTCTTATGTCAACTGAGATCTACCTCGAAAACATAGAAAATGCCATGAAGCAAAATGAAACAATGTGCATCACTTGCAAGAAACCAACTTGTGGCACATGTTCTGCTGGCATTTCAAAAATAACTTACAAATTGGAAAGGGTGCTCGATCCCACATGTTTGAAGCATTTAGGTTTGAAAAACAGGAAAAAAGGTTTGCGGTTTAGTTTCCAAATTTCAGTAAATGTGCTTCATGTTGATGGTACCTCCGTGATTTACATAACTGTGCCAAGACTATTTTCACCATTTAGAGCTATTTGCATCACAATTATGTAAATAGCTGCTTCTGTCTCACAGCATCTCGCTAGCTATATTCAACTAGTTGATCAGCTGTCAGAGATAGTATATGTTCGATCATTTGAAATATTGCAATGCAATGCAATTCATTATGTGTCAACTCCAATATCATAGAAACATAGCCAGTGTGGATAGATATTTGTAGAATTCAGTAAATTCTGCACTATTTGCCTTTTACGAATCTGTAATAGCTTTGGTGTGGTTTTCGACACCTTGGTATTCGGCGGGGTAGAAAAATGTTGGTAAACCTAGTGTTAAGCCAACCGGCACAACTGAAATCATGCTCATCATGTTCAAAGATGAAGATGCAGGGAAATCAATGGCAATGCACCGAATGATCAGTTCCCTGTCACTACGGAACGCAGGCCGTTGGCGGGACTAATCAACCTTTCTTGAAACATATGTCGCACTCCCTTTTACATTTACATAGAGTATGGACAGGGCCGGATTTACTAATAGGCTATGTAGGCTTAAGCCTAGGGCCTCACGATCCAAGGGGGCCTCCACCAAACTGTGGTACGTATAGATTGAATTGCCGGTATATGATAATTTTGATAAACATTCGTCAAAACTTGTCTTAATTATTCATGAAATTTAGTTTTATTCAACTAAGCAGATTTCGTGGTGATAACGCTAGAGTCTTCCAGCGAGTTTCCATGAATCTCAATATGACGGTTGGTCAAGCCGCATGCCGAATATTGTGTCGGTGTACTCAGAGCACGCTGGCTGTGCCCTGTGTTTGCTGAACTGACTCGTACCGACTGTTACGTGTGAATCAGGCGAACGAACTTATGGCTGTTCGTGTTTGAAACGCACCTGATCAGTGGTGTAACTGGCGGGGGGGGGGGCAGGGG
>JGI24021J15306_10008210_pt1 | contig 12823 bp, 8 predicted proteins | sample Ectturendosymbi1_FD_15306 | JGI IMG/M metagenome (IMG submission 15306) | reverse complement strand
TGTAAATGTGTTAGATGTTTTTTCTTTTCATTAATAAATTTTATCTCAAAATTCTGACCAGCTAGTCGAAAAATAGAGCGCCACCCTCTAATAGAACGCCACTACAAAGGAAGGGTTGAAAAATAGAGCGCCATGCCGGTGAAATAGAGGTTTCACGGTACTTTTATCAATGTATTTTGCGCTGTTTCTCGTATGAGCTGTTTGGACCATCCTGTCACGTGACCTGTTCGCCCTTCCTCCCAAGACGATGTCGAGTTAGTTTTTGATGCAGGAGCTTGTACAGTATTTGTGAAGAATTCAATCTTCAGGAAGGCTTGTGCAGGAGGTCCTCGTACACTTACCATTTCAGTCAAAAACACTAACATGCCACATTTGATATCCGGGCGATAAACCAGCTTATTCTTTTGTAGCAAAATATTTGGCCGATTTCTATTCGAAGCACTCATGCATGGATCCATCATCAACATTCGCTGCAATCTGAGCCCAGCTTTGATTGCATGGCTAAGTTGAATGCGCGCGGAGCGCACATATAATTAATAGAAGTCCATATCGCAAAATTTTATAATACTTGATGATGGCAGTTTATATCCATGGCATGCTACCGATCACATTAGAGGCATGCATACCGGACAGGATGGGGCACACCTCATGAAGTCTACTCATTTGTCCAGCAAAGTTGTTTGCTCGGTCGAGTCCGGCAAAAATCAGGGAAATTCCCAAAACAGTTGTGATTACAAACGTTTTGTTATTTAGTCATTCCTGAACCGTCGAGCTGAACTGACGTGTTTACTTTCCTAATCAACGCTATGGTTTTGCTGCGCGACTGCTCAAGGGTCAAATCATGGATACAATGCAATCAAGGCAGCGCGCTGTGAACGACGTAGCTCGCAAAGGTGACAACGAACTCCATGTTCTGTTGCAATCTGTGGTAATGTGCTTGTCAGCTACAGAAGAAAGTCTAGAGCAGGGGTGGGCAACACCTATTGCGCATGCGCATTGCACCCCAGTGATCATAATAAAGTAAGATAGTGTAAACCTCTGCAATACTTTTATTGATTTTTTGTTTCGTACAAACCCCTCATGAGTTAACCCAGGTTTTTATTAAGGAAAATGTTAGGTACCCTGTAGGGACCCGATTTATCCGATTCTATGGACCCGATTTTCTCTGACTCGAGGAACCTGATGATGATTTTCTCTTATTCTAGGAACCCGTCCCTAGAATACCTTAAAAAACCCTGAGTTAACCTGTCATCATCTTGAAACAAACTGTTCGTGATTTTCTGGAAGAGAAAAACGAGCTATCTGAGGAAACAACTCCTTCATATGGTAATAACCAACTATATTTGATCTGGCATGTTTGGTTGATGTTATTGACCATATCAATCAGCTGAATATGAAACTGCAGTGCAAGAACAAATTGTTTCTGATAATGGTAATATGTAAGTGTGTATATCTTCAGGAACTGTACGTTGTGCACGATACGGTAGCGGCCCACGTGGAAGCCCCCATGTCACAATATTTTTAACTGTAATGACGAAAGAGAAAGTATTAGGACGTTGCAACTCAAGAGCTACCTACGTTTTCGATTCAAAGGTTCAACTCGGAAAACATACTTTCAGCAATACCAGACGGTGGCCTGTCAAACGCTCTTCCGTTGCCACAGGCTGAGAAATCCTGGTAGTGCAAGTTTACCTAACCATGCCTTTCAAAAGGTACACCACAATCGATCAAAATGAAAAATCGAATGTACAAATAAGGTCAGTATTGAAGTATCGAAACAACTTATATAGGAACTTTTTAACCCACCTCAAAAAGAATAGTAAAATTATTGCAAAAAAATTTGAACAAAGAAATGTAACCCACAAAAGCTTAGAAACTGATTAAACAACTTCTATATGAAACCAAACCCACCAACAACAAATCTATACTACAACCTGAGGATCTAATTCAACCTGCTGACCAACATTCGATTCCAAATATATTGAATAAATACCTTGCCAAAGTAGGAACGAACCTTGAATCTGCAGGGTTGCTAGGTCGTCTCCTGTAACACATGGTACCCCTCCAACTTCCTCAGGTGAAAGTTCCCTGTACTTAAATCCCAGTCCTCCATGATGACGTGGTTAATCAAATTAATAATTTCAAATGCAGCAAGTCTAATGACCCATATGACATACCAGTTTCACTGGTCAAAATGACTATATCTATCTATCTTGCAAATCTTTACAGTTCAAGCATTTCCAACAACTTTTCCTGAGAAGCTTAAAATAGCAAAAGTGCTCGCGCTCACCTGACCAGGTACCAGGTCAAATAACTATATAACTGTAGAGCAGCTATGTCCATAGAGCAGCTATGTCCAACCCGTGGACCGCATCCAGTTGAAGGTTTCGTTGTTGTGTGTGTGCAATGTACAATATTAATGATAATGTTAAACGGCCTCAGTGCTCCGTGACGTTTGTTACGTAACAATAATGAATTCTCATGAGAACTCGTCCATTGTTACCTAATATACGTCACAGTGTAATGATAACGCCAATTAGTCCTCTGCATACTAGGCTCATTCATATTATCCCGAGTTACTGGACGATTCATCGTTCGTTTGAAGTTATTCTCGAATGTCAATTGGAATTCAAATCCAATGTTCCATGCAAATCCATTGCTTGAAAAATACATTCAATCTGATATGAATTATATTAGAAAAAATACTTAATTGCCATTCAACTCGGGCTCTAACGGATGAGCCCGAGTAAAGCGCGAGAGAACACTTGCTACGAACGATACTTTTTATTCAGGTCACCTGCAACATGAACGCGGAAGGCCAGACAGGGAACGAAAATATATGAACAATGACAATGTCAAAAAAAGCCTGAGTTAACAACTTTAATCAGTGAAGTGGGCGGTAGCTCAAATATGCAAAACACGGAAGTTCGCGTTCTACAATGTACATCATAATCGAAGGACTTTGGCTGAGCCCGAGTGCCGGGGTCGTCACTGATCTAGATTATTTCTCATGTGGGAATAAAGGTTGCATGTTGTAGTGCGGCACTGCATTAACTTGGAGCCGTATGTAAATGTGATTCTGCTTCGTTAAGTTCATTTCTCTGTTGTTTATTGTCACCTGAAGCAATACTTACTTGGGGCACTGCAAATAAAAGGTTAAATCAAATAATCGAGTTACATGTAATGTTTGTGAAATTCACGTCACCGAGCAAATATCCATGAAGGACATGCACTTTTCTGTTAATATTCTTGAGATACAAAAAAGAACTTGCAAAATGCATGTATAAAATATCCCAGTGGTGGCCAACTTGTCTTCGACTGGGATCGACTGGACAATTTCTTGATAACTCGCGATCGACCGGTCGGTAATAAAATCACAAGTACAAAATGTCATGAAATGCAACGTTTTTCATGTAAATGAATTTGTATTTACCATCGAGAGCCGTACTTTCATGATTCGGTTAATTTAGTACTTCGCAATAATGCAATGTCACAACATTACTTTCTCGAATATTGATTGAAAAATGTTTTTTAGGCATCTTGTCAATTTAATGCAAAATCAGGTGCGATCGATCAACTTAGACGCGGCGATCGACCTGTTGACCACCCCTGAAATATCCAACCACATGGTACCAAAGAAAATTACCGAAGAGCATGAATACGTGTCAAGTTATCACAATTTTTGCACACGTCAACTTGATGAAAAGATATTAATTATTCCTTTATTCAATTCAAATCTGCAAAACAAAGCCAGCATTCTGTTTACAGCGAAGCTCTAAGCTGTTGAATGTAATACCAAAAGACTTATCAGGTGGGCCATACCGCACCTTCATGCAACTATATGAGCAGCTGTTCATATAATTTTTATTGCTTCTTAGCTGGCCATTATCTCTAGGGATCGACCGATATGGCGTTTTTGGGGCCGATGCCGATATATCGGTCATTCATGGGCCGGCAGCCGATATTGATGTATTTTATGGCTTACCTTTTTTTCAAGAACTTCAAAAATCAGGATTTACGAACCAAAATTTTTCAAATTGCAGCAATTTCAATTAATGCTGATGCTTTTGTTTCGGCTGCGACGACCGACGCGTGCTCCATGGTTCATCTTGTCTGCTTGTTAATGAAACCGCACCTGCTAGCGTTGTTGTAAGATAGATGTCTGGACCTGCTTCGTTGTGCTTTCTTGCGCAAGTTGTCTGCATGCGTGAGGAATATCACAGCGTTTTGTCAACACGATGCTTGCTGATTATTATGCAACAATGTTTATCGTGGTTCTTGTGTTATATTGTTTTGTTTTTTATCTTTCTCTACATTAATCACGCCCTTTGATTGTCTTTTTTTGTTCTTTTAAGGTTTCGCTGACTTGTCGGTCCCACAGTGACTTGTCGGCCCCGCAGTCGTTTCGCCAATCGTTGCATTCTTTTCCTTGAAAAGTGAAGTGTTTTATACCACGCGTAAAAATACAGTTGATTGATTGATTGTCATGCAGCGCGGTAGCCAGTCCGAACTGGAGCGCATTCTTCTTGGGTATGTCAACAAAGGCCATGTCTTCGTCGCTCTCTTCCACTGTGCAACATTGTTGTGGATTTTGCGAGCACGCTGATATTTTGTAGTCGTCAACGTCTCTGCGATGAGGGCTTCCAGGCTTTACAGAGGAAAAGGCTGCAAGTTTTTTGAAGAGATACGCGACCGGGAGACGTCGCTGGATTTGAACACATGGGGTGTCTTAGTTCATTTTTCTCTCAACTCTTGAGTTGTGTTCAAGAAAGAAAAGCATCCAACCGCACAAAATGCTGTTGGACGCAGACTGGTGAAAATTGCTGCAGAACCTTTAAACAAGTGTACGCCATCACAACGTACATTTCTTGCTTAAATTTTCCAGTTGTGAAAAGTACATTTCGCTGAAAAGAAGCATCGGATCGAAATATATTTCAGCCAAGGTGAAATATCGCAGGGAGTGTGAGGTGCAGGTGCTGCTGTTGGGTCTTGTGGGTCATCGGTTGCCGACACCTTGAGCCGCTTCGCAAAAAGCTGACATCACGTGTCGCGCTCTTGAGGCATTCAACCGCAGAGTACTGCGCTCCTGTTTGGTGCCGCAGTGCTCATACCCACCTCATCGATCCCACCATCAACGATGCCTTGCGAATTGTGACTGGATGCTTGCGTCCTACACCAGCGGACAACCTTCCCATCCTTGCAGGCATCCAACCTGCTAAGCTTCGTCGCAGTGGAGCCACACTGTCTCTAGCACGCCGTGCCATGGAGCCTGGACATCTGCTCCACTCAGCGCTCACCTGTTCAACCGGTGGGAATGCACGGCGCCTCAAATCGAGACCCCATTTGTTGCCGCCGCACAACAACTCATCAGTTAGTCTGACAACAACAACATACGTGCGGCGCAGTGGGCGGATCACTGATGGAAGGCGGGGTATTGGAGAACACTTAGAGACTCCGTACTTTCATCACCAGCACTCACCCTCATAAAATGGCTCTTCCCAAAACAGGGTAGGTCCGGCTTAACCGTCTCCGCACCGGTGTCGGACGTTTCCACTCCTGCTTGTACAAATGGAGTATGTCCTCTGCGGCCTGTGAGTGTGGCGCAGAAGAACAAACCGTCGACCATGTGTCCTCCAATGTCCAATCCATCGACCTCCCCATGGACTGCATGGCCTGACGGTTCTGGACGATGAGACCATCGAATGGCTTCTCAACACCTGCCCCGAGATCTAGTGCGGCCAAGCAGTGGTTTGAAAGAACTGGTTCAAACGATGAAGAAGATCAGTGGCAGGACGGGCATGTGCAATGATGCCGCGCAATGCTCAACGAGATGTTAGATGTTATAATGGGCACTGACATGTGACATTCCGTTCCTCAGGGTAGTTAACAAAACTGGTACCTGTAGCAAATCGGTAGTGGTGCACTGTTTTTTTTCGCTGAGACATGGCAGTCATTTTTTTGTGAAACATTTTTTTCACTGAGACATTTCGATCATTTGTCTCAATTGTAGCAAAACTCGCCGTAACAATGTTCAATATTTTTAGACATTCTGACCAAAAAATGGCCGGAAAAAAACAGGTGGTGCGTGGGACGCCACTGGCCCTGGTGACTTGATGTCATATACGTTTCTAGATCGAAATCCTTTGGTGGATAGCACCGGCGTCAGAACGGATATTGACGAGTCCTACCTTCCAACAATACAAAGAGTGGAAAGTGTACACAGTTCTTGCCATCTTCATAGCAGAAAGGTATGCACTCTAACGGTCTCTTGCTTCGTATCTTTACTTTCCAAGACTTGCGTACTAAGAATAAGAAGGTTATCCTTATATCCTTACGCAGAGCGGATACAATTTTTACCTGTATTTGCTGGTATGATTTGTTAAGACATTGCTCTCGTTACCTCTCCCCATCATCAGACATTACTTTCGTGAAATTTAGGTCTTGCTATGGTCACCATGATTATGCAGATGTCAGGTGATCTGTTGTTTGACCCCTGACCCCGCCACATCGCACTCATACAGCCTTTTTGCTGCAAACGCAGTTAAATACCCTGATGTCTGGTTGTTCTGTTCCTGACCACATGGCCGAACCATTGCAGCTAGGTTCTCTCTGTTCAAAGAAGACATCTAATGGTTTAGAGCAGTGGTTCTCAAACTTTTCTGCACGTTGACTCCCAATTAAAGTATACAATTTTCTGTAGACCCCGTGGCCTAGCGCAACAGTTACTAATACAAGGAATTGTTCTCGGTCCTACTGCGTATCCTACTGCTGCAGTACCAGTCTAACAACTGCCCACTGCTGAACTGCGACACATGCACTACAATATTGTTTGTGACGTAACAAACAACAGTTTTCATAATGTCATCACAATGGATGATTAAAAAAACTTCGAATCGAATGTACTTTTAAACTACTGTAGCTGAGGTTTGATCAGTCCTCTTAATTTTGTTTGATTTGTTGAAAAACGCCGTTTGCATTCCTTGCCCGATTAAAAATAATTTTGGATTGGAGGCTTCATTGCTCCAGTAGACCCTAGCAGTTATTCATTGACCCCTGGCCATTCAGTGTCCCCCACTCGACCTCGGGACTACTTAATCGACCTCTTGGATGGTCCAATTGACCCCTGGGGGTCGATATCGACCACTTTGAGAACAACTGGAAAATGGTGGTGTGGGGTCGCTTTGCCAGAACAAAGACATGACTCCCACGGTCAACATGGCGTTCGGGTTTTTGTTGTTGATAAAAATTTCTTTAAATTGAAAACAAAAATGGATGCTTGATGTTGCACGAGGGAGTTAGCGGGCGCCGTTCCCATTTCAAATAGGGTGGGGGTGGTGACCGGCTGAAACATCGGTCATTATCCGAGGTTCAAGGCAGTGGACGAGGCCGCGACGAATGCTGATTTTAGTCACTAGGTGCTTTGCTGAGATAAACGCTGCCGTGTAACTTTCCATGCTTTTTGTGCAGGATCAAGACATGCCGCAAGTCAGTGAAGGAACTTGTGACGTGACAAGGGTACGTTGTCTCGTACAATCGCTCTGTGTTCCGTCACTGAACGTGATTTTGTGAAGAAATCTTTGTGTTACCTACAATCGTTATTGTTGTGGTGCTCGTGGTTTAACGTGTTGGTGAAGTATTTGTATTTTAACACCGGAATTGCTCTGTCTGCTGCACTGCTTCTTCCAACCTCTATTTCGTTTCTTCTCGGGCTCTCACATTGCATGAACAATAGACCAGTGCAACGCAGACCTGTAACTAGGGGGGAGAAGTCCCCCCTAAAATTGGACATAGTTTAGCCCTTGTCAGAAGACTCTCTGGTATCCCATCCACGCTTTTTACGTGCCTAGTGCAAAGCAACCCCTCTCAGTAATATTTTCAATGAATAGATAAATAGATAACGAATTGAATGCGATGCATGCATTGTTAAATGTGCAATAGAAGTATCAAAGCAGTGTTTCGATTTGTTGATGTAAATTTGCATTCACTGTTTAAGTACTGCAAGACGTATGTAAATAGCAGGCTGCCAGTGGTTTGAAGTAAAGTGCACAAACAGCGATTTCGAAACTGTTGCTATTCCACGTCCTATACCAGTGTTTCCCAACCTGTGAGCCATGGCCCACTGGTGGGCCATGGTGCAGTTTACAAGTGGGCCACAGACTTGGGACAAAAATATGTTAGAATGCAGTTATCTAAACATCTTATCACTATCGTGTGGGAACACGTTGAGTTTAATAGCAAGATGATCACTGCATCGCATGCAGGAATGAATTCGCTACCCCAGGACACTGTCTATGCATGGAAAGAAATCCTTTCTCAGCACAGAATCAGACATTAAAGATCTTACAGAGTGTATATTTCGCCTACGATGCAGGCATCATCAGCTCTGCGAAGTGCATGAAGTATAAATAGAAATAAAATAAAACCCACAAACATTAAAGTTATCAATTAAGAAAATCTAATTGAAAAATTGCAACCACAGCTGCCCACTTTACATTGGAAAGGAAAAGATCACAGTAGGAACAACCAACCAAAACAAACTACCAAGTGTACAGTGACGTAACAAACAAACAAAATAATAGTCTAGTAGGTTACACAGGATGCGTAAGTGGTGTAGGCCAGGCTGGCCAACTTGTCTTTGATTAGGATCGACTAGAAAATTTCTTGCTAACTCGCGATCGACCAGTCGGTAATAAAGTCACAAGTACAAAATTCCAAATTTGAGTATTGCACGTGCAAATACAGTGTACCATCGCCTTAGTAAGTGGTGCACAGATAAAAAGTAAATTGTCTCTTGCCTCTAAATCATGATTGTCACGGAATGATAGGAAAACATTGTACAAAACCTCGCGGCATCTGCCGAGCTGGCCTGTGGTCAGCCATCACAAGAGACACCAAAGAATATACGGGACCAACCAATTGATGGAGAAATGTATGTACTTTCTGGAATATTGATATTCATTGCAAGTGTTCTTTTTAGTTATTTTGTCAATTCAATGCAAAATCAGGCGCGATCGACCAGCTGAGCTTCGGCGACCGACCAGTCGATCGCGATCGACTTGTTGGCAACCCCTGGCGTAGGCTAACGTGCTTGCAAAAATTCATTGACGCAGCCGTGCGTTGGGCCTACGGATGGTCGCGACGGGTCATGGGCCATAAAGAAGCAGAAGTAGCAGAAGTAAAACCATCCCAAAACCTTCAGTTACATAGCAAGACTGCGTTAAACCCACACAAAATTCGACAACAATCAACTAAAACTATGAGCAACAATGACAATAAGCAAGCGAAGCAACATGGCACGTCCTTCCAGCTGCCAAGGCACGTTCAGGAGATCTCAACGTAGATGGAAACCATGAAGCCTCGCCTGTCAGAGCTGAACACTGACGCTCTGCGAAGAGTCTTGATAACGATGTTGTGGTTAGACAGTGCTCAGAGCGTTTAACTGGGCCGTAGCCATTCGTAGCACGCGTTTACCAGTCGTACACCCAACCTGAAACACAAGAGAACTGCTGGCAGTGTTTATGTAAAAGAATATGAGCATTAGTAATGTTGTACAGCAGTCAACTAACAAATAGAAATGAAGCAAAAAAGGAAATTAACATTAAGCCAAAACCTCCGTAATCAAACAACGATAAGGACAAATAAAAATTGGGAATACAACAATAATACCGAAGAAATGCATGAAACCAGGTTGTTTTTTAAGGAAAGTGTTTGGTAGCTGGTATAGACCTGCAGAGACCCGATTTCTCTGATTCTAGGGACCCGCTTTTTCTGATTCTAAAGACCCAATGATAATTTTATCTCATTCTAAGGGCCCGAATCGGGTCCTTAAGAAAACGTGGTGAAACAAAAGGTAAACGAATAAAACAAAGCTACAACCGAAAGGGTCCAAAGAAAGCAGTAAACAAACCTTAAAACCAAACTAGGGGATTAACACCGATTAGACTAATGTGTTTGTTTATGCAATAAAAGCATAGCCTATGCTGCCAAAGTAGTGGGCCACGCAATTTCACCAAAAGTTGTCAGGGCCATAAAAGTAAAAAGTTTGAGAAACACTGTCCTATTCTGATGAAATATAACAAACCACTTTGAAAAGCTACATTTAAGTAAAGTTCGGTGAATCCCCAGTTCGTGGTTTGAAACATTGGGCAGTTTTTGGATCATTGGTTCGAGTCCTGACAAACATACACCTGAAAAAAATTTCTGAAATGAATTCGATGCCGTTTGCAGCGGTCGTCCGTCACAGTTGTTTTGCATCATTGAAAATAGCCCCCGTCGAAACAACTAAAGGTTGTTGACAAGTCACTCGTGGAAGGCGAACAAGCCAGCATGCGCATGCGCAAAACACCTTTACCGCTCAAGAACCTTAAATGAGGGAATTTTTTTGCCGTAGGTGAACGGTGCGATATTTCACCGACAGTTCTTGCCCAGCAGTCTGCTGGGTGTTTTCAATAGTCAGCTGTGTTTTTGCTTTTCTTGTTCTGCTCTGTTGGGTGTTACCGGCTCGTGGAAGAGTCACCGCTTTGCAGTGTGAGTTGACGCCAATAGTTTGGTTTAAGTTTTCACCACATCGACTTTGCTGCTTTGTTTCACAAGACCAACAAATCTGATACTTGTCCACCGCGTGTCAAAGGTTTGACGAGTGAAGTTCAGTAAAAGTTCCCCCCCACTTCTCTGTGTGCTGCACCGAACCTCTCGTATAAACATTACTGACATGACGTCTGCTGATGTTTCAAAAGATTCGCATAATTGCTGATGTTTGTGTTTCAGCAAGACGCATGCGATGCTACACACAGTCCTGGTACCAGCCCCACCTACACAGGTACTGGAAAGATTGAATCTCTTCTATCGCCTTGTGTTGTCGCTAATAACCCGTCATACCATGCAGGCAGCAATAGACAGTCCAGCAAACTTCATGCGCGTTTTGTTTTGACTTTGTTGCGATCGGAAAGAGCAGCAAGTGCGCAAAGCTTCGCACTGTGGCAGCAAGCAACAATAGAGATCACGCGCTGCAATCACTCTTTTATTACTTGTTCATGCCACATATATATCGGTGTTGTTCTTCACGCACTTCCCGTTTGTGGTGAATCACACATTCAACGCAACACCACCGGAGAGGTTGCAACAACATCAACCGGTTCCCGTTTTGTCCATCACGGAAAGTAAGATCGCTTGATTAAATGCTACCGCCTCCCGCGGTTTGTCCCCAGCAGTTTTCATTCTGTCTGTTCATTTCTTTTCTCTAAAACCAGTGGAGTGGTTGTAACAGCAACTGTGTGCGTTTGCAGACCCCCGCGAACTGACAGTGTTATCTGTGAGCTTGGCGTGTCCACAAACCGATGCAACCAACCTTGTCATGTCGCAGCCACTGCCCGCTGTCGAGAGAGGCCCGTCGCCAGGTATGATGTGGTGTGGGGGTGGTGAGACTGTCATTTAAACTGGCTGCGCTCATCAAAACTGGACGATAAACTTGATGGCCTATGGGTGTTGGAAAAACAGTTAAATGCCTAGTTGAGTATTTCACGTGTTTTTGTTGGACGTTTCTATGGACTGCAGCAATACGTTATCAAAACTTGTGAAATCAATTTCATGATCACTTTTCCTGGAGATTTTCTTGCAAAAGTTTCTTGCAATGTTCTTGCTCCTGTGGCTCGTCAGGATTTGTTGCTCTTGTTTTATAAAGCAGGAAATCCATTTGTCTTGGCCGGGACATCAAACCTTCCTGCCTTGCTTCCTGCTTTGCAATCTGGCCTTCGTCGAATGGCAGCAGATATTCCAGCATCCAATCATAACAGAGGTTGGTCACGTGTTTGATGTTAAGCTATGCCATTGGTAAAAAATGGCGATGCCAAATACTCTTTAGATTCTGTTTACAGCAACATATTGTGACAAGTAAGGTGAGCTTCGCAATACTTGGCTTCCACCAGTCTACCCCTGTCATCTTCTGCAACGGTGAAAAAAACACTTTCATCCAGGGGTGTTTGCAAATGCTCACGCACCCCCAGTCATCCCGTTGCTTGTTCGCACATACCATTCGTTTCTGGGTCTTAGTTGCAAATCACTTACGTCTTAACTGACTGGTGTTGACGCAAGCGCAACCACAACCGAGCTTCTTTCGCGCACCTTGACTTGGATTGGCAATTTCTGTTGCAAGGTACCTCTCGTTTCCATCACCGCTGTGACACATGCGGACGGGCCTTCTCGACCATCCACTCATATTCAAGGCACAGACGATCTTGCAACAAGCACGAATGCCCGATCTGTCGCAGAGGCTTCTCACAGGTAAGGCTTTGTTTTCTTCCCATCTTCTGTACCTGTGTAATGTGCAAACCCACCGCCCGCACGAAATACCTTGAGAGCAACTCTCAGTCCACAAGAATCTGTGTCCGACGTTTGCTGAAAAAGGTTTATCGAGATACAGTAATGCGCTAGCTATTGTTACGTGCGTTCTAGCTTTAATACAGCTATTGCTACATTGCAAAAGGTATTGCAACATTCTGAAACGTAGTAAAACAACGCAGCTTTGTAAGTCAAAGTTTGACCTCGGAAAATGTTTTTAGAAAGAATTGACCAGAACTGTATTTAGAACTGAAATTTGGGAGTTATTTGAAGCTTACCCATATACCCCGCTTACCCATATACCCCGCTCACCCATATACCCCGCTCACCCATATACCCCGCTCACCCATATACCCCGCTTACCCATATACCCCGCTCACCCATATACCCCGCTCACCCATATACCCCAGCTCGCACTTCCTGCTTAAACATGTGAGCAGGACCATCGCCAGAAAATCATCAACAGGGGGGTTTACGTTAGTGCAGG
>JGI24021J15306_10008208_pt1 | contig 12825 bp, 10 predicted proteins | sample Ectturendosymbi1_FD_15306 | JGI IMG/M metagenome (IMG submission 15306) | reverse complement strand
AGTCTGTTGTTGATTGGACCAGGGCTAAGGTGGCTGTTCGCAACTTTGTTGCCCCAGCGCCCCAGCCGGAGCCAGCAAGCCGCCTCAGGAGCGCGACGCGTGATGTCAGCTTCTTGCGAAGTGACTCAAGGTGTCGACGACACGTGACCAACCTGTCCAACGTTACTCCGAGGTATTTGGGCTCGGAGTAGAAGGGCAGGGTTTCGTTGTTGAAGTTGACTTTCAGCTCACGTTTAGCTTCCTTGTTATTGAGGTGGAAGACTGCTGACACCGTTTTTGTAGTGCTGAGCTTTANCTTCCAGGTCTGGAAGTATTTACCTATAATCGCCATGTCTTTGCTCATAGCACTCCTTCCGTACTAACGTGCTAAAGAGCTTTTACAATCTATCTGTTCGGCACTTTACTCTTGGGTGTCTTCATTCCTGAAACTTTGAATTTGTTCACCTGAATTTAGGAAAAGCAAAACAAAGCTGGTTTTTGATTCCAATACGAAGCATAAGTTTGCAATCGCAAATGCTTTTCGTCGCCAAAAGCTGTTCATTCCACACGCGTAATAAATTATTATTCGCTGATTGTCGCAAGATTGAAATGTCAGTCAAGTCTGGTAGATCCAAAACTTCCTCAGCAAAATTTAAGTAAACTGTCAATGGCTTATGAAATTTTGCAGAGAAATGTCTGTGACGTTCTTGACAGAAGTTCTGGCGATGCAGAACTTGGTGGTTCAAGCGGGGTCGTCAAGTCCACCAGTAGTCTCTCATCGAAATTCACGAATGCTCCTTCTCAACTGCGGTAAGAATATTGTCATTGAATGGCGAGCGAAATTACTAAGAATGAAAAAAAATTAAAAACATTTTCAGAATTTAACTGCTAACCTAACAAAAACAACTAGGAAAGTAATCTAGCGATTCAAAGGCATAGGCTGTTGCTTATTCACCAGTGTTTGCAGTTCCATGTTAGTCTGGTGTTCAAAATCTTGCACATTGCATGAATGTAGCGAAAATCTGTTTAAAACTGGAGCGGACCTTTATCTAATGTACCTTGCACAGCATACCTTGCAGCAAGGTGGATCACAGAGCTTTCTATCTTTTGCTGCACATGTACATAATAAATTTATATCGAGTTTATTTCCAGGGTTCAAGCATCATCGCAGGAAGATTTCTCAACGACAATGCCAGCCACACAGGAGTTAGTGCCAACTACGGAAACAGGAACAGTTTCAAACACCGTAGAACAACCACGCACGATCATACCAGAAAGTGCTACTTTAAGCTCGTCGTTGTTAACACTGGTATCACATCCAAGTGCACTTCTTGAACCAAACCCTTGTAAAGAACCCGATTCGATCAATATTTCCAAAGATTTTGTTCAAAGTGTTGACCCAGATGAGAACGGGAGCAGCAGTATGAGAAGCGACACTCAATCATTGAATGAAATTTGCAGTTCGCATCAGAGCCCTGGTAACAGGAACAAATCAACTTCATCTTCTGCTTTGATGCAATGGGAGCATTTTAAAACTGAAAAGCTTTCGATAAAAAGTGAACAGAAAGTAAAGAGACTTCGAAGAGTTCGAACTGGAACAAAGAGGGATAAACAGATGAATGTTTGTCTTCAAGAAAACATTCAATCCGAAACTTTATCAGGTGAGTTTGTTTAATTTGTGGTGAGACTGGGCATGAATTTCTTGAAGCAGTTTTTCAATTGAAAACGAATCAATCTATATCGCTTATAAATAAATTTTTTATCATTACTTGTAAATTGTATCTTCTGTTGGAAATCTGCAGCTAAGTTACTGTCTTGTAACATATGGTTGGGGGGTGCCGGTGCCGCCATCGTTTTCGCGACGACTATTTGGCGCCGAGATGTTTGTATGTAATGAAAATGCGTGTGTAATGAAAATGGATAAAAACATGGTTCAAACCTTAGGTTAGTTGTAAGCTGGACTTCGCAAATATTCACGTGGTCCCAGTGAGTCAAAATGTTTTGCGATGTTTAGAATTTACATTCGTTTCTTAAATCGCATCTTCAAAACAGTAGCAATGGGTTACTTTTGCTGCGTTTATCAAAAACGTATAGATACCAATCGTGGGAAAACTTTGGTTTATCCCCCTTTCTCAGAAGATTCTCAGTTATTTATGTTATTGACTGTACACGAAAATGAAAGGTAGATTTTTAATGTTTTTAAAGTCCTAAAATATAGAAGTACGCTCAATCTCATCCCAAAACAAACGCACAACGTTTGTTGCCTTCTTGAAAAACATCCGAGCAAAATGGAAAACACACTGTTCTAGAGACAACGACGTGTGTGTAATATTAATCTGTGGCGATCTGCTTACGCCACATAAAAACTTGTAATTCGTAACAGCAATAGAAGAGTGAACCTGGTCGAGCGAGGAAGCTCTGTTATCGTTGTTATGCTGAGGTTCGTCGATTCGACTCTTTTTAGGTGGCTCTGGACGACGCAGCATTGTGCCTGCAACAAATCAAGTACATAAGGCGCTAACGCCGAAACAGCCTAGCGTCAAAGCAGCTTAGCGCCAAATAGCCGACACCAAATAGTCCCATTTGCAGTTTTGAAAATACTTTTTAATAGTACCTTTCGGCTTCGCTAAAGTAATGAAGCGATTTTGATGTTGGTTTTGATCAATTCTTATGTTTTTGGTTTTGTTAACGATTTAACTATTATTTTCTGCTAAGCATCGGTTGGAGTAATGACGTTCCGACTTTTGATAGAAACGATTGGATGAGCAATATGAACAGGGATACATGCTCACTGAAATATGAATACAATGTATTTATTGTAGACAGCGACGGAATATTCAAAACCTCAATGCGTCTAAACGTGATTGAGCCACCTCCCACATTACAGCCAATCACAAGTCACCAAGAGATGCCTCTTCACGCCAAAGCTCGGGACGGGCGGGGGAGGGCGCAGTCGGCTTACATCGAAGTCCAGTTGAAACAGCAGGGAATACATTCGCGAAATGATTCGCGGCAACAACCAGCGAACAAAGTAGTTTCAACCAAAATTCACCGCTCAAGTCACCGGTACAAAGCAGCTGGCAAGCCCATGACTAAACATCGCGAGGGTGACAATGATCCAAGATCGTCGGCGAAGCAAGTGCCACTCATGAACAAAAACACTGGGTCGGTTTGTTCTGGAAACGTCTCCGGAATCCACTCCAGAACTGTTTCGCTTCTCTCTAATGCCTCATCTGCGTGGAACACTGACTGCCTCATCGCAGCCGACCCTTACACCTGTGCAGTTCCACGTCCACTCTCAAGATACGCCAGAGGCCAACCAGCCAGCGAGGAATTGACAGACGATCTGCTTTCTCAAAATCCATTCGAGGTATTGAGAAATCTCCGAGACAGTGAAAATGCGTCAGAGATTGTGGATGATGGCGGCAAGCACCGGAGTGGTAAGCAATAATTTCCTCAAATCTTTATATTGCTAACCAGCCCAGTTTTCCTAGATCACCAACAAAGTAACAAAGCATTCAACCAGTGTCAAAGGAAATGGCTCAGTCTAAGGAAAAGCGATTTTGTCATTATCACAGAGAAAGCAAGAAAATTCAAGACTAAAATTAATAGATCAAGTATTCTAGTTTTTTCTTGCCAAAGTGTGCGTTTTGATTTATTCATTTTGGTCTTGAGTTTGCTTTATCTGCAAGTTGTTGAAACATCTCATGGAGTTTGATACCTGCAACGATTTCTTCGAAAACTAGAAACGTAACGTTCAGAAATTTTGCTAAACTGTAGTCCAACCTTATACAACTGTGTTCACAAAAAGCCAGTCTAAACGTCTAGCAATCATTACATTTCCATCACTTTGCCTCTGCTTTCAGTTCCTATTGCTTCAAGGTGCGAAGTCATTTTCTTTTATCAAACTGGACTTACGTTTGACAAATCGGCGGAGTGGTCGCTGGTTTCAAAACGAAATCTCTTCACAGACGACTCTGCATTTCGTGGCTGCCGCTGCTAACTTGTTCTGTTCTTTTCCGCAGCAAACTACCTTGAATGTCTGTCCTATTTAAAAAAGCAAACAAAAATTTCTCATAACGATGGCTACAACATATAGCAGGGGTGGTGCACAACCTGCGACTTTCGATAAAAATGTATGGCCTTGCACATGGAATTTGTAATATAAGTTATGGCGGCCGTGTATTAGAAAACGTCGGTCAGAAACCGCGGCCCTTGGGTTGCATGCGGCGCAATACAATAACAATCTGTCTTTATTTTGATAATCTTAAATTTGACATTTTCGCTGCAATAGTCTTTAGTGCCTGTTGATCATGTACTAGTAGATGTCCAGGAGTCCAATTGGAACAACGCGCGTGAACTGTCCCCTTGCACCCACCCATCAAACCCGAGGCCGGATAGGACGCAAGTACCGTTATTCAAGTCTTTGGTATGACCCAGTTGGGAATCGAAGCCAGGCTAACGACTTTGGTGGCGCGTGCTGAACCAACTGTACCATCTAGCCGGTTGAACTAAGCATTGGTTTGCTAAAATGAAAGTAAGGTATACAATGTGCGGCCCTCACGAAGATGGTGACATAATTTTTGGTCCAGTAAGGAATTTCGGTTGGACATAGCTGGTCTACTGTGTATGAGGATACTTCGTAGAAAGACGGCTAAACAGACGTGTGGAAGCAGGGTAGGCTCAGTGTGTGCAAGCAGAACAGAAGCAATGCAAAAAAATAAAAATATCTTGAACCGTGATTCATGAAAAGAAACGTGATGCTGTCGACAATAACGAAAAGGTTGTGCACCCACGATCTATAGCAAGAAACGTTTGGTTGACTACGTCACCTTCATGGCCTTTCACCAATTCTATATCTACGTGACGCAGTGATAACCTTTGTTTGCACAGATCAATTCTCTTGCCCATAAGCGTACGGCATGAGGATGCAGGGATGTGGTCTCATCCCCAACGCTTGAAAATTGGTCATTATTCGGGCAAAACTTTTCAACTTTTGGGCAAAGTATTCAGTTACATTCACTCTCAATGTCTATTTTGCCATCAACGGCAAAAGCTCTGCTGAGAATATTGTGCCATTCTTTTTTGCCTCTCATGGCAAAATAGACACTGCCTTTAAGTGAACTTTTTTGCCTCTGATGACAAAATAGACATTGCCTGTGAGCTGGTACCATCTGGTAATTCCAACAGCGTTCATCAAATTTGGGCCAATTAAAAAAATTCATTCAAGTTTTGAATAAAGTTAGAAACATTTTAGTAAATTAGGAGCATTTGGGTATGGTCCAACGACTTCAAATGAATCTAGACAAATGAGAAAAGCTTCATTCAATTTTGCGTGAAATTAAAAACATTTACATTGATGGGAAACATTTGGGTGAAGTCCATCGATTTACAATATCTTCATTCAATTGTGGGCAACTTCAAACAGTCTTATTCAAAGTTGGGCTATATAGAATAGCTCCATTGACATTTGAGAACATTTAGAAACGTCTGGGCGAATTATACAAGCTTTATTCAAATTCGGATAAAAGTAGAATCACTTGGATAAAGTTTAATAACCTCAATCAAGTATGAGCAAATTAGAACAACTTCATTAAATTTGGGTGAAATTAGAAATATTTCCATAAATTGGAAAAATTTGGGTAAATTCCAACAGACTAGATCAACTCTGAGCAAAGGGCAATGGCTCCATTCAAATTTGGGCCAAGTGGAACAGCTTCATTCAATTTCGAGTAACTTCAAACAACCTTATTCAATTTGGGTAATATACAAGCACTTCATTGAATTTAGGATACAGTTAGAAACATTTAGGTTAATTCCAGCACAATCATATTTGGGTAATTGAAACAGATTCATACAAACTTGGGTAAAACTGATACCATCTGTGTAAATTAGAAGAGGTTCATTCAAATTTGCATATATGTAAACATTTGGGTAAATTCCAGCAGCCAAAATCAAATTTAGGCCCATTGAAACAACCTCATTCAAATTTAGTTGGAGTTAGAAATATTAAAAAATTAGGAGCATTTAGTGGCAACCCACAATTCCAACTTACCCTAATTTTTGTTAACAACAAATTGTAGATGCCGTAAAATGTTCTTGAGTTTAATAACTAAAATAATTAGGCATACAGACACCTTAGTTTGTTTACAATGGTACGTTTTAGTCTTAACATTAAAATTTGCTGTTTATAGGTTATTTGGGAAAAACAAGATCAAATTTATGCAAAAATATTTTTGCATCCCCAAAAATATGCACTCCCGTACACTTATGCCNTTGCCATTTTTTCTAATTTCCACTGGCAATTGGTTACTGCTGTGCATGGTTGCTTTTGCATTGTTTCTGCTCATGAAACTATAAACCAATCGATCGACTTGTCGAAACATTGCCTGAAGTGCAATATATTGACTGTTTTCACGGTTTTGTTCGATTTCTATGAACTGGATTAACTAGAGTTATTTGATACATAAATTTGAATACAGGCGTACCCTTTGCAATTTATGTATAGAAGAACTAACCTGAAACCAGCCAAGAGTTGGATATTAATCGCTTACGTGGAATATATAGTTACGAGCATTTCTATTGTTTGCTGGTGAAGAAGATCCGTTCTGGCTTAAAAACACTGTTTGTGCAAAATTATAGGAAACTCGAAAGACAAGTTTTGCTAAAAGCTCTGCATTTCTCAACAGTTGAACCTTTAGAAAAGATGAGCTGCTTTTCATCAACAAGTATCGTCAGCCCAAGCAACAGANCAGTGGTAAGCCATAAGCACATTTGCAATANTCGCTTTTCCTCTTGTCTCCTTGTTTTCTGAAAGCTTGATGAATTAGAAGAANGTTTTTTATCGCTATGATTTCAACTACTTTGAAATCGCATATGATCTTTGCATGCACCAGACCTTGCCCAATAATTATCTTAGTAAATGTGATACTTCAGATTCAACCTATGAAATTTTGTAAGATATTTGGAGATGTCCACAGCTCGTCCTTTCACTGGTGCATTTCTCTCCAGTGTTCTCCGAAATGTTGGGTTGCATAAAACGTTAATTTACAATGTTTGTTATGTTTCGTGAACGAAAGGTTATTATGTACCATGACGCGACTGCCTTTGTTCACGAACGTTATTACTTGAAATTTTGACAATTGTTACAGATTTGCTTTTTAGTAACCTGAACTTACTAAATGCAAAGCTTTTTTCTGTTATGTTTGAACACTTACCAAGAATTGATTCTATTCAAATAAGGTTGTAGGACTGAAGATGCTTCGTGTTATGTGAAATCGATTTCTTATTAAAAACAATTTGCTGATGGATTCAAACACTTCACCTGTGTAGAGACTAGTTACTTGACTACAGATATGTGCAAATTTGAATAATTGCAAAAAGATGAAAGCAGAGCCCAGTTGGCTGATCCTAGAAAGCTTACAGCAAACCTAGAGCTTTTGAGGGATCCATCTCCAAGATTTTCAACTTCCAGCAGAAATATTGTAGTGTTTTGTGATCACTGCATGTTTTAACGTTACCCATCTCTGATAAGTGCAATGGTTTTTGTTCAATATGTTCCAGAGCCAGAAGAAAACACAAAAGCTGATGAGATCGCCACGCAGACGTTTCAAAAACGTCCTAAATCTGAAAAGAACATCCGTGTTATTAGAACCGTACCAAAAGGACCGCAAGACCATCCAATCAGCCACTGAGAGTAATATCTCTTCAATTTCTGCATCTGTAAACCAGCAGAGGACGGCTTTGGAATCGACTGATGAAAGTTCTAGTGTGAGCTGGGCTTTATCTTTAGTATTTTTTGGTTACATCAGGCGTGTCGACAGAACCAGTCGATTGCCATTTATCAGCAGTATAAAAGTTGCCAAATCGATATTACAGACGAAATCCGTCAGAGTTGCAGCTATCTTGGTGAAGCACCCAACCGCACGCTGGTCACTCCCCACCCAAACAAGTTGGGTGGTTTCCTGTGCTTGCTTTCGTAAACCATCGGCCATAATTGATCGCCGCCAAAAATCACTTTTCTTAGCCCAGTCACGTGACGAGGGTTAATTTTGATTTGAAATGATATGTATATGACGTCATAATCGTGAAATCCAGAAGGCTTCAGTGACATTTGCTTGTTGACGAAGAATGAGTTCATTGCCAAAAAAGCAAGTTTCGGTCAGAATCAGAGAATGCTGAGCTTGCGGGCGGAAAGTGATGCGCAACTAAAGCATTTTTAAGGTTTGTTAAAAAATTGAATTGAAACTTTGGGTAGTCTTTCCAGTCGCTCAACAACAAAATGACATCTTCAGTGGCCCCGCATCCAGCCACTGGCGAATTTATGAAGTCACTCCATCAGTAAGAAAAGCCTTAAAAACTTTAAAATATCGCACTCCACAACCAGTTGTTTACGTTTACAACTTCAACCAAGTGCGACGCGTCACTAACAGTGAAGTCAGACCGAAAGTTTATATATTGTGCAAACGGCTTATTGCGCAAAATGTTATACTTCGATCACCGAAGTGTTAGTGACATATCCCAAAAATGCATTGATCTGAGTATTTATTTTTTAAACCAGGTTCACAACGCTCTTTACTTTGTCGACAATTGCTGGGAAGCTGAAATTTCAGGGACAACAAAGCCTTAATCAAATGGCTGCGTTGTCGTTGTGGCATGACCTATGACCTATGACCTATCCGTCAGCTACTCGCTTGAACTCAAGCAAAATGACGTAAATATTGCAATTACGTAGTTATGTGCCTGGGGTTGGGGAGTCTCTCAGTGCCCTCGTTGCAACGGGGCGAACATCGCCGTCCACATTCAGTTACTTTTGTGTGCGCTCGCAGCCGCACTACGCAAGTGTTTGATCATTTGCTGTATTTGGCATTTTCCACTTTCCTGCTACATTACTTCGCAGAAACACTTCTCTTCTAGTTGTGTAGTAAGCAATAAACGCACTGTAACCTCCTATCATAAAGTTAAATTTAAGTGAAGTACACAAAGACGGAGAATAACAGTCCACACACGTCAAGTAAATCGATGTGGAAAAACATTGAAAATCATTTGTCTAGCTAAGTACCTGTCAACCTGTTTTATCGATACTGTGTCAAAGATTAATGATTTTTTTCTAAAGAAAGTTTTGCGTGGAAGATACGCTTTACTTACAACTTCAATGATTTTTTATAGACTCTCATATCCTCAGCCGACACTGATCTCACTGTTATTGCATTCGCCTCGACACGGAAAACACCGCAAAGAACGTCTTATTTGCAAATGGAACTTTCACAGCGCAGCTCTACAAACAGAAGGTAACATGAGACACTTACAGGCGATGTTTTTTATTCACACCAGTGCGTGTGAGCGATTTGTTTCGTATCATAGATATACAGCATAGATCGCGAGCAAACCATACTTCACCGGGAAGTTTCGTACACGTTTGCAGTTTGTCATGTATGAAGATTGTAATGAACTGCCAGGCTTCCAAAAACCATGGATTCCAATACTTTTGTAGAAAACGTAACAAACATGAAAATTAGGAAAAAACAAACCAATTCGCTGGAGTGAAATGTACAAGCACGTAGACGCGCTGTTTGGCTATGTATGTTGTACAGTGAGGCATAAGATTACTTGTCACGTGATGGTAAACTGTGATGTTCAAGTTTCACGTGATCGTGAGCTGTGATGTTCAAGCGCAAGGTTTTTCGATTCAGCTTAAAATGTTTTGTGTCGCTGTAAAGTCCCACACATTCATGAACGCTTGAGTAGCGATCTGCGATTCTTGTGAGCACTTTAGCACGAATTAATCAACGTACACCACCGTAGTAAATCTCGTCACCTTGATCACCTTCTCAATCGTTTCTCAGAAAGTTCTGTGGTCCAACTCCCTTGGTCGAATGAAATTTACTACTTCAGTTACCACTTCATGGCGGCTTCAAATCTCATAGACTGGCACATAAGTTTTCTTGGTGGATGGTGCAGTGATAATGATCATTTGTCTATCGGCCTCATCCTCTTCCTTCAAAAGCGCAATGAACTCGGAGTTCTTGTTGATCATGGATGGGCTGCATCAACTGCTACCCATGCAAGATTTTCCAACTTTAATCTACTTTTCGCCATGAGGACGTTCAGTGCTCGCAGGATATCTATACTTCATGTCTGCTCTTTCAGCGAAGACAAGGCCAAAAGTTCTTCAAATACTTAGTAGTAGTGTGTAGTAGTAGTGTATTGGTCTTTGTGATGAAATAATGGTTCACACAGTGTATAGAATCTATACATCTATACTATAGATCATACAGCATTGCGTGGAATATAATGTAGAAGCTATAGCATATTTTCTACACAAGGAACATCATTTACTGGTTCTTTTGTCACAAAGGATTGGTGAAAGACCACGAGGTCATCTATTCTACCAACCCTGCAATACAACTTTCAGTAACATCATTAGTCGTGTGAAAAGAAAAGACAAGGTGATAAAAGCAAACACACAAATGATGTTTACAGTTGAGTACATGCCTATGTATGCACAGTTATCGTGATGAGATAGTTAATTTCATAGGTGTGGAGAGAATAAAACGCTGAAATTAATGTGCATTTATTTGAGAATGTAAGTAGCAATAGGAGACAAAAAACAAGCTGGAAAAAATATCAAATGACAGACAGATGGTGAAGACTAGCGCTCATTAAAAAGTGAAAATTTACAGTTCCTGTTAAGTATAAAATTTCAAATACATAGAAAATCATAATGGAAAAAGTCACATGGTACGAAAACACAAAGAATGAATAGCGCAAGATGTGTTAAATGAATTCCAATTGTTACTTTGCACCATCTAGCTGACAGAGTACGTAGTTTTGTACAGTTGTTTGAAGTCAAAGTGAGATCGAAGCTTGATATGGTCAAGTATTTCTGACCACACCTTGGATCCAATGAATTCGAGGAAACATTTGCCGTTGATTGATTAACCTATTTATTGTTTCATTTGACTCATCGAATAAATAAAAAATAATGCAAAATTCATCGTAGAAAGACGTAACCAATTTTCAGTGGAAATCAGAATAAATGAAAACGCAGTAACAGAATTGATCATGTCCCTGTTCAGTCTTACGTGATTCGGTGATTGTAGCACTTTGTACGTTTTTCAATAATGACAGCATAAGGGAAGTTTAAAACACTCCCGACGCCAGGGGAGCATTGGTGGGCTCACTCAGCCCCTCCAAATTCAAATATGAAACACTGTAATCAGTGGAAATTTTATCAAATTTTCAGAATGTCAAGTCCCGTTGCGCAAATATAAAGCCTCCTATAGTGAAGACTTTCTGGCGACGGTTCTGGTGTAAATCTCACACGCTTTCGCGCGACCGTCTCGTTGCGACTTGCGTTCGGTTCTTAGCAGTCTGAAAACGTAACAAACGGGCGAATCGTGAACCGACGAGCTGCAGCCATTTGGGTGCATTTTACTTGACGTGTTTTGCTCGTGAGTGTGAGATTTTTACATCTGTGGTAAAGGAGTTTCAACGTGATCCATACGTTGTGCCTTAACGTCTTTATGCCGCCAAACATATGTGCAAGGTGTTTGTTTTTTTTAGCACAGATGATAAAAATCAGATGTGCAACTCATGAAACCGCAGGCCATGTGTTGTGTCAAATATTTAACCATGTCATTCTGGGTGGTTTGCTTGCAAAAATTGATAATCCTTTTCCGGCCAGCCAAGTACGATTTCAACAATTTCGTGTCATTGAACGCTTTTGCGTCGAAGGCAGCAACAAGCGCAGTGATCGTGGGGCACTCCAGTAATCATTTAGAATTTTTTATTGACCGTACTTTTGGAGCGTCCACATCGTCATTTTCCGCCAAGTTGAAACTGAATAGCGCTTTTCCATTTTTCCTCGTAACAGCAGGAAAGGGGGCCTTACAAGTGGATTAGCCTAGGGGCTCATATCAGCTAAATCCGGCCCTGTCTATAACATACAAACTGTAGCACAACCAACATTTCTAAGCGTCTATAAACACGTGACAGATCAAATGTAGCGTTTCACAAAAACAAACGGGTACAAGCGGTTATGCTGAGGAAGTAAGAAGACATAACTAATGATAGATTGTGGTTATTCTAATTGTGTTAGCATGAACACGATGTACTTTTCAAGCTCTTGCAGGCCACCTTTGGCCTTGCGTGTGACACGTGTGCAGCAAAGTGATGTATCGTTTCAAACAACATCCCTATTGTTGCTTGGCCTCATATCTCAGTGGGAGGGACTCCGTGATGACCGTAGAATTGTTGAGTTCGATTCTCACTGGAGCCGAGATTTTTCGGTTTCTGCGCCGATGTTCGTTGAAGCTGCGGACTCTGACTTGTAGGCTTAGTAGCTACTGTTGACGTGTCTCTCACTCTGTAACGCACAAGCACGAGCTGTGAATCTGATTCACGCTGTCCTATGCGATGACCAAGGCGTTACACTTGACGTGTCACTCTGTAACACACAAGCGGTGAATCTGATTCCCGCTATCCTATGCGATGACGAAGGCGTTGCTCAGGCTCGCGTCTGTTTTTATGACACGAAACAGGCAGGGGAGTTGAGAGGTGACACTGTACAATTTATTGCCTCGAGTACTGCGCTTGTTTTAATGACGCAAAACGGCAACATCTATCGACCATTAACACAAACAGCGACTTGTCTTTTACGACGATACAGCAGCAAACATATCGCAGAAAATAATAGATCAGGCAGACGACAACTCGCTCACGGCACTACTGACGAAAAGAGATGAAGTAAGGTTCCGCGAGATCGTAAATACATGCACAGAAAGGCGAGCAGAAAAACGCATTCAACGAACGGCGTGAATATTGAGTCACGTGTTGCGTAAAACG
>JGI24021J15306_10008203_pt1 | contig 12826 bp, 8 predicted proteins | sample Ectturendosymbi1_FD_15306 | JGI IMG/M metagenome (IMG submission 15306) | reverse complement strand
CCCCGCCATCAACGACGCCTTGCGAATTGTGACTGGATGCCTGCGTGCTACACCAGCGGACAACCTTCCCATCCTCGTAGGCATCCAAACTGCTGCGCTTTATCGCAATGGAACCACACTGTCTCTAGCACGCCACACCATGGAGCCTGGACACCTGCTCCAGTCAGAGCTCACCTGTCTGCCGAGTGCAGATGCGCGTCGCCTAGAATCGAGACACCCATTTGTACCCGCCGCACAACAACTCATCAGTTTATCTGACAATAACAACATAGGTGCGGCGCACTGGGCAGATCACCAATGGAATGCTGAGTGGGCGGACAACCCCACAATATTCCGCATTTTCATCCCCGACACCGGCATCAACCCCACGGAATGACCTTCCCAAGAATAGTTTGGGTCCGGCTTAACCCCCTCCACAACGATGTAGGGCGTTTCCGCTCCTGCTTGTCCAAATGGGGTATGGCTTCCTTTGCGGTCTGTGAGTGTGGTGCAGAAGAACAAATCGTCGATCATGTTGTCCTCCAATGTCTAATCCATCGACCTCCTCATGGACCGCACGACCTGACGGTTCTGGACGATGAGACAATCGAATGGCTGCTCAACACCTGACCCGAGATCTAGTGCGGCCAAGCAGTGGTTAGAAGAACTCACTCAAAAGATGAAGAAGATTATGCTCAATGTTGTCGGGTGTTCTGTGGCGTTGTCTTTCTGCGTAACAGAAGGTTTTGCTTCCGTTGCTTCGGCTTGTTTGAGGTCAGGAACCAGTCACGACCATCCAGGGATCCACCGCCTATCTATATCAATGTGTTTATGCAAGTAGGTTTTAAGACTGTTCTGCAAGTGCAGTTTACAGCTCTGTTGTTTACTTGCTTGTTACGTCAATATACCTTTGATAGATGGTTTTGCATAGTTGTCTTGTCCCCAGAAGGCATAAGTCACCTATCCATAGTATGATGGGCAGCTGGTTATGTATTCTCTGTCAATTACTTGTTCTTGGCTGCATGGTTAGCAGTATTGTTTGTGAGTTTTATTTAATTTAACACTTTCATGCATTTCGCAGAGATGAAGATGCCAACTTTGCAGGCTAAATATGCTGCGATAACATCATAGTGTCTGACCCTTGGCTGTGAAAGGATTCCTTTCAATAGATAGTAAAAACATGATTGGGCAGGGTTTTTCTTTAGATGTTTTAGGAACCCAATTCGGGTCCCTTGAATTGAAAATCGGATCCCTAGAATCAGAGAAATCGGGTCGCTACAGGTCCATACCGGGTATCTTACATTTTCCTTGAAAAAAAACTATGATTGGGTGATAAATTTCGGAGGACTATCACGCATAAACCGTGGTACACGGAGCGAGATGGGTAGAATGTGGAAACAAAACTTATTTTAGGCTTAATTTTATTTGATTTTCGCCAGCTGTACCCAATGGCGTACCCAAATGGCAAATGGATTTTTTAAATGGGGGAAATGGGAGTGGGCAAAAGTTGGAGGTCTGCGGTAGTGTTCAATCTGCAGAGATATAAAAAAATTTGGAACCAATTTACTGGAAAAAAGTTGAAGTGAAAATACACATAATCCACTATAGTTTCCGAAACCGAATTTCAGCAAAGCGTGGGACAAGTCTGCGTTTATGAAAAACCTAGATGTTCTTTTCACAGCTTGGTACATGTTTGTCTTGGAAATAGGGGGAACAGTCTCCCTAGTTACGGCAGTACCAAATATGGCAGTACTTGATGCACTTAAAGATTAAATGGCAAAAATTGCAAAAACCTGTAGCTTCATGTCCAAAAGGCTAAATTATTTATCGATTCCACCACTGGCAGTTTGTAGCAATGTTGTGTGCTTAGAAATTAGTTTTGGAATTTCTGAAAAATTACCCATTTGCAACACATTCTCCAAGAATTTTGAAAAAAGTTTTCACTCGCAATAGTGTAGAAAGCATTGCACCTGTTTCTCATGGCATTATTTGGATATGCCAACCCCTTTACTCGCAGCTATCAAACGTAGACGTTTTTCAGTGATAAATTTGTTCAAACACATGCTACTGTACGCTGATGCTGCAAGTTTCATTACCTTTGGAGTTGGGCTACGATACGTTCCTTTCAAAAACTTCTATTGGAAGTTTTGCTTTTTGTTCGTTTGTGTGGTGCAAACATAACCTGCAGATTATGAATGAACTCGCGGAAGGCAGTGTAAATTACAACACATGCCACGCGATCGCATAGCAATATTTGTCAAGAAAGATTCCATTTCACCATCAAAAAATTACTTTAGCAACAAAGAAATGCACCTCATACTTTAGTAAATGATTGGAACCCATTTTCATGGAAGGATGAAATCTTAATTCTTTTGTTAGCACTGCGTTGAAAGCTACTGTGTGTCTTATAATTGACCCAAGGTTGTTAAAAATTAAAACTACACAGGTACTCGCCGTACAGTGTCGAAATAGAGTTGCTTTTAGCACCAGTACGCATAACGTACATTCAACTGATTGCAAACGAGTTACCTCGCGGAAAGTTGACGTTCCATCCATCTTGACGTCAGGTTTTTTGTACATTTGTTCAGGACCATACTTCATACGTGGTGGTATGGCCCATCGTTTAAAATCACCTGAAGAAAAAACAAAGAGGTGCTTACAATATAAGAGTGATTTGCCTGTCTTCTAGCACACACAAACAAGGCAGATCCATTTTTTGTGGTCTTGTGGTCTTTCATCGAATTAGTTCAATGTTACCTGTCACACATCTGCCAGAAATTAACATGTAAGGTTGGTTCAGAGAATAAATAAATGTGCTTTATTTCAGTCGTATTCAAAAGTTAATCATTACACCAAAACAAGACCACGTTGAAGATGTGAATGAAAATAATCGTCTTAAGCCATCCGTCGTACAGGAGATGACTTAAAAATACTGTACGTTGAATCATGTCAAATGATATCATTGTGGGAAAATATAATTTTCTGCGCAAGAAAATTTAATTTATGCGAATTGACGTGATTTTTGTATTTTTCCAAACAGAATTTGCTTGTTTTAGAACCTTATATACTTGCTCGTACAAGCAAAATTTTGATTGAATTGTACGTAAACTACACCGAATGAATTCCTCTCTTCTGTTTTCGCTACTAAGTATGCTCTGCAAAATTTTGTCATTTTATTAAAAACGCATAAATCGTTTCAGATCATGTGTACTAAATTTATAAAAATGCATTTCAACAAACGATTACCATTTTGTCTTTATAACTAGTGATTGTTATTTTCGCTGGCAATGTCCATATTCTTACTAGTATATGTGGGATTAGCTTCGAACTTGACAAGCGGTACAGTGCGTGCATCTTTCCTTCGAGCTAGCTGGACGGGTTCTGTTGGATGACCAGGATAGTCTTGTCTGTACATACTGACACCATCCATAGCCATTTCAGGAGGATGGTAAACTTCTTTGGGTGGAGGATCGTGCTTTGGCAGTGGATGTGGTATGTAGTCTCTCCTGTGTTTAAATATAAAAAGAAGTTGTGTAACTTGAGGAAAACGCTTAAGAATGTACAAGATAAAAATTGTTGAAGTGGCTGGCTTAAATTCTATTTATTTGTTTATTAGTTTTTTCTTTATTTTGAACTTAAAGTAAATCTCACATGAGATAGTTCGCACTAAATACGAAAATCATTTTAAATTTAAGCTGCACAGAGGAAGAAAGTGAGTGAGCAGTTAACATTACATTATAGCAATCCTGGGCCAGAAACGCCAACGTGCGGAAACTTTTTGTGAAAGTGCAGAGCAATAATTAAAGCAAAATTCCGTACTTAAGGTTACACCAATGGATTTTTACAGTAGACCAATAGAAGGTTGAAAGGGACAGGTTTGGCGTTGCACCAGCATGCCCACGAAGCAACCGCAACCAGTGTTGTAAGAGATCAAAAAATTTTGTTGCGTTTGATTTAACCTCCTAAACAAACACGAATCAAAAATTTTCATAAGTTAAGAAAACTTATTAAAGTTGGGTAGATCGAGTTATATACAAGTATTGTAACAGCTTTTCAATTTTTAATGCAAAAATATAACTGTTAAAGCCACTGAAGTGTTTCCAAAGAGTTAAGGACATGATATCAGGGTTGTGGAGCCGGAGCCAAAACTTTTAGTTGGTGGAGCCGGAGCCTGAAATTTGGGTGCCGGTTCCACAGACATAAGTTTGTGGGGAAAACGAGTTGTACAAATATTCAAATATTATAATGGTTTTTAGTTTTCAATGGACCATATCGTTCTGGAGCTGGAGCCAAGAACTTTCAGATGTTGGAGCCGGAGCCAAAAAAAATTAGATCCTGAAGCTGGAGCCGGAGCCTGAAATTTGAGTTCCAGTTCCACAGAGCCCTGCATTATATGTATTGTTTCTTTATAATTGTTTCGAACAGCGGTGTCTAGAGAACTTGACATTTACAGTATTCAAATTTTGGAAAAAGTTTTCCAACCGACATAATGCAACTAAGTCTCCCTATGCTTGCTGTGTTGCCTTTCTGCCCTTTCTTGCGACGATCATGATTCAACACTTTATCAGGTGCAGGTTCATATAGTGGGTGCCTACTTGTTTTGCCGCTGTGTATGCTCTACTGTTCAGGCAGGTCGCACTGTCGATTTCTAGATGTTTATCTGGCAGTTATATCGTGTGACCTGTTTCGGTCTTGAAATTGCCACCACCACGTTTTGTCCTTTTTATTATGCATTAGTTTTCCTTTTTAGGCATTAGCTGCTCGTTATTTACATCCACTTTACTGATTTGCTGAAGTTTCTTAATGGCTGGTGATATTTCTTTACATATGTTGATACGTGAAAGTTGCAGAGGTTCGCCTGGTCCTGTGAAATTTTGCAAAGCATTTTTGTTGTTGTTTTACTGCCACCTTTCGTTAGTTGCACTACTTTGCCTTTTTATTTCTTACGTTGATCTACAGGGAAAAGTGCGTGGGTAGTGCTTAAAAAAATTTTGCTGCAATATTTTCCTTGAAACGGTGTCTAAAACAAGGTAAAACACGTGCGCATTTTGATCCGTAAATTGTGCTTATCTTTTGTACGCCATCTGGAAGCTGCCAGAGTGGCCAATTAATTTTAGAGAGATTCCAAAATCAGTAAAAAGGTGATGGCAAAAAATGGTGTATCTTTAGGTAGGGTCCATAGACTTATTAATAATATAAAACCAGCAAAATGCTCACTAAAACCTGATAAATGCGCAGACCTTCCGGATGCAACTTGATTAATCGTCAATCCTCGTAACAAAGACGAAAATCTGGAAGATGGTTTCATTTCTAGGAGTAGATGAGATGGCTCCATTCAAGAGTGCTTGATTTACGTAACGTATTGTACTTCAGCACGTTTTCGGATTTGAGTGGTTCAATGGCCTTGAATCGCTGAAGTGCGGGAGAAGGTGCCACTACTCACAACTTTCACCGAAAAGGTTTTACACCATTTGGGAAACACATTAGTAAGATTTTTGAATAACTGACTTTTCTTAAGTATAATATACTTTCTCCAAGCTGCCAAAGGCCTGCTGTTTATTTCTACGCTCTAGTCTAAATGATTTTCCTTAAACCGCCTGACAATCGCATAATAATGTAAAACACGGTTGCAACACCATGATTTAAACTAGTTGCAGCAACGTATGCGGAAAAATAAAGAAGGCACACACTTAAAACTTTTTTCCAATGTGAGAATGTAATTTTGAAACAATGGTGTGTACTTCTTTCTCAAATTTTTGGGCTCACTGTTACATTCTTCTAATTTTCGAAGCATATATGTTGGTCGTCTGCGACTGTTAACTCCACCTTCAGCGGCCTTACCCGTGTTATAGTTGTTCGGTTTTGGCTGAAAAAATTTCAACTCAAAACAATTTCGTAACAACAGGCATCTTTTAGTTTTACCAAACAAACAATGTTTTATGTCTAAATTCATTACCCGTGAAATGATTCTATATAAGATGTACAGACTTCACCTGCCGATGCATTCAAATTATAAACCCATAAACCCCAACGAGACCTCTTTCAAATTGATACATCTCACCTCAGTACGATCTTTTGTTGGCAATAAACTGGAGTCTTTAAAAAAAATGTTTGTAGTATATTGATATTTCACATGTTTCACCTGAAAGTTGTTTTATCTGAGACTTTTGCGTCGGATTTACGCATTTCTTCTGCTGGTTTGAACGACTCTGCTGGCGGAATTTTGTGAGGAATGTACGTTTCCACATACTCCGTTGCTTTTCCAGGTTCGTGTCCAAAGTTCAAAAATCCAGTGGGACGAGGTCTGTGCCACCTGCAACCATAGGCGTAGCCAGGGGGGGCCAAAGGGGCCATGCCCCCCCCAAAATTTTTAGACAATATAGTCATTTTGCCCTTTGAGTGGCGTTTTTCCAAACAAAATGGTGTTATTCGCTTAAAATCAAACATTTGCCCCCCCAAATTTTTGACCTCCCCAAATTTTTGGGCTGGCTCCGCCACTGCCTGTAACAACACAATATTGCTCTTTTAATATCATCTCAAACTTAGAAAATTCATACGATTAAATGGTTAAATTGAGCCTAAGAGCAAGGCAGAATATGTCCTTAAGTCGCTACATAAACTTTTGTGTGTAAATTTTGTTGCAAACGGCATTTTCGATTTGCTCTTCGTGCATGGTACAGTATTACTATTCAAAGCATTTTTCAAAAAAACATGGGTATGACTGGGCTTTGGACACTTGTTTTTGCGCAAAAACGGCAATTGTTGCGATAACTATTATGCTAAAACACCATTACTATATTCTGATTATTGAAATTTTCTGCACTGACGATGCAGCATCCCAGAAGCAACATAAAGTGAGATTTTCTAGAATTCACAGAACTATGGCTTTTTCAGTGATTCAAAAAAAGAGAAGATTTCAAAGTATACTTCAATTTCAATTTCGAATCGAGCTGCATCCCGTTCAATAATGGCTCAGATTTAACCAAGACTTTGATATGAAAGATTCGGTCAATTTGCAGACATAAGGAAAACCGTGACAGTTTTAAGATAAAATCGGAGGCCACAAAACTAGCACTGATAAAAACAGACGCCAAAGTCATCTCAGATCTTTTAACCAATTTGCAGCTTACACGACGAAGACGAGAAGTTTTCTGCATAAAACGAACATTTCCATACGTCTCAAATTCAAACATGAGGTGATTTCTAAAACAGTTGAACACACCAGGAGTGTATTTTTAAAACAAAACATTTTTATCTTAATGCGGTAGCACCGCAGCAACTTTTTCTCTTTGCGTAAATTAGCATGTGTCCATCTCCTTGCATAGGATTTCTAATTTTCAGCCTTGCTGAAAAGTTTCAGCGGCTCCTGAATAGAAGAGACAAAGACCTAGCATTCTCTGCGAAATCAAAGAAAGATAAAGGTGTAAAAAAGCAATGGGTTGCGCGAACTCAATTGGAAAAGTTGGCTTGCATTTGCATCGATTAACGTATTCAGTGTTGCAAGAGGATCGATTTTGCCCACAACGCTTTAATTTTGTATTAATATATGCGTTGACTATGCATGGGCTTAAGTCCAACCTGAGCAAGTGCTTTAACTTAATTCAAACAACCTAATTTTTTGTTAGTCGTAGCAGAACCGATGGTGAAACACACACTGAACTACTTTTGGTGCTTATGAAACCCGCTTTTGAAAGATGCAAAGGAAAACAAACGCTACTCTATCAAATCCCTTGTGACACTGACGCCACGCTCAGCAAGGTTAAAAGTAGCTCTCTGCCGCGAGAGAAAAATTGCTGGCTTTAACCGGTATTTCTTAAAATCTCATGCAGTTATGTTTGGCAGAAAAGTCGTGTATAAGATGGCAGGATGAATTCGCAACACAACAAAAATGTGTGTTTTCACTCAGCTGCAGAAATTCGATGCACCGTTTCACAGCGGGATGTTTCCAACTTTCATATTTTTAAGCGTACAGTTTGCAAAATATACATGATAACTAACAGACTCACCCTATCTAACTACCAACCAAGATAACTACCATTAGCAATCTGAAACGAAAGAGACATCCCTAAAACAAGCAAATGCAAGCATGGCCTCTTTGAAGGTAAACAAAATATCTCATATATACCAGAACTACGTTGAACGACGTATTATTATGTGTAAGTTTGATTTTTCACAATGACACTCTAAACAACCAAAAAAGTTTAGCAAAAAGAACTTTTGCTTTCAAATTTGTACTTTTTAGTCTTACAACAGTCTACTGAGTGGTCCGTATTATGCAACTTATCTAGTCACAGCAATACTTTATCTTCTTGATTTTTAGCGACAGATTTTAGTCTTTTGCAATTTTTTTAGTCTGTAAAGGCTTTTCCCACTTTTTAGCCTGTAGTGGATTTTACATGAGGAAGTTATATTTTAACCAGGTTAGTATAACATATTCACGCTATTCAATTACTTTTTTAAAGTAAGATTTAAAAAAAAATAATTCTTCAATGTTATGTCACCCTGTTTTCTTCTGTTCTCCGAATAAAAAACTTAAAATGCCGTTTATTACAGGAAACGGAGACAACCTTTATTTTATGAAACTGATGTTTTTATGTCTGAAGAGCAGGTACTTCAGTACAGTTTCGCTTAAATGCACTCCATTCGGAGTGTCACGAGTGGTCTGCGGCGCGCATTTGCGTTTACTTGCGCCGTGCGTGACGCGGCTGTTTTTGCAGAGAATGCCGCACCCCGTGGTGGCGAGTCAATGGCACCACTGGGCGTGAACTGCTCACTTGCACCCACACATCAACGCCGAGCACGAGGCTGTTACGAAGTAAATTTATTTGAATTGCTTTCAAAGTAAATTTATTTGACTTGTCAAAAATTGCACTCATAGGAAGTTCAATCAGGCTCAAGACCATCATTGTAGATTAACCAGAGAAAAATTCCATCACAGTTTTTACGTTGAGTTTGTTTACTAAAGCAAATGTAACAAGAAGTAAGTATAGCTGGACTACAGGTTGTCTGAATTCAGGGAGTTTAAATGTCTTGTTGTGTTCAGGCTACCATTGTCCGACAGAGTACAGCTGAGTGTTTCCTTTTAAGTAGCTATTTAACCTGTAAACAAAAGGCATTGTGATATGTTTGGATTACAATTACCTCCGCACAGTATCGGTTCAACGCACGCATTTGTATTTTGCGAGAGGAGGTGCCCTACCGGTCCATTTCGATGTTTCTGAAGGACGAAAATGCACTAAATGTTTCAATCTCTTAGTGGAAAATCTATCTTCACTCAGGTGCAGAGTTGATAAAAATACTGGTTTTTGCCCGAACTCAAACGTCTGAAGCAAATCAAGTAACCCGATGAAATAAACCTTACATATGTGTGTTCACAAACATGTTCTATGCCCAATGAGTGTTGCCGCAGACACAACCTATTCGTAGTTTCCATGTCTGACAATTGCTTCCACGTCACTCTTTTCAAGTTTTNGAAGTTTTTTTCATCATTTTGTAAAAACTTCGGAATCGAACGTATGCTGGTAGCGGAAATGCATTAAGTTTTAGCGCAAGCATATCGGACTATCTACAAGCAGATTATTTCAGTGCCAGTTCACCCAGAAAAACTCACAAATATTGTCTGTTCTATCATTTTGAGTACACTCATTCAAAAACAGGTTGCGTTTGAGGTCTAGGCGAAAAAGACCCAGTTTGCCCCTGGCTAACATTTTTGATCGAGCTTATTTGAAGTTTTGTTGATGTGCAGCAAAGTTTTCAAATGGGAAAACGTAGTGCCGACGTTGCCATTTCTGAGCAGGCTTCCAGCTGATTCTACAGTACGCTGCAGCGCAATGTGGTGTCAGCTGTGACGCAACCTACGATTCCACATGTATTGCTCGCTAATCATTTCAACTTTTTGTCGGCATGCTTGCTCAAAGGTACTCATTAATTTCCAGCCTTACGCCGCAAAAGCCCATCTAGTTAGATGCATTGTGATGTGTCAATTTTCGACAAGATTAACGCTTACAAAACTTAATGAAGTTTTCAGGCACGCAGAATGGCTGCAAGCTTCAAAAATAACTTACCACTTCTGCGACTTCATATCTGCTATGCTGGAGCTTGGCAGATTGACCTTTTTTGAAAACCTGATGCCGGTCCGAGATTCAAAAAGTTTGATTAGCAAGCTTTAACTGTGTAAGCTGCAGGTAGAACTAGGGCTGCGAAGAGACGATCATAACGTTTATGAATTTATAGCTACTGTTCATATCCAACACCAAATTTTGATGTCCTGTACTTACTACATTTAGTTTAACACAGATGCCTGCGTGCAAAAACAAGTTAATCTTTCCTGAGAGACAACACGATGAAAGTAAGAATTGCGAAGATTTTATTACCGGTACCGCTGTACCTTCTTGCTAAAGATGATCTCTCGCGTTGGTAACTATGAAGCGGTGCGGTTGTTAAGCGCCCTTCCTTTTCAAACAAGCTTTTGTATGACGTATAGCGCTCTTTCGCTCGCTAAGAGCAATTTTCTTTTCTCTTCCTATCCCACAGTCACAAAGGCATCAGGCTACAGAAGGGCACGATACACAAACGTGCCCGGGTATTTAAACACTTCCAACAAACTACGTTGTACGCACGGTAAATACGTATGTTGTGGATTAGTTGGTCTTGTACAGTCTTAGATTCGACATGCGTATCCTGCTAAGATCTAAGCTGGTACGCGCCGTACACAATCCCACATTTTGGCTGGTGTAGACTGTTTCTGTTCTGTTAAGAGCATTTTTACCAATCTAAAACTTTGAAAATCATATCGTCCTACTTTAGGCATTGGCATTGCCATTATGACACTAGTTTTCTCATGCGAAATTTTGTTTGATAGTTGTGACACTGATGATAATATTACTAATGGTTTCTGCATCATTCTTTTAGTTTTTTGTGATAGAGAGAACTTTTATCTGGCATGATCTCGTGGTCCAATTTCACTCGCATTAAGTAATGGGGAGCATTAGTAAAGTTTTGGTAAAACTGTGTGGATCAAGCGTGTCTACCAACAAGCTCGAATTTTGTCATACACGAAGGGAATTGCCATTTTGATGCTACTGCTTTTTTCTTTGCGTTAGTCGTTCTGCTTCTGCAGTGCTTGATTTTAGAATGTGGTTTAAAAGCTTTATGCACCCTGACAGGGTGCAGTAAGAAGGCATCAACTGGGTAGTCCTTATGCAGTGCTTGTTTCTAATCTAGAGCGTGTTTTAAACAAACCAGTCTTTTTCCACGAAATACTTGTTCTGATGTAGGTCCACAGATACAAAAATCGCATGCTGTGCTTCATTTGGTGCGGTGCCACTGCCAGAAAAATAAACGGAAACGTTCCATTACAATACAAAGAATGCAGGATTGCTACAATCAAAAGGTGGAGAATTCCTTCTGCTTAGAATTTCGCAAAAAATGACAGCTTAAGCCCCGCTATTTTGCTACCACATCTACACAATCGCAAGAAGAGGCCTCCCCCTTCGAAAGAATGGATCAGGTATTGCGTTATCCCTCGTTCACTTCCCCAACTATAACACTACTCAACCTTCCCGAACATCACGAAAGAGTCAGTATATACGCTACAACGGTGGTGGGTAAAGTGCGGCCTTTGCGTAGAGTTAAGAACTGATCGTGTTGGGTGAAGCTATCCCCACTTTGAAATTTCGGTCACGATTGAACATTCAAGCTGTTGTATTGCGACATTCCAAATTGCGGTAATACAGTACAATTGTAGCAACTAGTGAAAGACAGTGCAAAAACTAGGCAAAAAGTTCCCTTATCATCTGCAAAAATCTACATGAATTTTTATGACACAATTGTTTAGGCACAAAAATATCCTGATAACGCAGCATAAATTGGCCAGAGTTGAATCTTGGTTTCTAAAGCACGAGTTTATCAGAGCTTTTTGAAGATCCGAATGCAGCGCACCAGTTTGTTCCCTTCTCTCGTCAGGTCTGGTTACAACCACCGCTCCTGCGAGCAGGGCCGGCCCTTTCAGGTGCGGGGCCCAATGCAAAACCAAGGCGCGGGGTCCCTCTGAGCAGTGGTTTTATGACGTCATTTTGTTTAGTCAACCGTGCTATACGACCATGGTAGGCCGCACATACAAAGCTTTAGCATGAGGTTTGAGCACGTTTGCTAACGTTTGATAACAGAGCAAAGTCATCGCTAGTTCTAACGAGAGCGTTTTTGTTAGCATTGAGATTTATAAACCATTTCTACTGAATTCTCGAGCGCAAGTGGTATCTGGAAAAAGTGAACAATCTACCTAAACACTATGGCGCGGGGCCCCAGAGCATGGGCGCAATTTGGTGGGGGACACGGGGACGTGTCCCCCCACTTTTTCTGACGGAAGGGACATAATATGCCATGTCCCCCCCACTTTTTTTTCTTTAGGTTTTGTATTTGGAGAGGTTTCAAAAATAAAACTGATCTTTGTCACGTTTTGTGTAAAGAGCTTTTCATGTTAGATGGTAGGCCATACACAGTCAAGTTGATGTTGAAACAGAGTTTGGTGTGGTATCACTAATTCTGTTAGTTTACACATTTTAGTTTGGATAAAATAATTTTTAGCATTTTTCACATTTCTGCAGACCGTGGAAGATGTTTAACTGCTTCTGTCCTACTTTTTACCCTGTGTGATCTACTGATAGAAAGGTTATTTTCTTGTAACAGTGTGAGTATTACAGCTGCACATGTGAGAGACCACAGTACAACCATGGTTTGTTACGTGCAGAAATGTAACTGGCTTTGTTGTAACGTTGGCTGTCACGTATTGCGAAACAGACAACTTTTAATTTAATGATGCTGGTGTATATAATGTTAGAAAGTTGGA
>JGI24021J15306_10008202_pt1 | contig 12828 bp, 7 predicted proteins | sample Ectturendosymbi1_FD_15306 | JGI IMG/M metagenome (IMG submission 15306) | reverse complement strand
TGTACAGAACTCTTATGAGCAAAACTTTTTCTCAAGAGAGTTCCGAGGCATTTCTGAACTTTACAAAGTCGGCATTACGCAGAAAAAAAACTCACCAGCGTGTTTTAACAGACTGCTTTGAAAAGAACTTTGAAGAAAAGACCTCGTTTTGTTTGGCTTCTCATAAGAGAAACTTCTTGGCACTCTCCCACTTTTTTTTAATATGGGTTTTCATAACAAAACGTCTTGCAAAAACAGTTGAAAGATGGTCCCTAGCAAAGTACTCCTAACGTCTCGTTGCAAGCGGTGCAAAAATTATGCGCTGTGGTTTCATTGCTACACACACTGTTTTTATTGAATTCAGTACATATTTTAAACAGGGTAGAGGGCAAATTGTTTTCTCCATAGCAGCATAACAACATAGAAAGCTTATCCGCTGGCCGCATTGAACGGCTGAATGTCGAACAATTACTTTGTAAATTCGCTTTTCAAGGAGCTGCTTCTTGCAAGACTTCAGAAAAAAAATAACCCATGCAAAGTCTCGAGACTACGAGCTCGAGCTCGAGACCGAGATCGAAATCCTTCGAGACCGAGACCTTCGAGACCGAGACTCGAAGAAACTAGTCTCGAGACGTGTCTCGTGACCGAGACCAAGTCTCGAGACTTCATCACTGATGTGTACACATGCAAATTTCTAATGACAGATGACTTCTAACCTCAACAAGAATATTTCATAAAAATAGCAGTGCTTCACTGGACTGCATCACTATTAGTGAATTATGCAGTGCAATAGATAGTACAGTTGCTATACTGTTCATGAAAACTTCACGTCACACCATTAAATTGAAATATTAAAATTTGGCAGGATGCAGCATATGAAATTCATTGCATGAAACAAATGGAAAATATGAAAAATTAAACAATAGGAAATCAAACCTACGCTACTACCACACAGCGTATTACCGCTGCAGTTACGTAGTTAATTCTGTTCATGAATACTTCGCAGTAACAGATTCACACTTGCAAATCTCACAACATCAAGCAAGTTTGAAGCACGATAAACTTCACAGAATCATATCACAGCTACACCACATTACTACCACAAAACATTGTGCAGCTATAGCTACAATTTAGTTGTAGACCCACACGTTACAGCATCAACAATTTGAGGTATACAAAAATTAGGGTTAGTTGGAATGGTGGGTTACCACAACATGTTCCTAATTTTGAAATGTTTCTAAGTCCACCAAAATTTGAATGAGGTTGTTTCAATTGGCTCAAATTTGATTTGGCCTGTTGTAATTTGCCCAAATATTTATAATATACCTCGTATGCAAATCTGAATGAAACTCTTCCAATCCAGATGTTTCAATTACCCACATATGATTGCGGCTGTTGGAATCTGACCAAATGCTTCTAGTTGCATGCAAATTTAAATGAAGTGTTTGTATATTATCCAAATTGAAATGAAGCTGTTTGAAGTTCCACAAAATTGAATAGAGCTGTTTGAAGTTACCCAAAATTGAATGAAGATGTTCCACTTGACCCAAATTTGAATGGAGTTATTGCCATTTGTCCAGAGTTAATTTAGTCTGTTGGAATTTACCTAAATTTCTCCAATTTATTATACAGTACATTTCCAATCTTACCCAAATATGAATAAAGTTGTCCCAATTTGCTCAAATTTCATTGAGATTGTCAGAATTTACCCAAATGATTCTAATTTCATCCAAATTTGGATAAAGCTCTTATAGTTCACCCAGACATTCTAAATGTACCAAAATTTCAGTGGAGCTATTCCATATAACCCAGCTGTGATCAAGACTGTTTGAAGTTGCCCACAATTGAAGTAAGTTGTTGCAAATTGTCAACATTTGATTTGACTGATGGACTTCACCCAAATGTTTCCTATTTACATAAATGTTTTTATTTTCACCAAAATTTGAATGAAGCTTTTCTCATTTGCCTAGATTTAATTGAGGCTGTTGAACCGTACCCAAATGCACCGAATTTACAAAAAGTTTCTAATTTTACCCAAAACTTGAATGAATTTTTTTAGTTGACCCAAATTTGATGAAGGCTGTTGGAATAACCACATGATTCCAGTTCACTCAAGGGCAATGTCTATTTTGCCATCAGGGACAAAAAAGAATGGCAAAATAGTCTCAGATTATTTTTCCAGTTTGGACATTATTTTGTCGTTGATTTGGCCATTATTTTCCCTTAGTTGGAAAAATAGACACTACCTCACTCCCACGTGAATGCAGCTGTATGCTTTGCCCAAATGTTGAAAATTTTTGCCCGTATAATGGCCAATTTTTCAGCTTTGGGGATGCGACCACATCCCCTGCATCCCCATGACGTACGCTTATGGCCACAAGTTCTTTTGATAGAGTGACACATAACAGTCGGTACGATTCAGGAAACACAGGACGCAGCCAACGTGCTTTGAGTGTAGGCCTGTCGACACAATAGCTGGCATGCGGCTTGACCACCTGTCATATTAAGATTCATGGAAACTCATTGGAAGACTCTGTCGTTATCACCATGAGAGTTGAGTAAATCTAAATTTCGTGAATAATAATCAAGACATAAATTTTTGATGAAGTTTTATCTAAATGATCATATACCGGCAATTGACTTTATGCATACCACAGTTTGTTGGAGTCCCCCATGGATCTTGAGGCCCTAGGCTTAAGCGTATATAGCCTATAGGTAAATCCGGCCCTGGCTCCACTTAACATTTTCAGTCACAGATAAAGTCACTTCAACAAGAGAAGCTTAAAAAGGGTGCTGCTCTCATTTTCATAAATTAGAGGCGAGGAAGCTTCGTCTGAAAACCTAACTTAAGGGCAAACAATATGTTTGTTATGACGAAAGATATTTAGTTATATTCAGTGATGTGCCCGAGTCATTTTTGTCGAGTCAGAGTCACGAACCATCGAGTCAGAGTCGAGTCAGTGGACGTAAACGTACATGCAGAACTACCACGATGGTGCCATTAAGGTGGTAAAGCAAAGTCAGCATTTTATTCGAACCATGTCCCCACCTGCGGACCTATTGCAGCTTCCTTTTTTTGCTATACAGCAAATTGGCGCCCAGCATGCTGATATGTTGCCCATTAAGTGACAAAATGGTGCTCAGTGTTGTTTCAGCATGTTTGATTGCAGATTATTTATATCCAAATTTTTTGTGAAAGCCGTTTGCAATTTACTTATCTCTTTCCGTCTCATTCATTTCCACAAGTCTGACACAACCTTACTGCATACTATATACTTCCTTGTCTTTCGCATGCCCAATAAATGAAAATAACCAGATACGAACATGCAACATGTACTTGCGTACTTGCATATACATTTGGATTTAAATCTTGCAGCATTCTAGCACTTTTATATATTTGAATGTCATCATTTTTGCTTAACCAGATTTGGATTGGTATTTATGATATTCTTTTGAACTTCTTCGCAATTTTTGATTGATATTGGGGAGTGTAGGTTAAGCTACTGCATTGATAAGAATTTCTCAAATTCGTTGCAATTGTTTATTGTGTTTTTTTAATATTGGGCCCTGACAATGACCAGCAAAAAAGTCAGCTCTGTTGTGCATCTTCATAATGTCATCAGAGTTACAGAATGGCTTGAACAGTCGTTGATCCAATCCTTTTATTGACTCATCATTGCTATAGCCTACCATGTGTATACATTTTAACATTTACAACGGTTATCACGTCGCAACATGGGCTTAGGCTAATAACAGTGACAGGAATTTGGATACGCATTGTATTGAGCTGTATATTTTTGCATTGGATTTGTACTCAAATAACTTAAATCACTTCATCTGGAAAAGACTCAAAGTAACAGTACGTGGCCAACTGCCAGTATTGCAAATACCTGATTGGATCATGATGACGTGTCAATAGGTCTATATTGTGCCCTTCTGGCCCCTCAGTAAAAAATAAATCTCAGGTCTACCACTGTGCAAGTTATGAATACTTGACCCTTAGGATATAGTATAACACGACTTGAAAGTCAAAGCAGAAAATTCGCAGCAATTTTGATCATTTCTTTGTATGCAAACAAACTGGGTTTGTCGATCAGAGGCTGAGATTTTGCAAAAATGACTCTGACTCGAGTCATTGATTGTGACTCGAGTCGAGTCATTCTGTGAAAAACGTGACTCGAGTCGATTCGAGTAGAGTCACCATCTTTCTCAACGTGACTCGAGTCGAGTCCGAGTTACCAAAAATCGAGACTCAAGTCGAGTCGAGTCATTGACTCGAGTCACGCTATCACTGGTTATATTTGTGGTGAAGGCTGTTGTTAGTAAGAACTTGGCATGTGACATTCATTGAAATGCTTGCTAAATCTGTTGTTTCAAAAGCAACCATTGCTACCCGTGCTGGATGTGTTCAGCATGGGCTGGGTCTGAAAACGCACTTCCCAGGGCGTGGCAGCAGAAATGCTGCCGAAGACCCACGACCCAGCATACTCCAGTTGAACAACGAGTGGCTCACTGCAAGCAAGATCTGTCATTGAGCAGCTGGCCTATAAGAACAAGGCATTCGTCATGCCCCTATAGGAGAGCCACAGAACAACTGCAGACAAGCTAGTGATTCCCAATTTCTCACTAGCTGGGTCAGTCCTGAGCAGGAAGCACGGCCTTGCCACGTTTGCTCACGAGCGGTTGGAATGGTCACTGGTCGATCAGTCTCCAGAGCAATCAGAGACTGAGTGTTTGTGCGTAGACGTTGCAGAATACAAGATCATTAACGTCTACAAACCTCCACGCTCGCGATTTACACTAACAGCCATCCCAATGTTCCCACACCCCAGTCAGTATGTCGGCGACTTCAACTACCAACATGTCAACTGGGATTACAACAGAAATCTCCTGACGGTGAAAACCTGGACTCCTGGTCAACATCCAACAACCTTGGACTGCTGTATTGCCCAAAGGAAGCAGCCAGTTTCTCCTCTCACCAGTGGGACGTCGGCACCAATCCGGACCAGGCCTTCGCGAATTTCGGCCAAGACAGCCGACTGCTGGATAGACGTGTTCTAGGGAAGTTACCGCGGTCACAACACCGACCCTCTCTCATAACGCCGCCGAGGCTCAAGATTCCTGTCCACAGCGATCCGGTGAAGCGTTGGAACTTTTGCAAGGCTAATTGGAAGTGCTTTTGCCTTCTCACATATGAATCCATTGAGAGATTGCCACCTCTGGACACATCAAACATCGAGAGGGCATACTAAGGTGTTTGCGTGAGCCTGGTACAACAGCCAAACAATGTGTCCCACGTGGCCGTCGGAAGAACTATGTGCCATGTTTGGACAAGAGTGCGAGACTCTCTATTGCTCCTTCATCCGAGCTCCAGTGGGGACCGACTCCGATAGAGCCACTACGTCCCTACATTTTCGGCTAGGACAGAAGAACAGGAGCGATGGGAGGAAGCTGTCAATTCCATTGACTTCTTGCACTCTAGCCGCAAGGCGTGGAGCACCATCGACAAACTTGCTGGCAGATCTGGACANTCCTCTCTCTTGTGCCTCGTCTCGGCAAACTCCATCGCCTCGCAACTTGTGAAGAACGAGGCAAATAGGACCGGGGCTCGAGAGTCTTCCAGGATTATCAACAAGGAGCTGTCCGACCTGTAGAAGATCCCAACACCTGTGGGTTATAGTACTTCTGAAACTTTTAGGCTAGAGGAGTTTGCTGCTGCCCTCAGGTGCCTGAAGACAGGAAAGTCTTTGGGACTGGATTCCACCTTCCCAGAATTTATACTCCACGCCAGATTGGCTCTCAAATCTTGTTTTGCGATTTCCTCTCTTCCTGCATTGGTCAACTCGAAATTCCAAAGATCTGGAGGGGAGCACTAATAGTTGCGGTCCCTAAGCCAGAAAGCCACTGGGGGACCCAGAGATATGGCTCCATATATCTGTTGTGTGTCTCCTTGAAAATCCTTGAGAGACTCGTCTACGCTCGTGTCGAACCAATCATCGACCCATTGTTCCACAGGCGCAGGCGGGCTTTCGACACGGGAGGTAGGCCGTAGACCAGGTCACACTGCTGACGCAGGACATCGAAGATAGCTTTTCGGCTGAGAAGGCCGGAGCTGTGTTTGCCGACATCACAGAAGCCTACGACACTGTATGGCATCGCGGTCTCACCTGCAAGCTGCTGCGATTGCTGCCAGATAGACACATGGTTCGCATGATCATGGAGTTGGTTGGCAATCGCAGAAAACTTGCCCAAAAAGTTGTCGTGCAAATTTTTCCGACCGTTTTTGTAGTGTGGCCTCCAAAAAAATGGTCTTCACTTGTTTTTCTGCAAACCTTGTTTCGAAGTCAAACCACGTTGCGCGACATTTTTGCCCAAATTTTCAGGGATTTTGCTTAGATATTTAGGGAGTTTATTCGGATTTTGCCCAGATTTTCAACAAATCAAAACTTTTGGGAATGCGCTTGCACCCCCGCCACTGGTCACAGGTTTTATTTCCAGGGGAGAGACTAACAGTGGTGATCTTTCGTTTTACCAACTCGGATACTATGAGAAAAACTTTTTCTATTAAAAATTCCATGGGAAAATATCGAATTACAAAATCCGGGGGGGACCAAGGCTCCCTTCCGATGACCATGCGTGCAGCGGCTGACAATCGGCATTTCGTAAATATTCCGACCTCGTTTGACGCCCAAAAAACGCTTCGCTCGGGGGCAGACGACCCAAAATCCCCCTAGCTATGCCACTGTGGCTGTATATTCGCTCTTTTTTAATCTCTTCAAGCTTTAACTTTTTTCTACCGATCTTAGGCTCAAGCTGTCCGAACAACAAGCAAGCGACAAAATCAACGTTTTATTGACGAAGTAAAGCACGGTAGCAGTGAAAAGCATCTGAACAAGGTTTCGCGCGGGCTGTGTTTGAAGACGCCAATGCCTGAAATAAAAACGTTAACACTCCACGTGACAGAACTTACACCAGTTTTAACGAAAATCCCACAGACGGTTTCCATCACCACTGCTGGTGGGAGGAGTTCCCGGGGGGGAGGGAACACGGCGAAAAATATCCTGATTTACGGCGTATCTGAAAACAAACGCTTTTTCGTCTCTGAAGTCGCCTTTTGCGCAGTTTTGTTAAATAATTACAGGACAAAGTACTGGAAAGCTGTATTGCAGGGTTGGTAGACTAGATGAGCTCATGGTCTTTAACCAATCCTTTGTGACAAAGTAACCAGTAAATGTTCATTGCTTGTGGAGAGGTTTGCTTTTAAATTATGCTGTAGCTTCTGTATTAGCCTATACTATACGCAACGCTGTGATCTATCGACTGTGCGAACCGTCGTTTTGTCGCAAAAAAAACAATAACACTTGAACTTGACAAAAAAAGTTTAGGGAAGTCGTTCCAGTAACACTGTCTGTGAACCAAGTCAAGTCAAGTTTTTGTTTATTTTGTCAAAAACGCCCCTGAACAAAAACCGCAGAGTTGGGCGATTGGTGGAAAAAGGTCGACCGTGATGTGCATTGACGTTTTCCACACAGGAATGTTCCGTTTGGCAGTTTGGGTCAGCAGCTGCCTGCGCGTTCGCACACAAGGGCAAACGACCCCGGAGCACTTTGTGGTGATGAGCAAGAAACATCCACATGTGTCATGTTGCTGCCCTTTTGTTTAACGTGTAGATAAGAAAAGGAACATGCAACACCAAGAATTACTTGACGCGTGTGACTTGTGTTCCTAAATTTTAGCCTGTTTGAGACTGACTCGACTTCAATCGGTGCTCAACGATGCGGAACCGAAACTGTGCTCAACGATGCGGAACGTCGTTAAACATGGAAATAAACTTCTGGAATCCGCGCTCCAGGTTTACATCAAGAAACCGCGTAACCTGGAGTTGCGGAACATTGGGGGGTAAAACAGCGGATTCCATATATTTAAAAAAAACAAAGTACAGTCCGGATCGATGCTGGATTTTAAGCCTGAAAGAGAAAAGTGTGTGAGTTCGCGGCGTCACAGTTTACCAGCCGTTCAAAAGAAACATTTTAAGAGAAATTGATAATAGAGCTCGCGTTGTTTAGGCGAGGTGATGGTCGTGGCTGTCTTGTCTTTTGAAGCATTTGAACAAGCTCGCATCCAATAAATAAACTCGCATCCAATAAACAAATTCGCATCCAATAAACAAAATCACATCCAATAAACAAACTCGCATCCAATAAACAAACTCGCATCCAATAAACTAACTCGAACCCAACAGCATGATTGTCAGCAAACCACTAACAGTCGCAGCCCAACACAGAACAATGGATATGTGCAGCGAAAACTGCCAAGTTACTTTTGAAGAGGATTCTACGCACGCAGCGAGCTTTGACAGGGGTGGATCGATTTTTAAATCATCACAACAACCAAGCGCAGCAGTAAATGAGACAGAATGGCCAGCACGAGTAGCGAATACTGGGCAGGACGATAAGCAACGCAGTGACTATTACTTCACAATGTCCAGTGTGATGAAAGCAATGAGCTCGCGTACCCGGGCACTCCGCTTCGAAGCGGATCAGGCTGAGGACATCACGGATCCGGCAAAGTACGATTTCAAACATGTTCCTGAAGAGCGTTTTCGATATTTGCTCAGTTCAGCGACATCGTTTGATAAGATTCTAAAACCTTCTCCCTGAAATCGCAACGACCTCTTCCAGCAAATGATTTCACTTTGAACAAACAAACAACCGGAGTGGAACCGACCCGGTCATTAGCGGATTTGAAACAACCGGAGTGGAACCGACCCGGTCATTAGCGGATTTCAAAAAAGGCCCAGGAAAAAAACTGGGAAAAGTAGACCATGGCACGTGCAGGTGTTTGAAAAAAAATGTCTTTAAGAATACAAATCAACGTAATTTCTAACAAGAGACTTCTTCACGTTTATTTTTTTTCACGTGAGGTTGTTTTTGATGACGTCAACATCCGACTTCGCCCGCTTGGTGGGGCTAGAGACGTCCATCTGAACGTCATCGTCGGTCGACAGCTTGCGCTTCGGAGACGGCAAGCTTACGTCACCGCACGACGACGTAACGGGCGTGACGTCACCGGCGGCGAGTTGCGATTCGAGAGCACCGGACTTGGCGTCGTCCTTGCTCCCCTGAACAAAACGGAACATGACGTAAGCGATTGCCGGCCAGCTCCCCCTGCTACGTCAGTGGTTAGCAAATGGGGGTACGCAAAGATGCTCCAAGGGATACACGAAATTTTTTAAAGTGTCTTCATTATGAAATTTTAACTTAAAAGTACAATAATTACAGGCACACTTCTGCTTATTGAGCATGAGCAATGACATTTGCATAAATAAACTTGCATAAGCAACCACATTTGCACAAGCAACTAAATTTGAATAAGCAACGATATTTGCATAATCAACAACATTTGCATAAGCCAGTGGTTGTCAAATGGGGGTACGCGAACCACTTTGGGTAAGCAAAAGTGCTCGAAGGGATACACGAATTTTTTTCATAACGAAATTTTATCGTATAACTAAGTATAATAATCATTACAGATTCATTTCTAACTATTGTGCTCATGACTACAGTCAAAGGATACTTGATAGACAAAATATTGCTCCAAATGCTACATCAACATAAAAGGACCACGTCAAATCTACAATACGTCGTCACCGCTACCGGGTCAACTGCAGCTCGAGTTCTAAGCCAGGACGACATTGGCCGGAGGTCGTCAGAGACAGGCGGGTTGAGAAGAGACTATCACAAAGGGGTTTAAAAATAAACGACACTCTGCAGACCCATCCGCCCCAAGTCGCCTGTTGATCTGTTTTTTTCATGGGAAGGGACAACGATGGTTACCTGCCTTTGTTTTGTTTTAATGTTCTGCCCCCGCTGAGAAGTGAAAAGAAATGGCCGCCCACAGCATGCGAGAGACCGTGCAACAGGTGCACAGGTTTCTGTTTAGCGTCTCGCAACTTTGTCGCTACGCAAAAGGAAAAATAAGCAATTGAAATTCGCAGCAAAATTTTAGTGACAGCCTATAGCTTTTGCTTCTCCAAAAAAAAAAGCATTTTCCGGTCAAGTCTGCTGAGCAGGCAGTAGAATTGCACTTCAGATTTTCGAGGCCATTTAATGCTTTGCTAATTTAGCCTCTGTTCACATCCAGTAATAACGCTCAAAAGTCGTTCTTGGTTACGTCTGTTCCTTGCAGCTTAATCAAGGTTACTGCGCAGTTTTCAGCATACATTTCCAGACATTCTCAAGACCTTTTCCAGACTGAACTTCTCCGAATGACCTACTCAGATCAAATACAGACACTATCATAGTTAACACGGTGGAAGTAAAATTATTTCAATCTTGAACAAAATATTATGAAAATCCATGTCAAAGCATCAAGTCTGGGTAATTATTTTCTTTTTCCACACTATCGGAACAAGGAATGTTTTTCCAAACTCCGTAGAAACCTAGCTTAATGCTGTCGTTCCGGATCACGTAACCCCGCGCAGCGTGCAGCACGAAATCGATGCAGAAGATTAGCGGCATATTGTTCGCAAGCATAAAGAACAGATTCATGATCAGCTTGAAAAACGTGCCACCCATAACGAGACACAAACCCTACTCTACGCCAGTCGCAGACCGCTTGTTGCCCCTGACAACAAACACGCCAGAAGAACCACGTGGGGTCCAAGATCCGGTTGTGGGGTTGCTGCTCGATTCGTATAGCTGGGAGTGGGGGTTCCTGATGTTATTCAACTATATTGAGTTTCTAAAATATATATTCGACGCTAAATTGAAATATACTTGTTCTAGGTGGCTAAGAAAAAAACATTTTCAAGTCAAATGCTCAAAGACCTTCGGTTTTGAGGCTAAAAACAGACCTACTACCATCATGCCATTGCGAGGTTATGCGGACGATTGGCCGATTTGCATTTTTGGCATCCTTCGTGTCGAAATTTACTGTGAACTAAATCCTAAGTGGCCAGCTTTTCTGGTTTCAACCTCGATTTTGGTAAATTTCCATTTTCCATTGAGGTATACTTTCACCTCGTGCTTTAGTTTGTTTGAGGGCGTGTCATGCCACAATGCATTCGTACTTTACCTGGCCTTGACCATAATAGGAATTAGCGCCTTGCAATAGTGTTGTACCAAGCGTTACGGGTTAGCGAGAATGGTGTTGAGAAAAAGTGTTTGTAACCCTGTGATTCAGCCTCCAATGCCGATGTAAAACGTTCTGTTCTTTCTGCTTTTATCAATCTGCGTTGTGCACACAGCGTGTGCTTGTACTATGGACTTCGTCTCTGTTCCAAAATTAAATTAAATAGAACGCTGGCATCGTTGACTTTCAGTCGCATTCGTCGGAATCAATCCTTACCGCCCCAAAAATCATGAAGCTACAGAACTTCGAACCATCTGCAAATAATTTTGACCTTTTGACATTCCCGCAAAAAATTGACCCTCTGGGGCATTTTTGGCAAAAATTTTACCTTCTGACATTTCGTAAAAAATAGACCCTTCTTTAAATACTTCTAACTAGATCTCAGTATACCCTTTTCGGTACATACATGAACACAAAGACCATTTCAGTTGTTGAAACAGCATTTTTGGGACAGCTAGGCTGTTTTTTGCGAAACACTTCTCCATACGAGGTGGCGTGCACTGGACCGTGACCGTGCACGTGATTCGAGCAAAAATCGAACTTGAAAAATAGAACTACACATCGACACATATCAGCTTTACCTCATCGGCCTTGCCTTGTTTCGTCACAAACCGGTTCACGCTGTGTTTTTCAACCAGAGTGCCGACACCTACAACGCAAGAAAAGGTCATTTAAGGTCAGAAGAAGGTCATTTAAGCTTTAAGGAATCAACTCGAACTGTATATTGCGGAAAGAACTAAAGCAGACAGTCAGGCAAGGCATAAATCAACCCATTATTTCTTCGACTTTTCTAAAAAAATTGGATCCTCGAGGTCTGCGCCTCACGCGCCACGAACCTCTGCATGGAAGTCACACTTGCACGCGCCAGATCTTCGACGTATTCTGTGATTGATACTGCGCAACATCATGCAGCCACTACTCATAGTATTCCCAGTTTCAACCACTCAGTCTCACTCGCAAACAGGTTACATGTCAGTTGCGAGCCAATAAAAACAGCTCATCCCCAGGCCCGTAACTAGGGGGCGAAGCACTCCCTGGGAAAATGTGTTGGACATAGTTTAAAATATTTGAGCCCCTCTCAGTAAACTCTTCTCCCCTGGTGTCCCAAGCTGGTTGCGGGCCTCCTTATCCCCACCAAATATTAACGCTTTTTGTAAGTGGAGCCACACTACCCAATACAATGCCTGACCCCTGAAGGAGTGAGGCAGGGGGGTTGCTACAATGTAACGTAAGGGGAACGGTAATTCAATCACTTGACTAGGTCCTGTCTAAAAACTCACCTGGAAGTGATTCCTTCCTCTCAAGCTTACTGAGGTCCGGTGACGTACAGTCGCTCTGCGCAGTGATTGCTGGGATTGTGACGTCGGAATTGGTCGGATGAGCAGGGCTTTGATCTGCACGCGATGAATCGTTGGGCGATGTTTCGTCGGCTGTTCCCTCAGGAGCGGATATTTCCATGGCGTCATCATCCACGGCATCGGTCGCCTTCTTGATGTCACTGCCATCTTCCTCGCTGACGTCAGCAGCGGGTCTTGCGACGTCACATCCGCTGGAATCTCCTTGCGTTTTTTTCGTATCGGCAGCTGCGCTGACATCACTGCGCCGCGACTGTGCTTCGAGATCAGTAACGTCAGCGCCCGTCGCGACGTCACCAGAGGTCACGACGTCATTCTGTGAAACCGTGTTTGCGCCTTGGAGCGACGAGCCGGCGGGGAG
>JGI24021J15306_10008200_pt1 | contig 12830 bp, 10 predicted proteins | sample Ectturendosymbi1_FD_15306 | JGI IMG/M metagenome (IMG submission 15306) | reverse complement strand
CAAGCTGATGAGGAGGCCATAACCCATTTGTACAAGCAGGAGCGGAAACGGCCGACACCCGTGCGGATGCGGTTAAGCCGGACCCAGGCTGTTCTTGGGAGGGTCATCCAAGGGGGGTGGGTGCCGGGGATGAAAGTACGGAGTCTCGTAAGGTTGTCCAACCATTCCACATTCCCTTGGTGATACGCCCAGTGCGCCGCACGTATGTTATTGCTGTTAGGTGGACTATGAGTTGTTGTGCGGTGGGCACAAATGGACGTCTCGAATTGAGACGCCGTGCACTCACACCCGGTGGACAGGTGAGCGCTGAGTGGAGCAGGTGTCTCAATCTCGAGTGAAAACCAGACATATGAACATCGATCAGAGTAGCCTTACCAGTCGAAGTGCGAGAGTAGCCTATTTGTGATATTTGTTTGTCACCACTTTGGTATTTATTCCAACACCTAATACGCGTTTATATCTCAGATAATACCTACAGGTCTAAGAAATAAGTACAAAAACACTTTTTTCTGATGAAAGTAAATCTATAGATTAAATCAATCAAGACGCATCAGCTCCATCAGCTTCGCAGTTTAAAGAACCAGATTTTTGAAGAAAGGGGAGAATAAGTTTCCTTCAGCAAGACTGGATCAGAGCGCCTTTCAAAACATATCTCTATTACGGGGTTTTTGGGTTGGCTTGTTTGAATCTCCATAGTATAGGGAAATTGCATTAAAAGCCTTGCAACAACTGGTGCTCATGACTAACACGTAGGCCAGTTATTTTCAACCGAGGTCCCGAGAGTGGCTGCCAGGGGTTCCGCCGAAACTACCGAAACTGCCTGAGACGAAATTCGCAACCACAGTTCTATGCGGTTGTAGCTGGACCATTGCATAGGGTTCCGTGAGCAACGCAAACATAAGTGGAAGGTTTCGCTGCAGCAAAAAGGTTGAAAAGTACTGACGTAGACATCGACCTACATATCAGAGAATGGATTTTCGTATTTAGTCCAGCTCATGGGCTTCGAAAGGGGGACAGGGAGGGCTCGACCCTCTTCGGATTTGAAACTTGATATATTCCTTTCATTTTTGTAGAAGGATGTTTATCTGTTGGTTTTGAGTTGGCAAAACGAAATTTCACCATGGTTGGCCGAAGGAGCGTAATGAGAGGGGGCAAAGAGGGCACCGAAAAGCCCAACAAAGTAGCAAGTACTGTCTTCAATGCACTAAATTTTCTCTCAAAAGACTTTAGGTTCGAACTTGGTGGCGCCAATCTTGTTTCTTGCCCAGGGCGCCATCCACCCTTGGTACGCCCTGGTTGGTCTCCCGGGAAAAAATCCCTCGGACGACCATGGTCGAGCTGAAAACTAAAACGCGAAATGTGCTGAAATGCATTGACTTGTTGCTGAGGGTGGCACTGGAGAAATTATTATCCGCAGTTTGATAAATTCATCACTAAAGTTCGGGAGCAGTTCAGCAATTAGTAAACGGCTTTCTGTCGTAAATATTTAGTCTCCTATCGTTTTTTTGTGGTTTTCTTATTGTGTCTGCAGTGGCAGAGGTCTGGAGTTTGAACCTCACTGAACTTGTAGTTTTCAGGTTCTGTGTCGTCGCTCTTGTGCAAAAAGCAAACTTAGCAATAACAATTGTATTTTCAGTATAGGTCAACATTGTCACATGGGACATGCATTCGCAATGGGGTGGGGAACGCAGCAATCGATGGCAGGGGTGAACGAAACCGAAAAAGGTTAAGAAGCACTGGCCTAGACAGTACTGAAACCAATAACAGCGCCCTTGTATGCAATCTCAGCTTTGTTTTACAATCAGGTGCAAACTCATTTGGAGAACAACCCTTAACATATCTTTGTTATCATTTGGTTGACAGAAAGCTGAAGCCTAGATTTTTGTTTCTGACACAGCTAGTAGTCTGGCATGCAATTGCACAAGAGACAAAACAATGACTTGCATCTTTCAATGCAGAAATATAAATGCAAAACCATGTTACATGAAGCATTTTCATAAAGTCCCAAGTGATCATGAATTAACTTCAGGGTTCCCCAGAGCAAGTTCACGAAGCATGTAGTGAGTACTTAGGTCGCATACCTAGCAATGTCAACCTCAAAAAAGGCAATAAACTGCTTACAATGCATGTTTGGCAAGTGTCCATAACTACAATGAGCTCCTGGGGACTGAGGTCTTTCAACTTGATTTTATTTTCATCCACCAGTTGTTGGAAGGTGAGAATCTAAACAAAAAGGTAAGAACATTTTCAATATGTCTAGACGTCAATATGCAAAAAATGCATTCTAAACGCCCATCCACCATGTGAAAGTAGTCATTTTTTTAAAAAGAAATATAACAAGTGTTCTCAGTTAAAAGTGCTCACAATCTGGCACACCTGTCGTTTTGCATGCTTCCCAACCATGCCAACATCCATCTTTGGATCCATCATTTCAATTGCACTCATAGCTTCAAATAAACCAAAGCTGAAATCAGAGTTCCAAGCTTTAAATCAGAATTTTTCTTTCAGTTTAAACAAAAACGAGTTGAAATTACTCCATCTCGCTACCTTTTATAATTAATAAGTTTATGACGCAATTATTTTCAAAACTAAAAACTACCTTCTAGTAGTGATCCAGGTATGCAATAGACCATTGTGTAAATTAGATCAAGACATTAGGGACCGAGTTTGCTAAAAAGCTTAGTGAGGGGACAAACTTTGCATAAAATGCATGTTATTGTGCATATCACACAAATGAATATACTGTAATATTATTGTTTGTGTTTCGATGACATCACCAATAGGAATGTGCATTATGGAACATTTGGAGGTTCTGCAATATTCCAGAATCTTTATTTCGAATCCAGAATATCGAATCCTATTCCGGAATAACTTGTTTGGAGCAAAATGAGCTGATCACGCAACACCAGTCAGCGATCACATGACCTGTTAATTAGCTCTTTACGAAACTACGCAGTTCCGTGAGCTTGTTGACTGTTTCTTTCTCTTACTCAAGAGCACAAAGAGTGCCACTGCAAAATTTATTGAAATTATTTGTTTTGCCATCTTTGCAATTTTTCACATTTAATCAATCCAAATTTAGTTCAAATCTATATATTAAAAAAACTGATTTTGGATTCAAATCCATAGGAATATTTTCAATATTCCACTATATGCATCCCTAGTCACCATGTTCACTCAACCATAGTAAATGGGATTCAAATTATGGAAATCACGTATTTTGGGGACCATGGCCCAAGTGCCCCCTGACTATGCCCATAGTGTTATGGCAGTTGCAAAGTACTGTGCTAGTACTTGACTTACTAGGTATTTGCTTCTTCACCAAGTACAAAAAACTTTAGTATTGCACTTGAAGAGTTCTTTGTCAATGTAGATGAAAAGAACACAACACTTAATTATTCTTTAAATGATAAACAAGATATTAAAAGTAGAATTTATGAACATGTATCTCTGAGATTCAAATAATTTGCAGGTATATAATGCAATTCCAATTAATGAATGTGCACATTATTTATTATCACAAAATATTAGGGGGCACAAAAGGTACTGTGTTTCCCCTTACTAAGTTTCCCCTGACATGGGGAAACACAGTATCTTTTATGTCCCTAATACTGAAACTTGGTCCCTGCAAGACATTAATGACCTGTTACAAATTACAACATACACTGATTAAGTCAATTTAGCCTAATTTAGCACATACATACATGTTGCACAAAACAGGAATAATGTGTAACAGCAGTACTGTTAAGACACATGGTATTATTAAAAATGACAAATGATACTATTTTCACCTAAATTATTCAAAAAACAATAACAACCTCCATGATTAGTCATATTTTTTGCATGTACAAGACAGAACAAACTACTCCACTCACTGAGGTTCATGAACCAGTTCACCCATCGTGAGTTCTGTTCAAAAACACAAAAAGTATTAAACCTTGCCAAACACCAAAACAGACATTCAATAACACTTAAACACCTTTGGTGCCAGCCAAGTTATGCTAAAAGGTATAATTTTCCCATATTGGCCAAGTCTTTGCAACTCCATAACTTGCCAGTCAATTGTGCTAGAGGGCTATTCAAACCCTTAAAAGACTTGGATAGCTCTCTAGCACAATCGACTGGTGAGTTATTGGAGTTGCAAAGTGGCATGAAATTAGTGCTCAATGTGTAATTTCTAAGTACAATGTACTGTACTCATACACTGGCTCCAAATGTGTTAAGCTCTGATGTTTAAGGCTCAAAAACCATCAACACGCTCCTTGTGACGTAGCTGGCACTCTCGCAGACTACACTTATAAGGTAAATCATACAGAGTGAAAACATTTCTTCCCCTCCTCTTTTGCAACCTTTTCTTATGGCTTGGGATCAAACAACCAAATACCACAAAGTTACCTTGACTTGTGTGTTTTGTCCATTTATTCCAGGGATAGTGCAAACACTCTCATTGCTTATTATTGCATGAATTTTTACAAGGGCCAATGCTTTTAGCTTTATGGTTCATGTTTAGCATTGTATGCACACCACTGTCAGCACACTTTCACACTCACAAGCCATCAACATTTGCTTCATGGGTCATCGTTTGCCCATCACTGGGTTGCAAAGTAGTAGGATAATCACACAAGTTACATTTATTAATTGTATAAAATATTGGTGCTGCACTTAAACAGTCTTTTTTCCAGTTTATAAAACCTGAACAATAATTAAGGGGAGGGGGTATAATATTGAACAATAATATTAAGGGGGATATTTCAGGCAGAAAAACAATTTTAATCATTCAGATGCAGCACATGGCAAATGTATACAATTTGTCTTTGTTCTAATTGGTATTTATTGCTTTGTCAACAAAAGTTATGGCACAGCACACGTCAAAAAAGCTTAACAAAAGAATACTGCATATACTGTACATCACAGATGGTTATGAGAACCCACCACTGCATGCTCTGTCAAACTCTTCAGTTACATCAATCCAATTATATGTTATTTCTGGGGCATCAGGAGGTTGATCCCAGATGGGAACAGGGCTTGGGGAAGGAGTTTCTTTAGGTACATTTTCACTCATTTCTCCAGAGATGCGATCCACTAACAGACCATACAGAACAGTAGCAGTTGCACTTAACATGAACAATGGCACTTAAGCAAGTATAAAGCTCGTTAATGCTTCATGCATCAACCAAAAAAGTGAAAAATGAAACAATGCATAAAAAACGTAATTTCCGAACTGCACCAAACAAATAAACTGCAACTGAGAACGTAATGACAAAATTAAGGAAATTTAAACCAAAACACTAAAATAACTACGGTAAATCTATTTGTTTTGCAGATAAATAAACCATTTACCATGCACATACACTTGAAATAATTATTATCTAACCAGATTTACAAGCACTAAGAGCATTGTTAGAATACAAGGCTTCACACAAATTAGTAACTCAGAGCCTGATTATACACACAATAAACACAAGGTTTATTTGCAGATGCAAGATGTCTGTATAGTTTGCACTTTTCCATTGAATAAATACCTTCAACTGCAAACTCAAGGCTTTACTTCAACTGTTCTTAATTGTGTTCAATAAACTTCAGCTACAAGTCGTTGGTTCGACTTGATTCAGGAACTTCCTTCAACAATTGATCTGCTTCTATATCAAAGTATCTGCAATGTTTTTCTCATGTTTGTCTTTCTCACTAACTTGCTTATTAACATTTCCTGAATCTTTTGCAGGAGTGTCTTTGAAAGTTAAACTAGCTTCAACCACATCTTTATATTTTCTTTCAGATAAAGTTTCCTCTTCAAATTCAGCCTTGTTTTCTGGCGTTTCTCTAAAATGCTGCATCATACTTCTCCACTCAGAAGAATGCCACTTTCCATTTGTTTCAACATTCGGTGGGTGGAGATTCCAAATCCAGTCTTTTCTTGGAACCATCCAGTCAACACCGAATGCTGCTTCAATATAGTCTCTTGCTTGACATGGAACACGTATTTTCATTTGAAGCAATTCTGACCAGCACAGATCAGACTTGGGATACACAAACTTGTATCGCCGGCCATCACGAGCTTGTGTTCCACCACTCCACAGAGTATTTTTCTCTTCATAGAAAGCATAAACTTCAACATAGACCCCATCATATCCTAAAAATCTCAATTCAAAACTATCTAATGGGTGACCAAACTTTTTCAGCAATAAAAACTCATCTTGTTCAAACCGTTTCACTAACTCTTCGGAATAGTCAGATGCTCGTATTCCAAAATTTACATTCTGGCTATGACCAATAATATCACACTGCCTGAACCAACCCAACAAGGTGGCTCCATTTAGCCAAAATGGTATATCTAAATCATCAAGAATTTTCTTTGCTTTGGAAATTGCAGCCTTAGCTCTAGATTTGAAGTTTACTTCATGTTCTGGGAGAAATAATTCGAAGTCACGCCTATACTGCCTTGCTTGTGCATGATTGCACTCTATGTAATGAGACTCACGATACTCTTTCAGAAAACCCTGTATGTGGTAAGGTACATTGACACGATGACCATCAATATCTAAAGGTAAAGCAAGAAACCGGTGTGACTTTTCAAAAGCTTGTTCATACACAGGAAATTTAGCAGCAATCCTTTCCATGCTGTGCCATCCATCAGTGAGTTCAGAAGCAAGAGCATTCACAGTATGTTTCCAGTTGTTTTTGGTTACAGGCCCAGCCCATATGTATGAATCAGCACGTTCATAAAGAATTGTGACATGAATCACATGATTCTGTTTTGCAAGCCACATGTAAGTTGGAATGAACCATGTAGTAGCATTTGCAGCAAGCAGTCGTGGATCCCGTGCATTTGTCACATGTTCAACAAATCCAGCTTTCTTTAGTGAGCTAACAATTTGTCTTTCCACAGGGACAAACTTGCTTCCTTCAATAGCAAAGGATATGAGACTTTTTTCTTCAGGATGAAACTTGCATAAAGTTTTGCATTCATGCTTGGAATTGTGCCAAGACTTTGGTCGCGCTTGAAACAGCTCAGGCAGAATTTCAATATCAAATAAAATAAGAGGAATTTTGTGCTGTTTCATGACTTCTAGAAATTGACTTAGACATGTCTTTTGGTGAGTAATTGAATGTTTTGATATTTTATCAAATTCATAGGTTTCCAGCAGCAGATATGTGCACACTTGTGAAGTTACCCATAATCCAAATAACATGGCAAAAAAACTTTTAACACGAACAGATTTTATTTCGACAAACAAATGATTCATTTTGTCCAATTCCTTTGTTTTAAAAGATTTAATAAGATATACAATCCTTGCACATATACCTATGATATAATAGTCTGAAAGTAATTGCTTGGTAGAGGTACTATTTGCTGTAATAGTCTGTTTATACAGATAATCTGTTACTAGAAACTAATTTTACAGCATTCATACCAGCTCAAATATTTGATAAAACTATGGCAACTCATAGTAGGCAACAAAATAGATTAGTGTAAGCACATGGTGATAATTTTTCCTTTATCCCAACAACTTTATTACTCATCACTGTTCTGGTACAAAGTATGCCAACAATAATGTGGAAACAACAGCTTATGATACCCTTCAAAACCATTTAATGCAGTGGTTCTTCATGTTGCTAAAATCATAGCCTGAGAAGAATCTGATGGATTTCAAATACAGTCAGACCTTGTTTATCCAGACTACTTTGTTTTGCCAAATAATGTCAGTTTAGCAAGGTGTCTGGATAATCAGAATCGTAAGTATATAGAGCAAAATTATTTTCAAAGCAAATGTTAACATAATCGGAATTGAAAGTATATACATATACAGCGAAATTCTTTTCAAAGCAAACGTTGACAAACAGGTGATGATGTGCAGTACAGTAGAACATGCCTATGTGGACACTCAAAGGTGAACAGAAAAAAACTGTAGACTCAGACAAACCGTCAACTAAAGAAAAAATGTAGACTGCCTGTGGAACACAACTAAATGAAACACTCATTGTTTTTTTGTTTATTAGCAGATCCATATATGTAAGCTGGTATGCATTCAGAATGAGATTGTATGCAAAAAATAACTGTACAAGACACCTAACTGCATCCGGCATGTTCTGCCACTGTTACATTCATTGTGCGCAGAAAATTGACTTAGTGTGAAAGTCAATTTTCACAATGGAAGTTTCACAATAGAAGTTTCCATTTTTTGGCATAATCCAGTTTAGCAGTTTTTTTTCTATTGATTTGACATATCCATTCCTAAATTTCCGTGTCGGAGTCAGACAGTGAGGTTTCTGGACTAAAAGAGTGAAATGCATTGGGAGAGATCTGTTCCAAGTAGTTTTGTGTTGGATAGCAGGGATTCCGGTTAATCAGAATTGGGACAAACGAGGTCTGACTGTACCCTTTTTCAAAATAAACAAATTACAGTTTGTAAACAATCTATACTTTCTTTTCAAACTTAAATATTCAAATTTATTCATCACATCCAAAAAGTTAATATTGTACAAANTGAATATTGTTATTATAGTAAGTAACAAAACAACCCATTAATACCATTTAGCTGTTGTTTTTTTCGCTGAGACATTTTCATCATATTTTGCAGAGACATTTCGGTCATTTGTCTCAGTTGTATTATAACAGCTATGTCCAACCCACATGGGTTGCTGAGCCAAAAATTACATCACTATCATAACTAGGGCCACACATTGAAAGACCTATTAACACTTTGACGGCCGGTCTATGAATATATCATACCTAGAAATTGGCCTAAAACCAGCAGTTTTTGGTTGCCTTACCAACGCCATAGCTCCTCCGCCGATTGCGCTAGTGAGCTGTTCAAACCCTCAAAAGATTCAGGTCTTCTAGTATGCACTCAAAAAAACTTTTTGGTTGGAGAATGCAGATTTTTTGTGAGTGACATCATAAGTGAAGTAGTCTTCGGGCTATTTTGGCTCATGTTACCTGGCCTAGGGCCTCACTGCTAGGCCAAAGCATTTCGCTGAAATTTTAATTGGAAACTAGGCTCATGTCCTAGTCTTTTGATCGACTTTCTAGCATTTCTGGTTCAAAAGTTATGATCTAAAACAGTGCTTCTTAACCTGGGGTAAATTTCACCTTCCGAGGGATAATTTACTGAATCATAACTTATAATAAACGTGAACATTTATAAATTTAAAAAATGTTATAAACTAGATTTTTAGGCTAGTTAGTTGCAGAACGAAACATAAAAATACACCCGACATTGTTTTGTTCGTAGATTGGTGGGAGGCTCCATACCAGGCGTCACAGAACATTGTTACGAAATAGGTTTAATACGGATATATCACACAAACTGGAGATGTTGCAATTTGGCTTATGATTCAGAGTTTTGTACACTTATAAATTTTCTGTTTTTGGTTCATTTTGCACATGTAGACTACCAGATTCAATTGATGATCAGCTCATACTCGCAAGAGTGTTCCTGTTCATGAGTTCATTTGGACTTTGTACGTAACAGAGACAGTGTAACTCTGCCAGAATTGAAACATCCTCTATTGTGCAATAAGTTTCACTGGTTTCACAAACAATGCTCAGACTGCAGTGCCATTTTCCTCTTTCTTTTCACAGCATGCTGTAGACTGGCATAGCTGTAGCCAGGGAGGGGACCAAAGGCGCCATGGCCCCCACAAACGTTTGGAAAATATAGTCATTTTGTGCTTTGAAAGGCATTTTTCTAAACAAAATAGTGTTATTCGCCTAAAATCATACATTTTTATCCCCCAAAATTTTTTGCCCCTCAAATTTTCGGGCTGGCTGCGCCACTGTAGACTGAGACAGTGTCAGTGGACAGCCAACACAATGGAGGTCTTTTTAGTGAATGAGTTATTCATGAGTTAACAATTGCACATTTCAACATTCTCAGTTAAAATGTTGAAGAAGATAACTCAACTAGAACCATACGTGGACTTCGGGTAGAATTCATCACAAGAGATGATATTAAAAAACCTCAAGATATCTTTTGTTCCAAAGCGCTTGGTGATGGTTCCACGAAGCCGTCAATTTTGTAAACTCATTCTGCTTCACGCCATCCCACACATGTATATGAAACCACATGTCTTTGCAGAACAACTGCTCTCGATTTCGTGCTGTAGGAACTCTGCCTATATCAGGGTTCGCTTCTGAAGACACGATAGGATTGGAAGCATCCTTATGCGTTGCTTTTACAATAAAAAAGCGAAAGAAACCACATGCAATTTGGGAATGACTTATCAAACCGTACACTATTAATATGGTGGAATTTGTTTGTGGAAAAGAACAAAAAAGAAACTTTAGAAAGATTATTTAACAAACAGTATGTTGTCGTACAAGTATTATGTCTTGTGATATTTTAGATCATGTAGCAGATGAAATTTGAAGTAATAAAGCAAGAGGCCCCTTTCGCTAGGTGGGTCAACTGACGTGTCGAACTGCACGTATTTCTTGGTTTACCAGCAATACATACTATACGTGCAATTGAAAGAAGAATTCTTGATGTGCGTAAGTCTAGAGACGAATAGCGAAGTGACTGATGATCAGGCCCGTAACCAGCTTAGGACACCAGGAGGGGCAAAGAGTTTTCTAAGAAGGCCCTAAATTTTTTAAACTGTGTCCAATAGTTTTAAAAAATGTCCAACACATTTTTTCAAGGGGGCAAAAAATTTTGCAGGCGAGGCTCCCCCCTGCTCTTCCCTGGTTACAGGCCTGCTGATGATCAGGAAGAAATGAATAACTTCTATCAACAAAATCAACTCGTGCAATCACATTTGCTCGCTATGCAGACAGCACTCCTACGCTCCGTGAAGTCAGATTTTACAACTCTTGTGAGCAAACAGGCACTGCACGTCATTTCTACTCCTTGTGCTCTTCATCGACATGCACTTGCAAGTTAAGCCTTTCCAGATTACTTTAAAATAGTTATGAAATACCTAGCTGAATGTGTGAATTTTATCAGGGTACGGGCATGTCTTTTCAGATTGCCTTTTAAAGATGAATTGATTGATCCTCAGTGTTAATCAATACTTTATTCCAAATTCATATCTTGTAACTGTTACTTTTCTAAATTTTGGTGTGGATTGGGCGAAGAGTTTTCAACGCTGTCGAAGCATGCATTTGAAGTTAGTATACCTTTTCAAAATACTTATCTGTGTGAGGCAAGGCTCTCCTCATTGATGACGATAAAATAAAAAATCGATCTCAATTGATTCCCAAATATGACATGACAGTAACTCTTTCAACTACTGTTCCCAAAATATCAGACATTATGCGTAGAAAATAAGCACAAAAATATCACTGAGTGACTGACTGGTTAAAATTGTCATTTTTCCACAGAAGAAAAATCAAACATGGCTGGCTGTATATTCCTTATTCCTAACGTTTTGCCCCTTGACTCAGTGATATGCCGGTTCGTATGAAACTGTTTTCAGAATTTCAACAACCGCAGCAAACCACTTCTTAAAAATATTCATGCTTGCTTGTAAGAGCATTTTATTAAAGTTTCATCTCAGAAACTGACAAAGTTTCATACAAGCTTTACCCTAAAGTTGGGTATGAATTGACGCACCAAACGTTGTTGGGGGTAAAATAAATTTTTTGATTTTGTTAAAGGGTAAATGATACAAAAAGGTTAAGAACCACTGATCTAAAATCAACAAATTAATTACTTATCTAATTAGTGGGTTAATCAATTATTTTTACTACTTTAGATCATAACGTTTGAACCCGAAACCCCAGCAGGTCATCCAAAGTATCAAAAGACTCGGATTGTAGCCTAGTTTCCAATAAAAATTTTAGCGAAATACTACCATCTAACGGTTTGGGTCCAGGGCCAGGTGAAGTGGGCCAAGGTGGTCTAAAAGTACTCCACTTATGACGTCGCTCACAAAAAATCTGCACACCCCAAGCTAATAATTTGTTTTGAGTGCAGACTAGAAGATTTGCCCAGTCTTTTGAGCCTTTGAACAGCTCTCTGCTGCTTTTGGCAGCAGAGTTACACTTGTGCAAAGCCACGTGCAATCCATTTTTTGGCGCAAAATCCTCTCACAGTCCCAGACGTCACAGTGTTAATGAGGGCCACACTTTCAATGCTTTACTGAGATTTTAGCAAACGAAATTTAGCTAAACCTAACACACTAAAAGGGTTCGAATCCTAACTGCAATGGTAACAGACGTGATAGTGGCACTGTGGACCACCTGCATCAAAAATGTCAAATTCAAGATTATCAAAATAAGGACTGGTTTTCAGTATGTAGGATACTTTTACTGCAACAGAAACCTAAACTGGGCAGCACAAAACCTTTGACTGGGCTGCCAGCCCACATGTTGGACAATGGACATAGCTGTATTAAAACTTGCTGTAACAGTGCTCAACCTATATTTTCAGACATTCTGACCAAAATGACTTAATTTTTTTTGTCATTTCAAGAAAAAATTCAGTCTATGACTTGAAAACAACAGCCATATAGGTATTTCATTCACTAGCCAAACAGTATCTCATGTCATGTGATGCAATGCAACCTCAGCCCCTAATTTCAATTCAATAAAGCCAACTTCAAAGTTTTTCACACTTTGGCTTATGAAGATGGTTTATTCATCAAAATACTGGGCCAAGGTTTGGAGTGGAATTGGCATTTTTTATAACTTGTAGATAAATAAAGATGTATTTCAAAGACGTTTAATTAAGGATATAATTATCACAATTCAGACATTAATTACTGCTAAAATCAACAGTCTGACATCATCAGGTGGTCTCCATACATTTTGGGTGCAAGTGAAAATATTTCATGTAGCAATTCATCCATTTGTTTTTTTAAGAAACTAGGCAAAAATCCACGCATCT
>JGI24021J15306_10008199_pt1 | contig 12830 bp, 9 predicted proteins | sample Ectturendosymbi1_FD_15306 | JGI IMG/M metagenome (IMG submission 15306) | reverse complement strand
AAGTTCACAACAAATACAAAACACTACAAAACCCAATTTAACATGAAATGGTTATTGCCACTCTTTGTCATTTTGATTGAAAATTCGAGCAATTATTTCTCCGCTTGTCAAAGTGTCAGGGGAGTATTTTTCCTTCCAAACATTATTGTCTTTCATGTGTTAACATGTTGGGGTTATTTTTAACCACAACACTGTCATGGCATCACCAGCTTAAAGATATAAAAATATACGGGAGTAGGGTACAATGCATTTGTGATAAATTACTTTCACAGTGAAAGCATTTGGTACCATATGTAAAATACAACAGATAGAAGCGTAATCGACCAAACGGTTTAGGTGATTTGAAGAAACTGCTTTTTCGACAGGTGCCAATACCACTGCTAACATTCAGTCTGGTACTGCCTTTCCCGGCCAGTGCGCTCAATGCGACCCATATCCTTTTAACCAGGACACTAGCACCTGTTCTGCAGAGAGTTCTGCAGTGAAATCCGTGCTTCATTTACGGTGAGTCAAGTATGAGAAGTGGGTGAGGGTGCTCGCAGCTGAGGTATGCAAGTGTCTCTTTCTTGAACGGACGTATCAGAGAAAATTATAGTCTGTTTTTTAAAAAACTGTAGTTATGTTGCATTTTTAAAAATTGCTGTTGGTTGTTTTGTTCGTGTTCACACTCGATACTGTTTATAAGGTCAACAAAACCGCTCTAAATTTTTATTATTTACTCTTTTAATAAAGCCTAAAGTTTGACCCTAAACCGTAAAGGATTAAAAACTCATAATTTTTTGATGGTTTTGAGAGATTTACATGGACTTTATTTTTATTTCGTTCGCTTGAAGCATTTACTTTTCTTGAAAATTTTCCTTGAAATCAATTTGAACTCAAAAACATTTGCTACCTAAATTTATGAATAACGGATTTGTTTCAAAGCGGATTTTTGAAGTGACAACAATTTTTTATTTTTCAGCGCGTCGACCATGCTGTGGTTTGTCGGTTTGGCCGTTCTTGTTTCTGTAATTTGAACTTGTCATCGAGTATAGACGACCACGTCAAATGAACAAGCTGCTAGACGAGATTGCGATAAGGGCGTGACGGAAATGTGTCAAAGACATTGACAGATAGTGACGTTTTCTTTACATCCAAATAGCTCTCTCTCGTAATAAGTTTAACGAAAAGCAGCGTGCTCTTATTAGTTGGAATGAGAAAGTGTTCTATATTTTATCTTCGTAATTATCCGTGGTTTATAAAATGTATTCCAGGCTTATTTATAATTTGGCAACCAAATCGTTGCATGTCAAATTCATCTGCTCATCAAGAGTTGAATCGATAAACCGATGTGAAGTGCTAATTTCTTTCACCTTTTTGCGTTGTGTTGGTTTGTTTGAGTTTCGTTATAATGTCAAGATTTTACGTTTTCGAGATTGGTTGCATATGTTCCCTGTCACAATTGTCAATCCTTAACTATTTGTGCGTTCTGGATAAAAAAGGGGCATCTTTATGTACAGATGTGTCCGCTCTGGTGTTTATAGGTTCGGAGTCTCGCCGGGGTCGAACCAAGACCTTGAGAATTGGTGCAGTAGGCTTCTTACCAGGTGCAAGATGTGCTGAAGAGCTGCGGAAACTGAAAGAGCGTGGTATTGGGCTTTATAAACACGAATCAAAATAACTTTATCGATCTCAAAATTAAGTGGTAAAATGAGTTTTGAAAATAAACGTGAAAACAAAAAGAGATCGCCATTCTATTAGTGAAGCGACATGATTTAAATGTTAATGTAGGCGGGATTCATTTTGTCACTGGGTGATTGCCAATATCGCGGCGCAGGAAGTGACGCATACAAACAAAATCGCCAAAAGCACTGAAGATGTGCTAATTGGTTTGTGGTGTTGTTATGGTTACCGACATCAGGCTTTGATTGCTTGCAACAAGTTACCTACACATTTTTTGCGAAAGGTCATCCTTGGTTTTGTCAGACTCAGAGCACACATCACGTTTGAAAAGTAGCTGGCTTCCCAATTTCTTAACTGCTTTCAAGCATTCTTTCAGATTTTCTAGCTGAAAACAGCATAGCGTTTCAGTGCCAGTCAGCAAGATTTCTGACCCTGGATTTTTTCTGAGGAAATGGAATGCAAAAATATAAAAGACAAGCATGTTGATTGTTAATACTTGCCAGCGCAAAACTGTACGCTTCAAAATCAGTGTTTGTTCCGATTCTCCCTGTGGTCATGAATCTTGGGTAATGATTGAAGGAATATTATCTCAAGTGCAAGTGGGAGATGGGGGTGTGACACTGTGCGACAAAGTGCATAGAAATTCGTAAACCCATGAATGTTGAGCTATTTCAGATCTCGCCGAATAGAGAGATGCCAGATACGTTGGAAACATATATTTCACTCTATAAAGAAAAGAAATGCTGTCTTTTCTGGTTCTAGTAATATGAATGGCGCAAGTTGTTCTCTATGCATTTTCCATGTTTTGTTTCTTGTTCCTTCCTATGCACATGCCATTTATTAGGATAAAATTGCACTCCATGTTTTTTTGTTTTTTTATTTGTACTTCAAATGTTTTTTGTTTTCTTACTGTGTTTAACTTTTTTTGACCACACCACATTTCCTCAATTAGACTAGATCGATTTCTTTGTGTGTATACGCTCTCTTTAGCCGTAATTTTGTTTTACCATGTTCTGTGGATGTTTGCTTTTATAACTGTGCTTACTTTATTTCCAACTGTTCTTTTCCAACACTTGTCAATAGTTACAGCAAATAAACAGGGTTGGTTGACTACCCACTAGATGACCGCTATGGTCTTCACCATTCCTATGTTAAACAGTGACAACCTCTGTTTACATTTAATCAATTACCTTGTCATTGTGTTCTCATTTTTTTTAATATCCACTGACATTTGTTTACTTCTTTGCAAAACGCCTTCTAGTATTGTTTTTGTTTAGTAGCTGAGTCATATTAAACAACAAATTTGGTAGAATGACACATGCATGTGACCAGGATGTCCCAGCAAAGATTGGTGAGTCATGTCTATGTAGCTGAACCCACGGATAAGCGGAATAGAGGTCGACCAAGAATCAGGTGGTGTGACTGCATCTCCGACCTTGCTTAGTCCTGTCTTGGTGAGGAGCCAGCAGAATTATCTGAGATCGCTGATGACCGTAAGGTATTTCTATTCCTCCTAGGACTGCTCGAAGTTCTTCCCAGAGAAGAGAAAGGGTTATGGAAATGAATGAAAATATTTAATTTCTTGAAGCGAAGGAGAACATACATTAACATGAGCAAGTTTCTGCAACGTCTTAATTGAACGTGGCAGGTGCAGGTGGTTCATTTTCTTCAGGAGTGGTTCGGGATAAAACTATGGAGAGTATAGGTTTAGTTAAAGTTCCCTTTTTGTCATATTTTGTAGACGTTTGATCAACTGTCCGATATATTTTCGGGTTTGAGTTTTAGTGGTTAGCAAATCATTTTTTGCAGCTGAGTTTCAGTTTAGTGACAAGGTCAGTATTGTACGGTCTTTCTGGAGTCCAAATTCTTAAGCGATAGTTCAGATTTTATGCCAACTGCAGTTAATAAAACCGTTTTCAGGATAAAATTGTTTTCACACACTCGTCAAGGCATTACTCAGATATTTTTCAAAGAATATTCTCCAACATCATGCACAATCGATGGAGTGGTTTGAAGCTATTCTACAAAAATGTGGATCAAAGCACAATTTATAAGACACTTAATTATATTTCACGAAAAAATTAGCGAGTTGTCTGAAAAACATATCTTTGACCTCATGCAATACTTTTTTTCAGTCAAGACAATGCAGTATCACCTCAGAGTAACATAAGGTTCATATAAAGCTGTATGAGCAAAAATTAACTGCGAAGCCGGGCAGTGAGCACAACTAAGAAGCAGCAAATTGAGATTGTGTGCGAGTTGCAGAAACGCCTGTGTAAGTTCCACAAATGAGTGAATGTCTTCAATATTTCACTGTGCTGTTGAGTCACACTAAGTTTTTTCTGGAGCAATGGCAAATGTTTTCGGAATATAAAAAAATATCTAAAACAAACTAGTCATTAGGAAAAGTTTGTTTAACTGCAAAATGCCGCCGTAGCACATTCACGTTGCGTCAACGTACCCTACTCTTTATTACACATGAAACTATTCAAAACATGTCACATCTAGTTACAACTGCTCAGAATTTCCTCAGAAAAAAAACATATGTTTATTTACAAAAATAACGAAACTTTCATAAGAATGGAGCAAGTCAGCAAGGAAATTCTGCAGCATTTGCGAAATAATTTGTCACTTGTTACTGTAAATTTCCAAAGTAAAATCTGGACAATCCGGACTAACAAGCAAAAATATATCCCTCAGAAAAGTTTCCAAGCCTGTCGGGTTCTAGCACCCAAAACTGATTTGTTATTGCTGTCCACTTGTAACAATCCACCAATGAATGAAAGTGTAAAACATCAAATGGTGACTTAATCCAAACGCCCAACTCTGGATTCTGTTGCAACAGTGCCATAATAAAAGATGAAAAATTGAACCAAAGTCTGTTTCCACATGAGCGAGATCGTTTCAAGTTTTGTACAGACGAGGGGGTATTATTTACAATAAAAGTTGTTTAAGACAAATGCATGCAAGCAGAAAGTTGAGAAAATAAGAATATCTTGCGGCTTGACTTCCATTGTGTGAAAAACGATTGCACAGCTTTCCATTGCAGCACGACGAACACATGATTTCGTTTCTGCAAAAAATATCATTAAAACACTTGTTTCAAATGCATGAGTAACATCAAGTACGCAAAAGTTTTTTCCGCCCGAGTTTGGAAAATTTATCAGACAGCTCATAGCTACTGAAAAACTCAGGTTTTGTAAATAGTTGTTTTGATAATTTACCCTTCATTTGTGCAGACTTCGTCCAGCGTGTCATCTCCACACCTACGGAGCTGGCATCCTCTTACATAAACATCATTTCCACCGCTTCGGGTTCTTTGAGTCTGCAAAACACACAAACCTGTCTCAGCGACAATAACCCGGGTAAAAGAGCAGATTGCTATCAGGTTTCGGCATACTAACGTGAACTTTGTGATCACAATGCGCCTTGCCTGACTGATTTTTTTGAATTACTTGGCTTCTCTGTACAAACTTGGCAGTTTGACAACCTAAACTTCGCCATACAAGCTTTGATTTTAGATACCAGTCAAAACTGAAAGCATGGGGTTATTTCACGTTGAAAGTCTTCTAAGATATAGTTTGTGAAATTCGGGTTGATTGGGGCTTTTGCTGGATCCCCAAAAAATGTGTTTTCAGTTTGAGTTCAATAAAATTTAACACCGCATCAGTATCGTTGCAATAGTTTATAGTAAAAATTAAATTATCAAAATATGTGCTATTAAACAATTGCTTCTCCGGCGCTTATTTGACATTTTTGTTAGAAAATTTTTCTGTAAATAGCAATCAAAGCCGCAACTTACAGACGACACAGGTGCTCTATATTCAACAGTTGAACCCAAAGCGCAAACACGGTTTCAAACAACCATTTTCGGAGCTCAACATCGCACACATGCAGCGTGAATTCTAAAACATTCTCAATAGTTTGAAACTCGACAGTGTTCAGATATGTGTACATAATGTATTCAAATTCAAAGCCAACCTTTATATCAAGAATAGGCCAAGCTGACATGCCTTGCAGTAACACAGGTATCGGTCAGATTCAGCGCAACCTCATCAGCGACGTAAACAACGCATAATTCCATAAAATCGAAAGCGAATGCCTATATTGCCTACACTAAAATGTACCCTGAACATGTCAATTTGATTATCCAGAAATGTATGCTACCGCTAACAAGTAGCAAGGCCTGCAGCTTCCCAAATCGAGTACATGACAAATCGATTACATCGCTAAATGTTGCTTCCCTTATTCATCATCAACGTGTCTCGTGCACGGCGCCCCTCGGCGCGTTGTGCGTAGAGCCAACCAGATTCACAAGAGCCCGCCATCCATCGCGGTCCTGCGCGAGGGGTTCAGTTGCGGCTGGATCGAGACCGAGCTGGTCAAGATCGCGTCTGACCACGTCAATCCAGCGGGTGCGTGGGGCTCCTCGGGTTCGCTTCCAGCCGGATGAGCCAGGGTCGAAGTCCAGGATAGCCCGAGAAAGATGGTGCGGTGGCATGCGAAGACAGGTCACTAACGGCGAATGCGGTGGAATGCTTCCCTTATTAGAGATAGTGAAATGGTTTGCTAATTAGCCGCTTATCGCAATTACTGATTGCTGTTTTCTGTCCGCTTATTCCTTTGGTTTTGCGCGACCTGCGCGCTCGGTGCTGTTACGCTTCTTGCTTCATTCGATCTTTAAGGTGAAAATGAAAACAATTGCTTTTGGGAATTTCCTTCTGACTTTGTTTAAATCAATGGCTGTTTCATTGTTTCCTGAACGACATTTTTTTCGATTTTTCTTGGTATGTTCCTGTCATGAGCGTCGGCAAAAGAGGGCAGTGTGTGGTCATTCCCCCTGAATTGTTCACTTGCGATGTTTATGTTCTACCTCATACAAGTTGATTAACATTATTCGAGAAAAATCAACAATTTTCAAATTCCGTGCTTGTAAATTAAAAAAATGTTGTTGTTACGCAAAAGGATAGCAAACAATCAAAAGCCCTGGGTTTGCCCCAAACTTTCGCAAAATCAGCCGACTGGTGATGATCATTCAGTTTCACTGACAAACATTACAGTGCATTACATCCTACAGCCAGTTGCTAATGCACTTAGTGAGACGGAACGTTCACGTAGATTCATTGATGACATTTTGTGGATAACAGCAACAGAAACGTCTGATGGACGAATCCGACAGGCAGCTAACTTCAGCATTTGCCCACAGTAGTTTGGAACGAACGTTCGCCAAGCCTGAACAGCTAATAAGATGGGTGAAGTGGATTTCCTTTACGCTAATTATTGGCTTGCACAACTACTGGAGATGATTTTTGTACAGACTTTCATTTAAAGCAAGGCTGCCCAACCCGCGGCCCGCGACGTTGTTTTAAGTGGCCCGCGATGTAATAAGTTCGTAAGTAGACATTTTAAATTTTTAGTATTTTTTTATAGGCTCAAGTATACTTACCATCAAAACACACCAAAATTATACCTGTTGTTTCTGTTACGGGCTTACTACCCAAAAACTTATATAACAAACGCTTCGAAAATATGTCAATTTTTTAGATTTGGTTTACATACATGCAAGCTGGCAACACTGAGGGCAACTATAGGACTCATTACCACCTCTTGTTAGTGGCGTAGCAACCCAATGGCTACTCTGGCTATAGCCAGAGGCGGCACGTTCCAGGGGGCGGCAAAATCTAGTCGCCTATTGCAAGCAGAGATGATTGAAAAGAAGTGAGGAAATTATTCAGACTGATTAAAATTTAAGCATTCTTAATTTCATCAGCTAAGTCCCACGCCCCATGAGAATCTTCTTTGGCAAATGAGGGCGATAAAGCCGATATTGCAATATTAGCGCCATGGTATGGTTACAGCCATGATATGCTCACCATCGCTTTGTCGCTGTCTATCTCTCAATATTATTGCGTACAAATGGCGACTTTTGTGATATGCAATCTACAGTATGTTGGTGAAAGAGTAAACAAAGTGCACCGAGGTACTTGGAAAAAACTGCATAAGAGGTATGACAGCGGCCCAATGGCCTGATCGTGACACTAGGTTTCATGGCACCCACATAAAACAACCCAGGGCCGGATTAAATGAGCTCGAGGCCCCGGGCAAACACCAACATACTGTAGATTTGCATATCACAAAAGTCGCCACATACACACCATAGTGTGCACATGTTAAGTTTCGATTCAGCGGGAGAGTTTTATTTTATGCCTAGATGTGTGAAACAGTATTTTTTTTAAGCCTAGATGTGTGAAACAGTTGGTACCCTGAATTTGTTTCGTTTCGCAATGGCAAGTGTTTGCAAGGCCCTGAGAAACTTTTTCAAAATCTTATTTAAGGATAAGGCAAGATGTTTGTAGTTGGTTTAGTTTGTCCATTTATGGTGGGTCTTTTGCATATAATCGCCTGTGGGTAATCTTTCTTATCGTATTTTGGAGGAAGCAGTCTTTCCATTTTGATACCATTGCTACCATGCTATTTGCCATGCCCAAGGGAAGTTTGAGCAGATCAATTTTTCTTCGGTTTAGGCCAGGCCCGTAACCAGAGGGGGCGAAGCCCCTCCTAGAAAAATTTTCGCCCTCCCTGGAAAAAAAAGCCTAAAAGTATGTAAAAACCAGTAAAGGCGTGTTGTGATATACAAGCGCGAGGCCCCCAAAAGCGCCAGGCCCCGGGCATTTGCCCGGTTTGCCCAATGTTTAATCCGGCCCTGAAAACACCTATATACTTTATGTCTCCTGCACTGTTACTTTTGTAGAAAAAAATATTATCTCAAGTGCAAGCGGCAGAAATGGGATTTTTGCAAAGAGTTCACGGTGTGACACTTTGCGATGAAGTACGCGGATGTGAATTCGCAGAGCCCTGAATTTCGAACCACTTCTCCTCCCAAGTAGACTCAGTGCAAAAACGTGCCAACAGCAACGCCTTCCCATGTCACATCCTGATATCCCAAAAGTTGCTATGTGAATGGCGCAACCGGCCTGTCCAACGCACTAATATGAGCAGCTACTACCAAGAAATCCGCAAAGACAATGAATGTCATCGCGCATTGTTGCGACAAAGCCAGAATTGAAATTAGCACCAATAAGACCGAGGTAATGTGTCTCTACAGAAACCCAAGCCAGTGTGCGGTACAAACAAGCGGCAATGCACTGCAGTAGATCGAGAAGTTAAAGTACGTTGGGGGGTAATCCTAAACGAGAGAAGGCGAAACAATGAGATTGATACACGGATTGGTAAGGCAAACACAGCGGGTATGAAAATGAATGAATGAATATATTATATTCAAGCCCAAATAAACTCTAAAGTCTGCCGAAAATCCTTCAAAATAAATCACCAGTTGCATTACCCTTTTTTGTTCATGTGCTTCTGAAAAAAAAACTGTGGATCCCTCACTGTATAATATACTTACCGGCGCGCATAGTTGTGGTTGTCCTCTCAGGCAAATATTTTCTGATCAGCTCAGCAGAACTTGGAATTGTCCAGGTTCTGCTTGGTATACCGAAGACTACCATTAAGATTTTAACTAGTGATGATTTTTGCAAAAGGCTTCTTAGAATTAATTACCCTCTTTGTCAAGCTTTGTGTTAGACAAGAAAATGTTTACAGTACTCAGGGTAGAAAGTATGGTACTTAAAATCCGTTTAACCTTCAACAAAAATCTGCCAATGTACAATGAGAATTGTTTGATTTCAAATATATCATTACATATTAATCAGTGAATCGTAACTTTTGTCATTATCGATACAAAGTCAAAGCTATCAGCAACATTGTTAACTGTAAAATTGAAAGCAATTGCAGAATACAATTTACAACAATCAAATTTTTAACCGCCCATCATCCATAACTTACCCAACAATCCGATCCGGGAAGAAGACATTGTTCAACGTAAGTGGAATTTTCGTTAGAGAGCGACATTTCAGAGTTGCATATACTTTCGTTGTTGCCGTCGCAAGCAAAACAAGTTTGAAGACTTGGATCAGGAATGTTCTAGAAGAAAATAAAGTAGCATCTCATGCTTAAACAATTCAGTTTTACCTGAATAAGTTTCGACAAAATTTTTGAACAACTGCACACTATTGAAAAAGCCTTAGGGAAAGTGAGGTGGAGTTGTAAAACTCAGTGAATGTTCTCAGACGTTTCATTGAATATGTTTTTGACAAAGTTCCACGACGAATCTAGGATGCAAAACAAAGGTTACCAACATCAGAGACTTCCTGACTCGCAGACCAATGTAAGGATTTGTCAGGCAGAGGAGCGGATCCAGCCAGTAGGTTTAGGGGAGGAGGGCGATTTCAGTAAAATTTTTCAGTTAATTCTCATCACGGGTTCACTACTGTCAGAGAGATGAAGTATACTGCACAACACTGCTGTGACAAAACAATGGACGGCAAATAAACTTATATCGCAAATACAATTTTCCGAATTGTACAAAATCATGGTGAAAAAGGTTACTTTCGCAGGTTCTAGGGGAGGGATCGCCCCAATCGCCCTCCTCCTGGATCCGTCCCTGGTCAGGCACAGCTTGGTAAAATGCGCTGTCGTTTTAGTAGGGTTTGATGAACTGCACCATCTTTCAGTTGCGATCACAAAGTTGCACGTTTTGATCACACTTCACACTATAACCTTGAAAGTATAACAGAACAATCATTCTCGTTAAGGCCAAAACTTTTAATAGGAATGTCCCTCGGGCATAGGGCCAGACCTAGCAGATTCGAAGCCCAATGCAAGACCTGGGCGCGGGGCCCCTCTGAGCAGTGATTTTATGACGTCATTGTGTTCAGTCAACCGTGTTACGATCGTGGTAGAGCGTAGATATGCAGTACAGCACTAACACGAGAATTGAGCACGTTTGCTAACACTCTAGACGAAATTTGCTAGTGCTGACGAGAGCGTTCTTTGTTATCAATGAAATTTATATGGCGTTTCTACTGAATTCTCAAGCACAAGGTGCATCTGGCAAAAATGAATGATCTACTCAAGCACCATGGCGCGGGGCCCCTGAGGCGGGGGGCCCAATGCAGCTGCATCGGTTGCATCGGCTTAAGTCCGGCCCTGCTCGCGCATATTGCGTTGTTTCTTTGCATTCTTACCTGCAGTGGTTCCGAATTGCAACGATCACTCAAGCAGCACTTCGCGCAAAGGCGCACGCGACCTTGCGCGGTTTCCGCAGCGAAACAAAACTCCTTGCCTTCCATGAGCCGATTGCAGAACACTCCTTGCCTGATATAGGTTGGCAGGCCACACATTCGCGTGTAGGTTCGTGCAACAGGATTGTTCACAGTCTGCCAAAAAAAATAAGTCTATTCAAAGCCGCGTAAGTCACGTTGCAATTGGTTGCGGATCAACAAACTCCAAATGTATGAAACCGATCACCGACTCTACTTTAAATTCAATTAACTCTTTTTACTTAACTTTGTTGAGCGTATGTTCTTTCTTTTGATTAGCAGTTACATCATACGGAATTAGTATCCCAGAAAGCTTGCATCCCAAAAAGCAGCAATGTGTCAACGTCTCATCCTTACTGAAGGCCTAACCCCGTTTCTACGTCAACACCAAGTCTGGGTGTTCTAAACATTAGATCTACTACACGCATTCTATTTGACGAATATATCAACTGATTTGGCGAGTCGGAAAGGCTTGTCCATTTGGAGCTGTTTTTCACGAGATTTTTTGAGCAGGAAATGATCGTTAAAACTTCGACGTTTGGCAATATACGCAACTCTCTGTGCTATGCGCTAGACGTCGAAAAAATGCAAGCCTGAAACTGCGTATTTATTTGATTTTCGTCACTCGCATTTTTGCACAATTTTCACAAAAATTGGATATTTTCTGAGACACCTAGCAGAAACGTTTTATCAGTGGTATTCAGTGACTTAAAAGCAAGCATACGATTACACATGTGACCTGGTCGCTCTGCTGTGTGTTCGTAATTATGCCAACAACTAGAAATTTTGTAAAGGATCGTGATAACTGGTCCATGTTGACGACTATTTTGTAATCTATTAAGTCTAAAAACATGCACTGTTTTGTTGCAGGGAGACAATAAATAAACATGCCTCCATTAACTAAATCTGATTTCACATGCTCATGAGGCTCAAGATGGGTTAGAAACTTCTCGATCGTAAGAAAGCAACCGAACGCAGTACCCAGCAAGCGATTCTCGCTCCAGTGCAGGATTCTTCTTCGTGCCTCCCCTCGATTCTTGTTTCGCCGCAACCTTCGCCGCTGCACGCGAAGCAGGAGAAGGCCTGCGATGAAAAAATGCACATCTTTTAATTTTACCTTGGTGTGGTTTCGCGCTGTTGCTGCGCATTGCTTTTAGAAAAACCGTTGAAGTGGAAGCAATTCCAGATTTCGTTTCAAGAACAGAGAAATCTTACTGTGGTCGCCTGCGGTGGATTCGGATCAACGGGATAAGCGAATTGAGAATCTGAAAAATGTGTAAAAACAGATACTTAAGCATGATATATCTTGCAGAAACAGATGCTAAAGCAGGATATATCTTCTAGATACCGTGTAGATATTTAAGCAGTATACATCTTGCAAAGATGTAACGCCTATTTTTTTAATTGCTTCTCATCGTGTTTTAGCGCCGTAGCTTCTGTTGCCTCAATGCCTTTGTCCCAAACCGAACTAGATTGGGAGCTGAGATGCAATAAATATTACCTTATAAACTTTAAAAACTGTTTCACTGATTGATGCAACTGTGGTGCTGCCGTGAAGTCTCATTACAAAAATTCGACAAGACTTTGTCAAAATCCGAAGCACTGCAATGGTTTCAGCAGCTATGTTGCAGTTGCATTCAACGATGATGTTGCACTTGCTATTAAAGCGCATTTTTGTGTATGACAACATCCATCCATGCCATTTTACCTCTTTCTGCTGATTAAATATCACAAATAATCCAGAAAATGTTAACATTTTGGTTCATTTGTAGCCGCCCCGTAAGCTCGTGACTTATTTTGTATAATGTGTGGATGTGAAAACTCAAAGTTACTACAGGGTGACACAAAAAAAAACGGTCATCACCAAAAACCGAATAACTTCCAAAATTCTATTTAGATTTACACAAAACTTCAGCTACATTAGGTCAAGCCTGTGTAGCAGACATCTCAAAAGTTTCAAGTCTGTACTACAAAAACTCTTTGTTTCACTGACGCTCACAAAATGTG
>JGI24021J15306_10008198_pt1 | contig 12831 bp, 6 predicted proteins | sample Ectturendosymbi1_FD_15306 | JGI IMG/M metagenome (IMG submission 15306) | reverse complement strand
AAAAAATGAAAAAACCACTTGTTTTCACTGCAATAAATATTATGGTTTGCCATGAATTTGTTTGTCATACATTCACCGTTATATCAAGCATGCTTACATTTACCACTAGATATTGAAGTATGTGGTTTCGGATATATATTTCTGCAAATGTTAAGCATGGTTTAGGTCAGTGGTTCCCAAGTGGAGGTCTGTGGATGCCCAGGAGTCCACAAAAAGATTTTCTGGGAGTCGTCCATGACCTTTGTATATATATATGAAAGCACCCAATAGTACAAAAAGCCAAAAAATATAGTGGAAATTGACCACAAAACAAAAAACACCAAAAAATGAGAAGTAAATGTTTCCACAAAAAGTTGCATATGGTCAAATGAAAAGAAGTAGTGAGTTGTGGAAACAGTCAGCTGGATTCTAGCTAGAATTGGAACTGTTGATTCAGCAATCAACAGCAATGAGACTAATTAAAAAACTTACTGGGTTGATCAGCTTCTATTTTTGCCCATAGAAAAACCAAATTTCAAATCTAACCCTTACTTCAAACGTTATTGCTATCGTTTATCACTCACTCAACCTGTCAACCCAAACTCTCACAAGAGAAGAGACTACAGAATTACGTAGAACAACAGAGACATAAAAACAAACAGACAAAGAAAAATGAAGTAATCATTTACATAACACAGATGATGTTGAGCAAGCAAGGCATGTTGAGTTGAAGTATACAGATGAACATGTGAGTCATACACATCGGTGAGAGAAGTGAGTGACAATGAAGGTGTGAACCAGAAAGCCATACAGCAACCTTACAGGACAAAGGCATGTAGTAAAGGCAAAGAGCAATTTTTATCAACACAGACCATGAAGAAGCAACACAGTTACCCCTGGACAGTAACAGAGTAACACAGTGGCATATGTCTCACAGGGCACATATCATTCCCTGCTCAGGGGGTAAAGAGACAAGGGAAGAGATCATAACAGTCAATCAGAGATGTCAGATATAGCAACAGATTACAGAAGGTTTAACAATAAAAACCCAAACTTTCTCACTGACTAAATCAAAGCTCAAACTTTCACACTGCCAGAAAACTTTGTGAGGTGATTATACAGTGCAGGCTGGCTGGACCAACCATCCTGTGATGATGCCTGCAAGAAGGTGAGCTATATGGACAGTGTCTCCAGGTTCAGTGTTAAAAAAAAGAAAAGTTAGCTGGATTATTTCACCTGGATAAAAAAAACGTTTTTAATGCATTGGAAAATACTATAAAATTTCACCAGATGTTCGTCTGATTCCAAGGTTGTTTTTTTGTCACCATGTCATATCAAATTTTACCAGATTTTCAAAACTGGTGGCACATTTTACCATCTGGCAACACTATTGCTGAATAATTCAACAATTGGTGAACAAAATTTTCACATTTTCTTGCCTAATGCCAAATGTCCCACCATTATCAGCACTTGTTACACAATTGCATTCGTTAGACAGTTTGATTGTTATGCCATGTCAATATTTCATGTGATAAGTTCCATGAAAGATTTATGATTTTTGGTGCACAAAGTGGATGACAGTCTTTTCTAGTAGAGACCAGTTGTATGTAACAGTATTAGCTGGTTTCAGTAAGTGGGTCCACAGCTTTTATCCAAATTGCCAAAAGGGCCCATGACACTGAAAAGTTGGGAACCACTGGTTTAGGTGTTATCAGTAGCTTCAATCTAATGCATCAAAACTGTCATAGAAAATCACCACCACCATTTAGACCAGGGGTGACGAACCTATTTGCTGTCGCGGGCCACTTTGTCAGTTACCGCTGAGTAAGCGGGCTGCACCACTTTTTAATCATACTATGAAACCTGTTAAAAACCAAAAAAATTGTTCATCAACAGAAACAAACAACAAACGAGATTAGAAGCGAGTCAAAGAAAGTTCAAGACTGCTGGTCTCATCTGAATGCTTCGCGGGCCGCACGAAATTGTTTTGCAGGTGGCATGCGGCCCTGTTCGTCACCTCTGATTTAGACGAATCTGAAGTGGGGCAACCACTTGTTGCACTCCACAGTTCAATTAATAGGATGATCTTACTTTGCTAGGGTTAAACAGCAGTTTTGCCCTTGAACTACTAGTGCTGCAATGTTGGGTACAAAAGTGGTTGGTTAGGATTGTAAGATCAGACATGGTGTCCTACTGCTAATTTCCTGGTTACAGTAATTGATTCCATGTTGTTTTTGCCTGCTTTCTCTATGCATGGACACTAACTGTATGCTTTGTTGTATAAGGTCTTGCACTACATTCAGCAGCTTTTTTGCTGTTAATGAAAACATCTGTTTGTTAACATATCCAATGCCATTTCATTTAAACCATTGTTTTTACCTTGTTTCTAATCAAGTAATATCATATGAAATTTCACCCTGGCCAATGTATATAACACTCACCTGCAGAAATCATGTCTGCTAAGGTTGTGTTTTTTTTTGGAAATCCTGCATTAACAAGAACAACACCGGTGTTCCTTTATATGCATTTCAAGGTTGATGGCTTTTGCAACCTGTTCACAAGCAACTGTTTTTGTTGTTACTTCATAATTGATAAATTGCTATTATTTGAAATTCCTAGATTCTGATGAGCCTAGAGTGAAGCGAACAAGAAAGGTTGTCAGTTCAGGTGTGCATGAGAAACAATATTCATTGAGGAGTACAAAGAGCTGCAGGTAATGCTGTTATTTTTCATGACACAGAGTCTTTTATGCAATTTAATATAACCTGGCAGTTGTTTCTTGTCTGTATATTGAGAGCTAAAATGTTTCATGTACAATTTCAGCTATTCAAATAAAATGTGTTTCCAAAAAACTTGAGTAAATATTTCATAGTAAAAATAGGCAGTTAACATGTTGAGAGCTGTTGTATGACACACTTGTACTTTGAAATCACACCTGAGCCACTATTTTCACGTCACTTTTCAGCTCCAAATAACTTGCCAGGTGATTGAGCTAAAGCTGTTCAAACCCTCAAAAGATGCGACAAATCTTCTAGTTTGGATTTTTTTTAATTGGAAAGTTTTGGATTTTGTTTTTTTTGTGTGTGACATCATAATAGGGGTAGGTTACCAGGCCCTGGGAACTAATGTCAAGAGCCAATTTTTGACTCCAGTTTTGTAGTGAAAACTAAGCTAAAATACAAGTCTTTAGTCTGAGCCTTTTTGATTAGCCATCTAGCATTTGTGGTTTGAAAGGTATGTCTAAAAAATCAATAATTAATTAATTAGGGGATTAATCAATTAATTTGTTGTTTTTAGGCCATAACTTTTGAACCTGTAACGCTGAAAAGGGCTCTAAAGACTCAGGTTATAGCCTAGTTTCCAATAAAAACTTGAGTCAAAAAATTGGCTCCTGCAGTTGGGGTCCAGGGCCTGATGACCTCAGCTAAAAATGCTTAAACCTACCGCCTTATAATGTAACCGACGGCCACAAAAAAACTGAAATCCAAAAAGTTTAAGTCCAGGTTTCTAAATTAAACTACATCAGCAATGATGCATTTATGAACGAAAGTATGCTGGAAAAACAATGTGTTAATTAGCAAGTACCACGTCTTCATTGTTTGAGCCAGTTGTTGAAATCCACTGCTTGGCCACACTAAATCTCGGGGCAAGTGTTATGCAGCCATTTGATAGTCTCGTCATCCAGAACCGTCATGCGTTCCATAGGGAGGTCATTGGACATTTAACACCTTGGAGTCCACACTGTATCATGGGTTTTCACCCAATCAGCACTGTCTTTAATTGTCATTGTCACATTGCTAGGCCTACACATTGTCAAGTTGTCAATGCAGACGCGTTTAACTCTAATTTTCAGGTAAGATGCCAAGGTACAGGAAGAACATTTGTGTAAAATTTGATTCCAAATGACCATGCACTAGAAAAGTTACTGCATCTCATGCAACAACTTACTGAAATGAACTTGTTTGCGATAGCATGTTGCTAGCGACACGCAGCAAAAGACGCGTGCTGAGCTGTGACCAGCAGTCTGGATGCTCGATTCATAAATTAATAACTTAAAAAGTTCTTGCTGGAATGAGTTCAAATTTTCAGGAAAGAGGCATAACAACAAGAAGGACATTCTTCTAAATTTTGGTGGCAAAACAACTAGTTTAAAAAAAGTTATGATTAACTATGCATCAACTTCCTGGATCCAGTTAGGCACAGTTAGCCGCATGTAGCAAATGTTAATCCAAAGTGCTGTGAACAGAATTCGGTTGCTCGATTCATAAATGAATGACTCGCAAAGTTTTTGATGGATTGAACTCAAAATTTCAGGAAATATACATACACACCAGAAGAACATTCATGTAAAATTAGTTGCAAAAACACTAGTTTTAAAAAAGTTATGGTGTTTCATAAAACAAATTCTAAACCTTGCTGAATAGGATAAACTTTTGTAGACTACGTGGTACCATAGCAACAACCCGAATGCACGTAACTCCAAAGGTTTTTGTTAGATTTACTTCAAATTTTAAGGGATGATGTGCACAGGTATGAAGAAAATTTGTGGAAATTTTCATTGTAAAAGTACGAAAGAAGTTATGAGAGTTTGAATGCAGGCATGAATATTCTCGTGTGGTGGTGCCAAATGTGTTAAGGACAACATGGTCAACGGTTGTTCCTCTGCGCCACACAAGCCACAGAAGGTATCGTACCCCATTTGAGTAAACAGGAGCGGAAACGTCTGACACTGGTGTGGAGGCAGTTAAGCCAGATCCACATTGTTCTTGACAGGACCGTTCCAGGTGGGTGGGTGCCAATGTTGGGTATGAAAGTACAGAGTCTTGTAGTGTTCTCCAACCACTCCGCGTTCCATCGTTGATATCCGCCCAGAGTGCTGCACTTCTGTTGTTGTCATCAGATGAACTGATGAGTTGTTGTGTGGTGGGTACAAATGGATGTCTCGACTTGAGATGCTGTGGATTCCCACCTGGTGGACATGTGAGTGCAGAGTGGAGCAGATGTCCTCATTCCATAACACAGCGTTCTAGAGACAGTGTGACTCCATTGCAACAAAGCTGAGCAGGTTGGATGCCCACAAGGATAGAAAATTGTCTGTTGGTGTAGGACACAGGCTTCCAGTCACAGTTCNNAAGGCGTCTATGACAGGATCAATGAGGTGGCGTGAGCACTACTGCACCAGGCTGGGTTGCAGTACTCTGTTGTTGAATAGAACAGGGCTAGGGTGGCTGTTCAAAACTTTATTGCTCCAGCAAGCCTCCCCACGAGTGCGACACATGATGTCGAAGTGACTTGCGGTGTCAGAAATGCGTGATCCTGTCCAACATTACTCAGGGCATTTCGGCTTGGAGCAAAAGGGCAGAGTTTCATCATTGAAATTGACTTTCAGCTCACATTTGCTTCTATGTTGTTATGATAGAAGACTGCCAACGCTGTCTTTGTAGTGCTGAGCATTAACTTCCAGGCCAGGAGGTATTTTTACCTATAGTTGCCATGTCTTTGTTGAGCACTCCTTTCCCTGCTTGCAAGTCTCCATCAGCATGCATGATTGCTAGGTTGTCAGCATAAGCATGTACATTGTGGAGATGGTAGTTGGCAAGTCAGGTGTGTCTATGTTGAAAACAAGGGGTGCCAGGACAGATATCTGTGGGATACCATTATTGAGGCGTCCTAACCTGCTCCGTTTGTTGTTACCAGCTATAAGGGTGAAGCTACGATTGCCAACCAGCTCCATGATAATGCAGACCATGTGCCTGTCAGATAGCAATTGCAGTAACTTGCAGGTGAGGCTGCAATGCCATACAGTGTCTTAGGGTTCTGTGGGATCGACAAACGCAGCTCCGACCTTCTTCTTAGACAAAAGCTATCCTTGATGTCTTGCATCAGCAAAGTGACCTGGTCTACAGTCAACTTCTCATGTTGAAAGCCGGTTTGTTTTGTGGGAGTAATGGGACAATGACTGGTTCGAACAAGTGCAGATGAATCTCTTGAGGATCTTGAAGGGACACAGTAGAGATATTGGGCCATTACTCTTTGGGTCCCCAAATGGCTTATCTATCTGAGGGATCAAAACTAGTCGTGCTCTTCTCCAGATACTGTGAAATGTAAGTTGGCACATGCAAGTGAAGAAATCATATAACCAGAATTTGGGAGCTGATCTGACATGGAGTATAAACTCCGAGAAAATATAATCCAAACCCAGATATTTTCTTGGCTCTTCGTGGTTGAGGGTGGCAGCAAGCTCCCCTGGCATGACGGGCCAGAGATGCAATCTCCTCAGATGCATTGCTGCTAAGGACTGACCCAGCTAGGGAGAAGTTGGGTATCACTAGCTTGTCTGTGGTATTGCAGTGGATCTCCTGAAGGCTGATGATGAGTTGTTGTAGGCTAGCTGCTCAATTATGCTAATCTTGCTTGCATTGAGTCCTTCAGTGTTCAGCTGCAGTATGCTGATCTTAGACGGCAGGCATGCTGTCACACCTCAAAGGGCATTTTCCTACCCATCCTATGCCAAACACATCTGCACAGGTAGCAGTAGTTGAGCTCTCATAATGACAGGTTTGGTAAACATTCAGAAAATGCTGTAACAGTGAGGGCCACTGACATCCTCCCAAGTACCACTGTGAACCGGAATTGAATCAAGTACCATTTTGTTGTTGAGCTAATTGTAATAAAATACAATTTTTCATGTAATTGATTCATGTTCATGCCTGCTTTCCTCTAGGGAGGGTGATAGAAGCAGCAGCCCTAGGAGAACTCGAAATACCTCACTTTTTATATGATTGCAATTACGATTACAATTGAGACTTGTAATTTGATAAAATTTTCAACTTAATTTGCTTTAACACCTTTGGCTCTGGGTTGTTTTAACATTGAAGATGCGTGAGCCACTTACCATCACTTTGCAACACCATAACTCGCTTGCTGATTACACTAGAGAGCTGTTCAAATCCTGAAATGCTAGAGAGCTGTTCAAAACCACTTTGTTTGAACATGGCTTGTGAAAAAACGCAGGTGTGTCTGGTAGTCATATTTATTTTTCTGAGAAAGACAGTAGCCCCCACTTATTGAGCCCATAGTTAACAAGCCCAAAATGGTCAGGTCTGGAATTACTCCATTTATTTCTGTAATAAAAAAGCTTGCTATATAAACCCAAAACCCTGCTTACTAAGCCCAATTTTTGAACACATTTGCTTAAAACTGGGAGAAAACATCACAACTCACATTTCTTTGCCCTACTTTCAATGGTTTCACACTTCGTTACACTGCTGACCTAGTTATTACTTCAACCGTTTTGTGTTTGTCATATTTTTTATTTGTGCCGTAATTGATAGGCAAGAAAAATTTAACAGCCATGTTCAACAGTTTCTAGTTCTACGCCACCAGCAATGAATGAGGGAACTTACTCTTGGTGTTGCACATGGAAATGAGTATTGTTTTACCATAATAAACAAAGAAAATTGTTTGTTAACTGTTCTGTACAGTGTTAATAGATGTAGCAACTTTTAGCAATTGTACAGTCAGCCATAAGCATTTTTGCACATGAGAGTGGCAAAAATTTGTCCCCGGTTAATAAGCCCACTCACTTAAAGCCCAAAATCATCTAGTCCCAGGTGGGCTTAATAAGCAGGGACTACTACATCCCCCAAAATTTGCTCCAGTGCCTTATGCTCAGATTTTACAGTGTATTGTAGTTTTTTGTTTTCAGCACAGATTTTGTTTTCAGCACAGAATAATTGTAAAGTATTTGCAATTGCAATTAAACTGAAGACATGTAATTGATCTAGCTCTACTGTGAATTATAGCAATATTCAAAGGACTTTCTCTAAATCTTTGACAGATAACAGTAAATTTCAAAGAGATGACAATGCTCAGCCTAAACGTTTTGTGAGAATTTATATTGACCATAAATGTTCTTAAGTTTTCCACACTTTCAGTTGATAAGATCTTTTGAAACTAAACAAGGTTGACAGTATTTGCAGAATTTGTACAAAATGCTTGTTTGTAACTGGAGAAATATCACTTAAAGTGAATGCACAATCGCAAATTTTTTATGTTACTTCATCGTGTTTAGTCAAGCAGTGAGTCCAGATTACAATGAAAAACTTTGAACAAAATCATTTAGCGTGTTACCAAATGATTTTTTTTGTTTTCCAGTGCTTCAGTTGAAAAATCCATCATTGCTGATCAAGCAATACCAGGTACAGCATGTAGGTTCTGTATTACATATGCCATTGCTGATATTTCCACATTTAAAGTTGGTTCATAATTAACAATGTACAGGAGATTTTAATTCTGCACATTGCCATTTCTTTCACTCTGTAGAAAGCACTCTTTAGCTTAGGTATAAACTTGTGTCCTCAGTTGCTATCCTGCCATTGTGTGTGTATTGTAGCCAGGAAGAAAATGTTTTCTCAATGAGCTCCTGAAGTGGGGATAGCTAGCAGGTTTATATATATCAAACTTGTCTTCCCACATTTTTGCAATGCCAACTGTTCACTCAGATTTTTATTAGCCTCATGTAATCAAAGAAATTTCAATCAAGATTTTGGATATGTGTAAAAGTGATTATTATCGAGGTGCAATAGGACAATGGGCTCATAGTTGCACGAAAAATTGTGCAATAATATGGTTAGATGGTAAACAAAGTTACAGCATTTGTTATTGTTTCATCAAACTCTGTTATTATGAAACAACTTAACAAATTTTAGTTTCAAATTTTTGAATGATTTTTACTGACAAATCACATTTTAACTAATTTCGTCTAGGAACACTGCTTTTCTTACACAGGTGAGTTTGGCTGATACTCTGTCTCATGTGGTGGAGTGCTGTAAATAGGTACCATGGCTACCTTGTGATTGAATGCTCATATTCGTTTTGTGATGTGCCACGTTTTTTGAGAAATGGGTTAAATATTTGAAGTTGGCTAAGATCACCAGTCAGTAGTGTTTGCCAGTTAAAAGTTCTAGGTTAACTGCAAGCTTTTGGGAAATCAACTAACTGGGCTCTACTTTCATGACTTTACGTTGATTCAGACTTAAACATATCTGTGTTCAAGTGTATCATCATAATTTTAATAGGAAATTGATTTCATGTAACTCTACACATCCTCATTCCTGTAATCTGTCAGCAATGCTGAAGGGCTGAAGCTAAAGTAGAGAAAGTCGGCTAGCCCTAGACTAAAATGAGTAAATCAGAACACAACTTGCAGCAAGTAAAAAAAGCAAAATATGCCATTATGGAATATTGCGTAAGCAGAAAGGTGGTCATGAAGTCCTGAAGTCAACAGAATGGTAAATGTTGGGAAGGGACTGCTGAAATCAGTCACATTTGCTATTCCAACTATCTTTGAGGGCAGGGGTTGGCAACCTATGAGCTGGTTCCGGCTCACCAAGCAAAATAATCCAGCTTGCATTCCCTTAACAAATTGTAGTAACTGTATGGTCTGCCTTGTGGTATTACATCTTATATCAATCTGTCCTTGCAATATCTGGCATTGCATGCTTACGAGAAACCTTACTCTACAGGTTGGAACAAAGCTATGATTCTTCATGCCAACTTCATTTTTGCATATGTGAATAAATGTTTTTTACATCGCAGTCCATGCTTGTGAATCCAAGTAACTCCGTTCTAGTGTTGTAAAGCCTTTGCTTACAGAAAAGTTGCTTAAAGTTACTTGGTAGTTTCACCTAATGCTTTAGTACTTACTGTACAGTAACTACAGGAGTTGAGTCAATGAAGAGTAATTAACCATATATTTGTCAAGCTTTTTATAGTAAACTGACTATGTTGACAAAACGTAGAAAAGTTGATGCTGAGTGCCAAGCTTTTAATGAAGAATGGGAGAACAAGTACTTTCTCATTGACCATTTTGGTAGGACCACGTGTTTGATTTGCAACGTTTCTGTTTCTGTAAACAAGGAATTTTCAACACAAAGTGTAATTATGACACAAAGCAGGCTAATTTTTCAAGTTTATGGGTCAAACAAGGAAAGACAAACTTGGAGTTCTTTCTTCCACAGGTACACCATTGAATAAGCAAATAATACTCTTGCCAGCTACAAGGTAGTACAATCAATAGCAAAAGACAAGAGACCGCACACTGATGGCGAATTGGCGAAAAAATACATAATGGCTGCTGTTGAAACCATCTGCCTGGAGAAAAAAGAAATATTTTTAGATGTCAGTCCTTCAGCAAGAACCGTAACCTGACGAATAGAAGAGATGTCTGAGAACATAAAATCTCGCCAAGCAGATTGATTCGAAGATCTACGGTTCTTCATAGATGACAGCACAGACACAACAGATACAGTTCCGCTAGCAGTATTTACTCGTGGATTAAACGAAGATTTTCATGTTGTTGAAAACTTTGTTCAGCTGATTCCTATCAAGGGCACTACTACAAGAGCCGATATTCTGAAGGCATGAATCTGAATTTCTCAAAACTGGTGTCAATAACAACTGATGTTGCCCCATCAATGGTTGCCAAAATAAAGGTGTCGTTTTTTTTCTTCAAAAAAATACAGAAGACCACGGAATTGAAAACAGTATTGTGAAATTACAGTGTCTCATTCACCAGGAAGCACTGTGCGCAAAGATATCAAGCTTAAAGGACATTATTGAACATGGTGTTGGTGACAATGGTGATGGATGTAAACTTACTTTTTTCTTGTAGATTGAATGATCGTCAATTTTGCCAATTACTCTTACAAGCTGAAAATCAGTATGGGGACTTGTTTTATTTCTTCAGTGTCCGCTGGCTTGGTCGACACGATATGCTTCAAAGAGTGTACACGTTGAGTGAAGAAATAGCAACTTTTTTGAAATTAAAAACATCAATGCTGCAGAATTTCGCGACTAAGACTGGGTTTCTAATTTGACTTTTATGGGCGATTTAACATCGCATTTGAATTTTCAGCTTCAGGGAAGGCTTCCGTAGATACAAGAGATGTGGAAGTATGTGCACGCATTCGAAACAAAACTGTGACTCTGGGAAAGTCAGCTAGAAATTGCAAATTAGTATGCTACACTGCAAGAGAACAAACCTACGAGTAGTACTTCATTTGTTTCTGTGATACAACGTTTAAGAACTGAATTTTCATCTCACTTTGGTGACATTTTTTCGAAAACGATAACAAATTGTTCAGTACTCCATTTGATGTACAAGTGGAGGCAGTACAAGAGAATTATTAATTGGAACTGGTTGAGCTGCAGTGCTGTAACGAGACAAAATCAGATTTAACGCCGAGGGTATATCCAGAGCCGGATTAAAGGGTAGGGGGACCCGGGGCAATTTTTACTGGAGGGCCCCTATGACGTAATTAATGACGTCATCGTTTGTAAAAGATGTTTTCGCTGATTAGCAAGGTTCCCGTTTGTTTTTTCCGGTAGTCGAGAATGTGCTTACCCAAACTCGCATACAGTTAGCTCCGAGAAGAGAATTTGTGATATGGATACTAGGGTGTATTTCTACTAGGAAAAAATATTTCACAGACTAAAGAGTGACTCAGCGAGAAACAACATTCACCCGAATAATAAGCAGAAACCTGAGATTACAAACAAAAACACCCGAAAAAGCACATGTCAATATGGCCAGCCAGGCTGAGTGTGAAACTTGTTTCCAAGCTAATGTCTTGATTTTCACTTTAATTTGCAGGTGCTCAGGTTAACGCCACTGTTAAAACGTTGCTGCTTGAAAGTTTTACTAGAAAAAGCGATTCAGTCGCGACGTTTATGCCAACACTGCCAGATCCTTGCGTTTGTTCTTCTTAGAAGCTTTAGGTTTATCGTAGCTCCTGAGGCATTACAGGTTTCGGCATCGCGCTAGCTAAACATTGCAATCTCGTTTTCTGCTCTTTCGATCTACGAATCGACTGATTAAAACCTTTTCTGACGGAGCACGCAATAACATGTGGTGTAAATGGCTTGAATAGCTTCATATGTTTATGACGTAACACAAAGATAGTAGCCATCGGAAGAAAAGTGCGTTTCCACCACACGTTACCCTTTATGACGAAACAAAGGTGCAGTTCGGTTGCGGCGGCCTCGAGACAGTACCAAAAGTTTGGGATCATTGATACTAGTGTTGCCACTTCTGATATTTTAACATGACATCAGATGTGATGTTCTCAGATAAATTTCTGATGTCAGATGCTTTGGCGACAAATCTGATGTTGACTGGATTCTTGTTTTTTTCCACATTTCCTCTCATTTCAGGACGAAAATAAGTTAGATTCATGATTTTTAAGTTTCTTTCATCAATCTCTCACTCTCATCAGTGGCGTAACTAGAGGTTTGACGCTTGCGGACAAAGCTTAGATGAAGGGGGCCCAGTAGCCAAAATTCAGAAAAAACGTTAAGAAAGATACTGAATCTCTGGATGTCGTGAATGTCTGTACTAGATAAAAAAAAAATGAAAACACCCCGAAAAACGCAAAAAAAACAACCTAAAGAATACTAAATATCAAAATGTCAACTGGAGAGGCTGTCAGCTAAGCCACTGACCCTAATATGTGCTTGGTTATCGTTTCAAACTAAAGAAGCTCTCTTCGCTGCGTTGAAACAAACATTTTTCGTAAATCGTAAACGACTTCTCCATTTATGGCGATATTTCGCTCTGTTTTGGATTTAACGAGGGTACTAGCGCTTTGTTAGGTTTGTTAACGGAAGCATTTAGCTTATGTGAAACCGTAGCGTAAAAATTTGGTGTTATCTGATGTTGAAGAAGGCAACAATCTGATGTTAACAAGACTGAGCCCAGTGGCAACGTTGACTGATACTAAACAGCAGTCACGCCAGTCAGCAACCACTAGCTTTTAGCACGTGAATAGTAATGTTTTCGTGACATTTGTG
>JGI24021J15306_10008192_pt1 | contig 12833 bp, 5 predicted proteins | sample Ectturendosymbi1_FD_15306 | JGI IMG/M metagenome (IMG submission 15306) | reverse complement strand
GCGGATGCAGGGGGAGCAGTTTGGGGCAACTGCCCCGAAACGTCCGTGGCGCCCCGTTAAATAGCGACTGTTTGATACAAACGCGCCCCGTTTTGGTGTAAATGAAGTGGAAGAAGAACTTAGCTTTGCACTTCGTTGAACTTCAAGATTTACGTGACGGACTTCGACCAAGCCTCTTGTCGATTGGAATCAATAATGCTATTCCTTCGTGATAATACTACTTTTCCTTATTTCTTTACCACGTGAGAAATGTTCAGCATTTACCAACGCGGTCGCTTTCGTTAGCACAGTTCTGGACTTGTCGCTGAGCTGTGCAAACATGTTTTTGTTATACTGTAAGTTCATTTATATTGCTTGATGGCAGCTTTGAAAGGAAAAGCTGTAATGAAATTAAGAATGCAATGGAAAACTTATAACTGACGTACGATTTAGGAAGCTTGCAGAGCCAAAAACCAGTTTCAGGTATGCTGCCAGCCACTGGCGTACGCAGAAAATTATCATGGGGGTTTCATTCAGTGACAGGTGGTGGTCATTTCTATTTAGGGTGCGCTGTTTGTGACGCTCGCAATTAGACATCGTATTCATATTTTCAAACCAACGTTTTGGCGAAGTTTGTCGACATAATATGTATATTATTCCACACGCACTCCCCTATTTTATGTGTCATTGCACTGAATATAAACTATCAGCACTCCAGGTTAGGATATCGGAGGAAAATAAACTCAAAGCTACGACGCAGTAGTTCATAACTGCAAAAATAACAGGCTGCGCAGGGGAGTAAAACACATTCATCACTGCGCCAGAGCAAACTGCAAAATCAGGCTGCGCTGCTGTCTTGTCGAATACGAGCAGTCGAGCATAAAGTGTGCCGCTTGACAGGTTGGCGCACACCCCGGTTTGCAAGATCGAATCTTCGTAAACTACACAGAAGTTGACAATGCGCATAAAGTACGCAAGACAACTTTAGAATTTTTGTTATGTACAGAAGTCCAGCAAACTCTTAGTTTTCCTTTTTCCCTGCTGTGCCATTATCAAATGCCTGAACACTTCTCTGTTAAAAACTGCTGTTTTTGAGCTCGTGCAACAATTCTACCATGCTACCGAAATAGGTAACGTAGCCAATGCGGTCAGCGCTTGCGCTAATCAGCCATAGCAGACAAAATAGACAATTGTTTCGGATAAAGCGAACCATCGCGGAACACAATCTTAAACATGTGTAGTGCACGAAAGGTCCGCAAAAAGTGGTGAGATAGTTTTTGGTCGTAGACGATGACCTAGATACCCATCAAACCAAATTATTACTTTTTGGCCCATTTACAATGTTACTTGAAATTTGCATGCAAATTTATTCCGTGGTATTTGCATTAAATCGACAAATTAACAAGCAAAAGGTATGCGAAAACAATCAATATCCTTTATGCAGGTAATAATGTTTTTATAAAACATCAAGCTCAAGGGGGGGTTAACCCCAACCACCTCCCCCTTGCGTACGCCCTTGCTGCCAGTGCAGTCTGTGATTCCGGAGTAGATCTGCATGATACCAGGGGCGTAACGAGGTTAGATGGGGCCCGGGGCAAGAAGCAAGTTTGGCGCCCACATTTGGAATCTGAGACCTTATGGAAGCAAATTTACTGTATTGAAGAAAGTATTTCTGACATTGTTGGGACTTTTCGGCGCCCCGATAGTGATTCGGCGCCCGGGGAATTGCTCTCCCCTTGCCCCTCCTCGTTACGCCTCTGCATGGTACAGTCGTTTTGTAACATAAAGGTAAGTGGATGAGTTTATTGTCGGAAATAATGCCACTGCTTTTACCATAATGCAGCATGTGAAACGTTATGGCAACATATGTATGTTAGCAAGCAACTTGCCGCTATCTGACAAAAATGTATTGAGCGTGTTTCATGACCGAACATTGTGACCTAACAATGCATGTGTGCAACACCTCAGACTAACGCGGAAAACGCAGCGTAGCATTGAATTACTACGTATCAGCACGACGCTCCTCAACAAACCATAGTACTCAGCGGTCAGCTCTAACGCGAAAATATTGGCAAAATACCAGCAATCAGCTTGGTGGTATGAATAATTGGCTTTACGTGTTCGTGACAATTTCAGCTCATTGGTTCAAATACGTTATGGCGCCCCCTATTTGACTGTCCCCCAAACGCCTAGTCTGGATCCTGCACTGTACTGTGCAACAGACAAAATAAACCTGTACGAAAAAAAGGTCTGATAGCTGAAGCCTTAAAAACATAGTTTTTATGGAAGGTAATTTTTTCAAACATTTACAGTGATCAATGCCCTAATAATGTTAAACAAGAGGTGTGTTCAATAGCGCGATCCGCTTAAACCGTTAAAGTATTTCGTGTGTGTTTGCAACCTACAACTGGAAAGTTTCAGCAAGCAAAAGTTTAAAAAAGGCTGCACCGAACTCTGACAGAACTTGTCTATTGGCAAGCGACAAGTTTGTAGCATTGTCTCTAAAGCAACTTTCATTTTGACAATTTAATTATGTTCTGAAGATGTATAAAACTTTTTACATGATTATCTTGCATGTAGTGCAAAGAATTTTTCGACGCTTTTGGGATAAATCTTCAATCTTTGTGACCCAAATTTTGACAAATATTTATTTTCTAGGCCTAACACAAAACTGTGTACACGTACATTTGAGTTAATTATTCATAATAATAAATGCTCGCAACCACATCTCACCAAAATCGTAACTGCATCTTTAGTGTGCGTTGTATTCGCTGAGCAATAGCGACATCATACATTTTGAAGCGGAACGGCCTGGTTGTCTGATCGAACAGCTTGAATGAAGTTTTGAACCAATGATCGATTGATTGGGCAATCGAGGAAGACAAAAGTAGGCTGTTCCTAGTCGCATAGCGGCTAGGCTATTTATGTTCGACTTTTGTTCGGTGCTTTCTTTTGGTGCTTTCCCTTTGGACTTCCTCGCTTGCATGTAGTGGTACTCGCGTAGCCACTACAATTTTGATATAAGTGATTGTGTAGAGTAGTAATTTGATGTGTAGCAGGGCTTTTTAAGGTGTTTTAGGAACCCGATTCGGATCCCTAGAATTGAAAATCGGGTCCCTAGAATCAGAGAAAATCGGGTCCCTAGAATCAGAGAAATCGGGTCTCTACAGTTCCATACCGGGCACCTAACATTATCCTTAAAAAAACGTGTGTAGTGTAAACTTTTGCTTCCAATTATTGTTTCACACACCTCGATAGCAACGCGTAACGGATTAGAAACAAACAAGATTAAAATCAGCGGAAGTTATGTTTGTTCAAGCCTTACAGTTTTTCTGAAGAAATGAAATGCATTGTTTAGAGCAGTGTTTCCCAACGAAGGGTGCTCACACGAACTGGGATACGAGAAATCATTCCAGAGGGTGAGAGAAGCGTCCGTCTTAATGACAAGCGTCCGTCTTAATGATATAATACTCACCTGCGGCTATTTTGTTTTCTTTCTAAATCTAGAAATCGCTTGAATGCACAGGCACTAGGCAGACATACGTGTTGCTATCAGCAACATATGTTCTACGTTTTAACAAACGCGTAAGAAAAGCAGGAACCAAGATGTCATTGAAATGAAAAACATTACCAAACTGTTGGATGTCAACCTTTTGATTTTATTATTTTGTACATATTTCAACTCTTCCTAATTACTGCCTTGAAAGGATTGTGTAACCCTGTGACCCCTAGAGCTATGCTAGCAGGAGCTCACATTCCAGCAGTGCCACCAGTGTGAGACATGTCAAAGGATAGAGATCTGACTGAAGTAGTCGCTTGTAGGCAGGCTCGGCAACCTGCTTTGGAGATGGGAACTCCACCAAATTTTTTATGTCGCAGCTCTGCAGAGGAAGCTGGCAGCCTCGGTTAGGGCCCCTGCCATTCTGTTCCTTGGGTCTCAGCCCGCTGCGGCAGATTTCAATTATACCCTAAACCATGTTTTAGGATAAAACTTTAAACACTATTATATACAAGAGATTGTTGGGAACAATAATAATTTTCCCTGTGACTTTGCAGCATCTGAAAAATGAGGCTCATCTTTTTGGGCCCGCTTCAGACGTTTTGTGAATTTATTACAAAAGGCGCTTTTAATCAGCGATGATTCGGTGAAAGATGAAATAGTTTCACCAACAAAAACAGCCACTTCCTAGGTCTGAAAATGTAACCAGTTTTGTATGATACGCAAAAATTATCACCGCCAGATGATCTGCTACATTTTAGCCAAGTGTAGGCCTTTATTGGCTCCCGTTATTTCACTTCCCTCCAATGCCTGGCCCAGATCCGCCACTGGACTAACATCTAAACCTCCATATGCATGTCTTCAAAGTTGGTCTGCAGTGCGCTTGTCAAAAGTTCGTAAAAATTCACAGTAAGTCTGTTCATCACTACTGTGTTCGTTTGTTATTTTTGTTTCTTTAGAAATATTTTGTTTTAAGCTTTCCTGTTTTCGGTATCCGTTCTTGTTAAGTCAACGCAGCATCGCCTGTCTGGATTCAAGTTGCAACAAAAACAACTATGACGTTGCGTCTCCTGCCTCTGTCTAGTATCAGCAAACCCTATCGTAAACCCTGATTCTGTTAAATATAATCAACTGCTGGGATATATTAAAATGGTGCATTTTCACTCCGCGGTGTGACAATCCTGTCTCCACTTAAAACTGATTTGCAGCAAAGAAACAATCATGCATTTTCTGCTTCTGGTTGCAGTTCTTATCTCTGTTTCACATTATTTTACAGTTGGGAAATCAAAAAATCATACATTTTCTTGCAGGCATCGATATTATCTGTTACGCCAGAAACCCTTGTCAGTGTGAAACCAATTTACAATGCATCAAGGAAGTACTAAGTTGCGGTGATGTAGTCGAGACCGTAACCATCGAGACCTAGACCTGGTTAAAACTTCGAGACCGACACTTCATAAAAAATTCCGAGACCGAGACTCAAGACTTGAAATTCGAGACCGAGGCTTCAAAATTTGTGGATTTTTGCGAAATTTTTCAAAAAACTGTCATCACTTCCAAGTTTAAATTTTTTTCGATATTCCGACATTTTTCCGACCTGTTTTGTTTTTTCTTACCTGCAAATGCAACAAACAAAAACTCGTTGAATTATAGAAGTTTTACTAAGTCATTTCATTGCGATATACAAAATCTCAAGACAATAGGCTGTGACCGAGACCTGCAGCCTTCGAGGCTGAGACGAAACCTGAAGCCTTCGAGACCGAGACTCGCAAAAATGTGTCTCGAGACTCCATCACTGTTAAGTTGGTATACATTCTGACCTCAGATATGCAGCATTTCCTACCTCGGGCTCTACCTGTACATTTAAAAATCCCCCAACCACAGTTTCAAAATCGCCTGACTTCAGCAAAGGCACATGGCTATGAAAATAATAGGAAAGACGTATATGCCTGTTGTAATTACAGTAAGAGCACTGAAAAAATGCAAGAAAAACACCGAACATGACTGTGACGAACAACCATGAAAACAGGTTTCGCCTGGAGTTGGCCTAGCCGGGGAGTACCCTTAGATAGATCGCAGTGAACCCTTAAATATCCGTGTAGCAGCCTGGTAAATTTCTAGACCTTCCCTTCAACCGCCCGACCCGAGGACAAAGTCTGCACGCACTCAGGAGTACAGGAACAAATCTGCTGTTACTTTAAAGCAGGGGTTCCCAAAGTGGGGTACATGTACCCCTAGGGGTACATTTGCCTATCTGAAGGGGTACATTTAAAGTTAGCAATAAAAGAGAAAAACATCTTTATATATTATTCATTTCGAATTATTTATACATATATCAGTGTATATCATAATAATAATTAATTTATTGCAGACCCGTAGTCCATATCACAGGCACAATCAAACAACGCAAGAACACAAGAAATGGTTAGCCATAGCGCATTATAGAATATGTGTTTGCACACGACCAACACTGATGGGAGCTAAACACTTTAACAGCGCACCAACTGTAGCGTCATTCACCCACCATGATGCAGGGATCCAGTAGTGGGAAATAAATGAAGGCATTCTAACATCAAACTTTGAGGCAAACATATAACCGATAAAAAGAAAAAAGTAAAAGATAAGTCAGATGGGTGTGCACATTGGCGCTCAGAGACATGCAAACTGTTCCGATCAAGGTTTCAAATGCTTTGCAACACATTTATCATGAGATCGACAGCCAGTTAATCTTCCTGAATTTCAAAGCAGGATTTGACGATTAACATTTTACCAGTAGCATGTCTTACTTTTTGTATACTTGGTCCGCACACATTGTCTGCATGCTGGAACAAGCAAATAAAAAACTCCTAGGGCGCCACGAAGCACACGGATGGTTTTCGTTGTTATGCAAAAACGATACTGATGAGACGCGTACACTGGTACAACGCATCAACAACATATCAGTTGGTCACTGTCATGCAGGTGCGTTCATAATTGAGGAAAAACGAAGATTTGTAAAAAGCAGCAGACATTTGAAGAGATCGGATAAAAAAGTTAGATGAAGATGCACAACGCAAAAAGCGGTACAAATTATTTATCAAGTAGGTATCAAACGTCGTGACACGATGGCTGACTGGGTGTGGGCGAACACTTACATTTCTGGGCATATGCATAATTCGGTAGGCAATATTGTACGCAGCGCGCAAGCGCTTTGTAGTTAATGTGTGTGTATTTGCACCACAACTGGCAAGCATATATTGGCATGCAATAGGCACAAAATACATTGTTTTTTACTGCGGAAGAGAACTGATCAAAAGTGCCTCGGAGCTTGTTGGCTATATAGTATAGCGATTTCTTTGTCTCTGAACATCATCATCATTCTTCAGTGAGGCATTTAGCAACACACCAAAGTATTTCACTTGGTCAAAAAATTGTACACGTACACCGTTCAGAAAAACATTGCATGGAGCAGGTTGTTTATAATGTTTGGGGCAAAAAATAACACCAATAGAAAACCAATATTATTTTCAGAAATCATTATATGCTTATTGGGAAACATATTTTTGTTCTTTTCCTCAGCCTTTTGGTCATAAGACATTTTATGGGTACATGCTCGTCTATCGAAATGCTGATGGGGTACTTGGTCAGATAAAGTTTGGGAACCCCTGCACTACCGGTTATCGCAGACTGACTCGTGCAGAATGCGGACCACGTTGCGCTTCGCTTGCCGCGGCTGTGAAACGTCACACACATGCCGTAAAAGTTGCTGTTATTTGCAAAATACGTCAAGTAAAACGCACGTTCGCACCCAAACGGTTGCAATTGCTAGATTCGCAATTCGCGTGTTTGTATCCCTTTCACATTGCAAAGAACCGAGGAAACCCCGAGCGAAGGATACAGTACGAGGTGCAAAAGTTTCCTTATGCTGTCATTTTTGAAATACGTATCAGGAAATAAAAGCTACAAACATCTTATCTAGTAAGACTAAAAATAGCATAGCAAACAATTAAAAAGGTTTTGTCCTTTTTCATAGCAAAACCGTCTAAGAATTCATCAAACTTTGTTTGCCAGTTAGTTACTCGCAATCCACAAAATATTCAGTGTGGACAACCTCGCCTGGGACCTGAGCAGTGCCGCATTAGCAACAGTAGCAAAAGCAGCAATTGCTACAGGCCCCGCGCTTTTGGGGGACCCTCGGTCCTTTGTATTAAATTTGTTTTTGTTACATGCAATATTAGAATTTAGGTGCCCGAGGTAAACTCTTAGAAAGGGACCCCTATAGTTTACACATGCTATACAGAACCTTTATTCGCTGTAAGCAAATGTAATTATTCATGTTGTGTGGCAATTAGCTTCTACATGAAAGTCCATTTCGCGTTGTAATTTATTTGAAGTCGTTTGGTTTTGAATTGCTTTTTGTCTGCACATTAAATTTGTTGAGGACTCCTTTTGGCATATTTGCACGTAATTTTTGCTTTATTTTGATAAAAAAAATATGATTTGCTTCAGAATTTATCAAATGTGACTCTAGAGTTATCAATAAACGTTTGAACAAAACAATGCAAAAACTTAGTGCGAAACTCTCAACAGGGTGCCCGAGGCGACCGTCTCCTTCGCCTCCACTAATATCCGCCCCTGATTATATGTATAGAATATTTTCAGTCCAAGAAGTCACTGTTTTGTTAAATCTGCCACAAGCAGCGAAAGTTTTCAATTTATTGCTTTTACATCAGACTACTGTGATTTGGAAATTAAAGTATTTTACAGTTATTTGCAATATTATGAGACTCAAGCAATGAGGCGAAATCGCAGCAATATCCCGGTATTGGTTGATTGTATTGCTATGAATGGCATTAAAAATATCATTACATCACATTGGCTTGTTCTGCAAGTTGCGTTACCTTTGTGGTACTTTCAAAGTGATTTGACCAGTGGTGACAAACCTGGGATTTTGCTCCTAGATCTGGGTTTTCAATGCCTCCAGGTTTTTCTTCTGAAGATCCGGGTTTTTTGGGATTTAACTGCGCAGCAGTGATTTAAAATAGGGCATGATTTTTCATACTTCTTATTTCTAGTCTCATCTTTCTTTTTCTTGTTTTATTAAGGCATCTTAGTCTACAGCATAACTTACGAACAAGCAACTAACACCGTATAAGTTGTAAATGTCAGCTGTAGCTAATATTGCAATGAGTTGGTGCAATGAGCTCAAGTGACAGAGATACAGTGAAACAAGCCCAAAGAAAAAGATGAAGCGGTACACACAGCAATTTTAAGGTAGAGTGGTTGAACGATCCAGATCTTTAAGGTAAGCTACAGAAGCACACAGGGAAAGAAGATTTATTTATTGTAAATGCTGCCAGATAACCGTCAGAAATGCAAACAAGTCAATGTTACTGTGATATAATAATTCCGTCAAGCACAAAAGTTCATTAGCAAAGTTACAGTATATATTCACTCGCACGTTTTGTGACTCACAGATACCCAGATATGGTAGATAGCAGAATGATTCACCTAATTTTGTGTCTACTCCGGACTATCTGTTCAAATTTGTTTGTTTTTTTGGTGGGTCTATATGTTTTTTTTCAGCAAGTCTTATTGGCAGCCCTGGATTTGGCGTTTATTCCCTAGCCATTGGGTAGTGTTCTTAGAGTCTTTTTATACAAATGTGGGAAATGGTTTGCGCATTTATTTAACTCTCATGGTGACTAACTGCAGTGAAGAAAGGTCATTTTCTAAACTTAAGATGGTAAAATATTTAGACAGAACAAGCTGATCAGCCTGATTCTTAAGTAGTATAGACCATGAATGTCTATGTGAAATAGACACTACCAATATCATAAACAAATTTGCTGTGGCAAAATCTAGAAAATGCAACCTTAAGCAGTAGGTTTGCTGCTTTTGACAATCGACTTCGACATTTATACTTAGACTCTATTCGACTTCGACATTTATATCTAGTCTAGATCAGGAGTCTCAAACTCAAATTGTTCCAAGGGCCAAATGAGGGCTTATAAAGTAACCCGTGGCCGCATTATGACGCTGACGCAACAGTCGTGGTACCTGAACCTTACCAGCCCTGCTCAGGTAACCATAAAAATGCTACCCGATCCAGGATACCAAGGGTCTAACGCAACCCCAAATTTGCATAGGTCATCCTGGGTCACGTGACACCCGTTATTTCCATACCAAAATACTTCCTTACTTCCATATGTCGATTGTTAATCACTTTCGCAACAAAATTTTATCTGCCCAGCGAAACGTACTTATCATGCAAATTTTAGGCTGGGTACTACCAAAAAAGTGGCTTTTTAAAAGGGATTTTTTGTTTGTGCGTAGAAAACGTCATGCACGTGTTACACTTGTTTTTTTTTCATAAAAAGTCATGGTGTAGGAAGGTTCTTTACCTATAAGGTATCGGTGGTCATATCCGGCCAAATAGGTTTTGCCTTTAAAATTGCATTGAAATGTTACCTTCGTAAGGTGTCCGAAATTTGATACATATCAGGTAACAATGGGTGGTATGTTATCCCTTTACCCCCTTTATAGACTTTCAGGGTAATTTTTGCAAAATAATTCTGGCACCATTCGATAAGTCTCTGAAAATCAGGAAAAGTCATGGAAGCACAGGATTCTAACATTTAAGTATAAAATAAAATATACAAAAAACGAAAAGGGGGGGGTCAGCCGCAACCCTGGTTAACTGAGAAGGGCTAGAAATAGCTTTTACATCTTATTTCCTGCAAGAGGTATCAGCAGTTATTGGGACATCATTTCTAGCCGTATCTACGTTCGTTCGAAAGGAACTTGTTCACTCGCTAGCTGAGCACTTTTAGGCACCTGTGAATAAACTAAATTACGAAAATGTTAATCACTTTAAAATTCCCAAAAACCATCGCGGGCCGCACGCGGCCCATGGCCCGCGTGTTTGAGATCACTGTTCCAGATGTAGTAATGAGCAAAGTTGTTAGTGAGTGTAGAAGCATTAATTACTGTCTCTGTACTGTACTTGTGAACTGCACAGTAATGTATTCCTTCTTGGGACAAAGATAAGTATATACGTTTTTGGTAAAAAAGGATATGTAGGCCATAATGTCCACAAGTTGCTATTTAGGACCAGGTTTTTCGTGCTTCCGAAATTCTGTACGCCTAATGATAGTCCCACGAATGCCAACAGAATTTATGATTTAACAGTTGTTCATTTTGTTCAAGGCTGTTTCTAAATTAGGACCCCGCGCTGTTAATATGCAACAGGCCCCGCGCACAATTAATCCGGCACTGGACCTGGGTTTATTTTATCGGTCATAGACCAAATTTTTTTTAATCACCGAAAAATTTTAAGTCAATTCGCTTATAATATCTGAAAATGTAGTCCATAGAATACTGTTACGGCGAGTTTTGCTACTATTATGGGACAAATGACCGAATTGTTTCAACGAAAAATTTAACCCATCCTGTGACACTGTGACCATTAATCCATTATTAATGCTTTTGAATCTTAAAAGACCTTTATCCTGAGCAGTTAGTGACCATCAAGCCAAGAAATAGCGGTCCCCAGGTTTGGAAAAATTAAGAACCAGTGATCTACGGCATTAAGCCCAAACGTGCTTTTGTCATTTTCTTGCTGTTTCCTTACTGTTTGTCTCCTTGTGGTAGCGTTTTTTAGTTACCATTTGGTAGGCTGACTTTTGCTTGTTGTTCAAGCTCGTAAAAACTTTCTCTGATTTTGCTTAACATGTCCTGAAGGGAGCAGTATAAACTTGCACAAGTACTCAAAAGCAAATCTGATTTCTGAATCACTTTGAAAATTAAAATGGAAAAAATCAAAACCTAAATATTTAACGAGCTTTCCGTCTTGAAAACACTAACAAAACTACTGTGTTGCTCAGGCTCAAAAGATGCACTGTGATAATAATAAATGTTATACCTTAACATTCGGATATCCTAATCTGGATCAAACTTCCCAAAATAAACCAGCACTCTCTGCAGAAATAGTTTAGTTTCGGCGTCAGGTATTGGTAATTTAAGTAAGTATAATTAAGTTAGTCGATCTCACTGTTAGTAAAAGTTAGGCCTATAACCAGTGGTGTACTGTATAAAGGGAGGTGAGCGAGGCACTTGCCTCGCCCCTCCCCCTTTTTGGGCCCCCCACTTGAGGTGCTACGCGTGTAAATTTGCCTTAGTTTTGGTGAAAAACTTATTTTCCACTCACATAATGTACTACAAAGCAGATCATAGGTAAGTACTCTGCTTTTAAAGGGCCCGCCTGCAGAAACTGTAATGTGCAACTGCAACCTGAAGGTAATCTGCTTTCAAAGAGGCCCCAAACAACCACTTAAATGTGTAAGTACTCTGCTTTTAAACTTCATTGAAGGGGCCCCTAAAAGAAATTGTAATGTGTAAGTACTGTTGCGATCGGAAAAGCCCGAGCGGCATGTGCGCAAACTTCGCACTGTGGCAGCAAGCAACAATTGAGATCATGCGTCGCAATCGCTCTCCGCGCACGCTGGTCATTATGTTCAATCGTTCACGAGTTAGTATCGGCAGAGACTCCACGCCGCAATCACTCTCCGCGTATGCTAGTCGTTACGTTCAATCGTTCACAAGTTAATATCGGCAGAGCTTCCACGCCACGATCACTCTACTATTGCTTGCTCGTGCCACATATATGTGGTGCTGTTCTTCGCGCACATCCCGTTCGTGGTGAATCACACATTCAACGCAACGCCAACGGAGAGGTTGCAACCGTACTGTGCTTTTAAACTTCATTGAAGGGGCCACGTAAAAGAAACTGTAAATGTGTCACGACTCTGCTTTCAATTGGCTCCCCAACAGGAACTGCAATGTGTGAGTACCTTGCTTTCAAAGGGGCCCCCAAGAGCAAACGTGTAAGTACCTTCCTTTCAAAGGGACCGCTAACAGCAACTGTAATGTGTAAGTAATATACTTTTAAAGGGGCCCCTCCACCATCTCCAATGAGCAAATAAAGAAAAGCTTCAAACCAACTTCTATACCTAAAAAATTGTTTTTCTGTGAAGCGAACATGTGAAGCGACAAGATTTTCTGTGAAGCGACAATATCGACAACGCAATATGGCTGCAGGCAAGGGAGTTTAGATCAGCGAGAGCAGTTTTGCTTTTGTTTCTGCTGCGCGTCTGTCTTGTTTTTTTTTCTTCTGCACGAAAGTGAGTATTGTCCAGACTTAGTATACAAAGAAATAGAGGTTAGAAATCGAGTTTCATAAAGCCGTATTTGTGGATTATCCCTGTGGAATATTCCTGCGGACGTATTTCCTGCATACATGTGGATTACCCTCACCGAAGACCTGCAGCTGACCTGAGTACCTCAAGGTTCGTGGAGGCGGAAAAGGTGCTGTAGA
>JGI24021J15306_10008191_pt1 | contig 12835 bp, 13 predicted proteins | sample Ectturendosymbi1_FD_15306 | JGI IMG/M metagenome (IMG submission 15306) | reverse complement strand
ATCTCTTGTTGAAGCGTCAAGCTGCTTAAATTGCCAAGTGTGACGCTTACGCACGTTTGTGGCACAAACAGTCACAATTGGTGAGCAAAAGGTCTGGTCGGAGTCGTTAAAATTTTCTGCGACTCCAACTCCTCAGGTTGAAAATCCTTCCGACTCCACAGCCCTGGAAAAAATCAACACAGCTGCAGTGATGATCACCTTTTTATGAAAATCATCTTTAACAAAACTTAATTTTGAGGGATTTTTTAGTGTAGTAGCAGGGTTTTTTACGGCTTTTTCAGGACCTGATTCGGGTCCCTAGAATTTCAAACGGGTCCCTAGAATCAGAGAAAATTAGCATCGGGACCCTAAAATCAGAGAAAATCGGGTCCCTAGAATCAGAGAAATTGGGTCCTTACAGATTGGGTACCTAACATTTTCCTTAAAAAGAAAACCCTGGTAGTAGTGCTCCATCAGTTTTTTATTTGAATAAGGTTGGAGGACTGAATATGCATAGTGTTGTGTGAAATTGATTTCCTATTAACACATTGGCTGCTGGTCTATGAACATATCGTACTTGGAAGTCGGGAAAAAAACAGGATAATTCAATTGATTTACCAACTGCATAGCTCTTCAGCCAAGTGTGCTAGAGAGCTGTTCGAACCCTTAAAAGACTTGGCGAGTCTTGGAGTCTGCAATGAAAAAAAATTTTGTTGGTTTTGGGTTTCGTCTTTTTGTGAGTGACGTCATAAGTAATGTAGGTTTTTGGCCACTTTTGGCTGCTGGTACCTGACCTGGGCCCAACCGCTAGACGGAAGTATTTCGCTGAAGTTTTCATTGGAAACTAGGCTAGAATCTGCATCTTTTGAGACCTTGATCAACTTTCTAGCGTTTCTAGTTCAAAAGTTATGACCTTAATTAAACCAAGTAATTATCTAATTATGGTATTAATTACTTTGTTTGTTTGTTGCAGATCATAACTTTTGAATCAGACACCCCAGCAAGTCAATCAAAGTATCAAAAGACTTAGATTTTAGTCTAGTTTCCAATCAAAGCTTGAGCGAAATACTACCACCTAGCGGTTTGGGCCTAGGGCCTAGATAGTGAGCCATAAAGGCCTAAAACAACTCCACTTATGACGTCACTCACAAAAAACCCGAAACCCAAAATCAAAAATTTGTTTTCATTGCAGACACGAAGACTTGCTGAATCTTATGAGGGTTTAAACAGCTCTCTAGCGCAACCGTTGGCAGAGATATTCCCACCCAAAAACACATGCAAACTGCTGGATTTTAGCCTTAGCCTAACGGAAGACAAGGTGTTAAAAATTTGCTGATTGATTCAAACCCAGCATCAAGACACCACAAGGGTGACACAACTGTATCTGATCGTAAATTGTTTTACTAGGAGCTTGATTTTGCGCCAGTGACGCATCCTCAGGCCAGTAAAATGCAAGCAAACATCAGTTCTTCGTTATTACTGTAGATTGATTCTGATATAGACCAAGTATGATGTGGTTTCCAATGTGTTCTGCATGGAGTGTTCGGAAACCCAAGTTGCTGCTTTGTCTATGATTGATTAATGCAAATTCTCTGTCTTGTTCCATGTGGTGCACAGTCCTCTGAATACATGAAGTAGTGTGTAATGCATAGACCACTGTGCAGTTGGCCGAGTAAATGGATCTATGATATAAAAAAGCTCTGTGATGTAATATCACAGGTTTTTGCACAGTTGGCAGGTGACTGCCTGCGAAGAAATCAGCATACGTGCTGTGGTGGTTGACTGTTTTAGTGAGATAGGTTTGTGCAGAATTCCATGTTGTACGGTTCTTCATCGCAGTGATGTGATTCTTTATTGTAGCTTCATTGTGTTTCATCAAAGTAAATGTATTAGCGCCATCAAGTATATATTATGCTTTTCTACTACTGCCACATATGTATCCTCGTGTTGTTTCATGTACTTGTGTGTTCCTTGTACTGCAATGCATGCTTAAGTCTAGTGCATTGTGTGTGGGACTAAAGACATTATACAGTACAATTCATAACGAAGTAATATCTTTGAACTGTGGTTTGAGTAGCTAACTGCAAAAATATTGGTATTGGCCCAAAAAAGTCTCTTATCAGTTGAGCTCTACTTGCTAAAATGCATGTTAATGGCTGATTTGTTGGTTAAACATACTGGATGTTTTATTGCTGATTGTTTTTCAGTTATCCACTTGATCTGAAACTTGAGTCAAATTCTGATCAAATAGTTGTTGCATTTGGGCAGCGAGATGGTATTCACGTTGGTTATGTCGTATTGTCAATTAATGGAAAAGCTGTTAATGGAAAAAAGCTTGAAGATGGAAGAAATGCTTTTGAGGTGCATATTGAGTGTTTGTCCATTCTTTTGCGAATTTGAATTTATGCCTCTCTTATACTGTTAAACATTTTGGCTAGTTGTGATTGTTTGAGTTCATTGACTTTTTACTATTTTGCCTTGTGTTTGTGGCATTACATTGTGATAATTTTGCACCTTTTCTTCATTTCTAATGTTTTAATGTTTCAAAAGACTTTGCTGTTATTTTTCAAACAACATTTTAAAAAAATTTTGTGAATGATATATGCCTCAGTTATATAGTAAATGAGTGTACAGTATATCTTGTATATATATTAAATGAGTGCAGGATTGTGCAAAATGAAAGTATAGTAGAGCAAAAAAAACGTTTTTCCTGCATCTAATGAGACTTTGTAAAAGCCTCTGCTATTCAACCTTAAGCACTATGATACAACACTTCGTTATAGATCAATTCAGAAAATTGTTGCTTGGCAGCATGTAACTGTAATTTTTCCTTGCAAGAGCTTGCTGTGATTGCTTCATTTTAAGGTTATTTCAAATGAGAAGAATTATCCTATCAGCATAAAGTTTGGGAGGCCAAAGCTGTCTTCAAATCAAAAAATTATGATGGCCAGCATGTTCCATTCATTGTATGCCATCAGTGTCCAGTTGTCTCCTGTCACTGGAAGCTCTGGAATACAAAGATTGGAAGCAGATACATTCACGTTACACTGCAATCAAACTGTGACGGGAGTAAAATTTGTTGTGGTGGCTGATAGTCATCAAGTAAGAATTTCAAAACGTTGTGAAGTGGATTGTGAAAATAACAAAATTTTTTACAATTATTGAAAAGGTAGCTTCCGCGTTAGTGTAGTAGTACTGGCAAATATGTTGTCCTAATTCCTAATCACCTCAGACTGCATGTGTGTGTCTGGGCATGTGACATTTTGTGTTTGTCAGTTCCCTGTGTGCACAACCAACTTACCATTACAATGAAACACACATTGAAACTATATTGCACATTATCCGAAATTTTATAGAGTAAGTAAGTTTTTATTTTTAACTTTACAGATTGGAGTGGACTCCTTGCTTCATCGTCTTTACGTGATTTATTCGGACTTTGCACTGAAAAACCCATTTTACTCTCTTGAAATGCCAATAAGAACTGAACAGTTCGACGCATATGTTGTTACATCAGTAGAACTTACGGAGAAGACTGGCTCAGCATCTTAGCGTTTTGTTAGCTGCTGATTTTTGTGCTTTTCAATTTATGTTCATGAAACAGTGCAATTATGTTCTAGGTCGTATATATTTTCTGATCGTCCAAATCCTATTTTGGCAGTGCACTAACAAACATTATGAGTGAAGTCAAAATTTCAATTCACCCTAAAATGCGACTCATTTTAATGAGTAGGATGAAACGAACTTTAACTGGAAAGTTCCGATGGAGGTGTGGTGCGACTGGCAAGGTTAATTTCATATCTCATGTCAAAAATCTGGCTTGCCAACCTTTTTCGTATGCATTTAAACTATGTCATGTCTTGAAAAATGCTTGCTGTGCATTGTTTTTATTTGATGTTATTATTGTCTACTAAGAGACAGTTCATGTTTTGTAGCGAGATTAGGTTAAATAAAACAAAATGTCTGCTGAATTCATCGGCCCAGGACTACCTCGAAAGTCGACCAACAGCCAAAAAGGCAAAGAAGTTGTTGGTTCCTCTTTGCCCTCTGGTTGTTTATCTGAGCCAGCAGTGGATATAGGGCCGATGCTGGCTCCTCGGCTGAACAGCGCATGTGTTGATGAAAGCAATGATGACGGTGGCCGTTTTGGTCCTGCTCTGCCGCCCCATCTGACGAATAGAAATACCACAGAACGTAATACTCTCATTGGACCACAGATGCCACAGGAAATGCTCAGGTAAATAATGACTCCCATGCAGCAGGTTCCGTTCTCGAAAGCAAGCGTGAGAAATTTTGTGCTTCGTGACGTTTGCGATAGCCCTGGTGCATCGAGACTGAAAACAAATATGTTTGTTGTGATATGTGGTGTGTAGTTGTATCGTATGTGTACTTTGTTGTGATATGTCGTGTAGTGAATTTTAATACAATTGTTGTCTGGAAGAAACGAAGCGGAAAGTAAGAGGGATGAGACCGATGAGGAGGATGAGCTGATTGGTCCGCAACTTCCTCCGAGTGAAAGTTCTATTGATAATGAGGCACTGATAGCCTTTGAAATTGAAAGCAGGTACGGTTCAGATTGCAAAGGGATATAAACGTGCGTATTTTCTCAGATTTTTAATACGATTCTAGTACATTCTTATTGTATTTATGTTTAAGATCAGCGTTGATTTTTCGATGGGAGAAACTGACTATCGTTCATTTTAAATCGAAACTGGTGTTGCGCTCTTGAACTTTTCACTTCTTGTAACTGATCTGTGCCGTAAGCGTTTGTGAAGCAAAGAACTGCATAAATAAAGCATTGTCAGTAGGGCAACCAAAAGTCAATAAAGTCAAAATTTTTCTGCCTTTTTAAAAGTTTATGAAACGTCCACAAGCCAAATTTCACGCTGATACCATGAGCCACTCGAAAGTTATTAGGTCAAAATTTTATTGCAGCAGAGTTTTTCTCGTTATCAATATTTTATTAAAATTACAACAACAGATTTTGATATGTTTTTGCAAATTTAGTTGCAATTCTGAAATAGTAATGGGTTTGTTGCGACTTCTGACGTAATAGTATTGCTTAGCCCACAACTGGACGACTGAATATTAAGTAGTCGAGGCATGGCAATGCAAGGAACGTGGTCTTGCAGTACTTGGTTGGGCAAATGCTCAATCCATTATGCATATGTGTTTTAACTTTATGATATTCTCAGATTTGACTCTACTGTAGTTATTAATGTACTTATCAACATATCATGCCTAAGTTTAAACAACCAAATTCTTCAAAATTTCGAAAAATACTGCATGAATATGCTTCTAAGTTTACCTCAACACCTAAGGGTGAATTATTTTGCAAACTCTGTGGCTGCTTAGTGAAAAGTGACAAAAGGTTTATGGTGGAAGCACATCGCCGCAGTGCAAAGCATCAACGAGGTTCGTTCCATGAAACTGAAAGCAGCCAGACATTTGTAAAACATGCCGTGCCAGATTTTGCAGAAACTACTTATTGTTTCATTTCAACAGAATAAAACTATCGGTTTGGTTTCTAATACTGTATATTAAATGCTTTGCATTCTGCATTTCAACTGAAATCGCAGAAAATGGATAGGTCAAAATGAAGTCAATTTTCAAATTATAAAGTCAAAATTTTAAGATTTTAGTTCAAAAAAATTGGTTGCCCTACTTATCAGTTTTCGTAACGGAAAGATTTGAATGGTAAGGGTATGTTTAGTTCATGAACAAAAGTTCTATCTGAAACTTACGATGCTTCTGTCGAGTAACGCGGTATTACTCGTCGTAAAGTCAATCGTTTGCTTCAAATAGTTCAAAGCGTAAGGTACAAGCGTTTGGTGATCTTGATCTCTGCCTTCTAAACTTAAGGTCTAAGCAAATGAAAGATAAATTATCCGGAGTCAATCAACCGAAAAAGTTGGAAAGAGAAAAGTGGATGACTGAATTACCTCCAGTGCTGAAGGTATGTAAATATGTATTTAAAGAGACTTTGCTATTAAGTGCTAATTATGTTCGAGCGCAGACTGTTGCATATGTGTGACGTAAGTGCCCGACATGCGGGCAAAGGAGGGCTTTAAAATCCGCAGCATGGTTTCATTGCTTTGCCTTTAGTTTTATTTATCACCAAAAGTTTTTATTTTTAATTTCTCTCAATCTATAGAAATGACTCTAGTTGATGCAAAAGTAATTGTCCTAAAGCCCAAATGCATCGTAACATTTCTGCGCCTGGCAACTTGTTGCGTGCCGCACCGCTACTCGGAAGGATCGCAAGCGTTTCTTTTCAAACATGTTGGCGAAAACTTCCCGTTGTGCTTGTTTCCTACATCCTCAATGAAATAAGCTGAACGCATTAAACAAATGCAGGGTTTTGGACTCGGCCCCCGGCAGTTCAGAGTAAACCCTACTGATGTCGGTGACCGTTCGGTTTGGACCGACACTCCAGAAGACAAGCTTCAGAAGGTACGAACTTCTTGATCTGAGAATGCGCGGCCCGGCGATGGCAAGCAGTGATCGCAGTGCTTGCAACTAGTGATTTGGCTTTTATGCGAAAGAAGATGAATGCAAATGATCGAAGATACGCAAGTGAAAACTTTTTGAATTCCAGCAGAGTATGTTAATAAAAATAAGTCACTCAAGCAGTAGTTGCACGAATGACTGTTTCTTGCTTTTTTGCGGCGACTCAAGCTAAATATCTGCTTAAAATTTTGTTTTGTTCGGCAATTGTAACTCAAACTATTGCTGAGTTTCTGTTGTTGAATTTTATTGTGCGGAAGGACTTGGCCAACGGAGTTTGGAAATAATCTGTGGATGCGTTTTGTGTTTCCTTCAAATTTGCTTTATGAGTCATAATCACCGTAACATGAAACACGATAGCTTCACAGAATGCAGAACAATCTGGTTTAATTTTCTGTTTGTTCAGTAGACTTGCCAGAAAAAGTCCGGTGGTGCGGAATCCGTCAATCCTGTTCATAAATGCGTGCAAGAAAGAGATGCTGAGATTGCGAAGCAAATTGCTAACTGTGAGGTAGGAATGGTGTTTATTAAGCGTGTCGACGTTAGCGGAATAGCTTGCAATGTCTGGTAAAGTTAAAAGAAAGCAAGTGTTAGATGTGCTAAGTGTAATTTTCTACCTAGTAAAAGATGAATTGTTACGACAGGAATTAGAAGAAAAAGATTCTTTGCTCTCAATGCACGAAAAAGCACGAAAGCGGAAAATGAAAGAAGATGAAAAGTCGGGTAAAGTGAATGTGAGGAGGCCTTTNGATCGGGAAGTAGATCTCCAGGTATCTTCGTGGATCCCTTCGTGAAGAGATAATGAGTTTGTTGCTTTTAACCGCTTTGTGCTTCATTCAGCAGTAGGCAAACAGTTTTCGAGGCCGCTTTAAATAAATGAACAGTTGCTGTTTGGTGAAACAGCGACTTGTAACTTGTGATAACCGCCCCATGCTCACCCACAGTGCCGGACCCAGCATCGATGTCATTTAAATTTTTTTTAGGCTGTGCCGTAGTTATTTTGGTGATCGATTTGAAAACTTTATGCGTACTTGTTTATGTTGTCTGATAAAACGTACCCAAATAATTCGAAGATATCTGAAAAGCAGAAATCTATATCCTATAGAAACGGGTCTGGAAATCACGATCCAATGACATTGGAATTAGAGGACGCAGTTTATGAAAACAAGGACTGAAAAGAGCAAGTAACATGGTAAAAGTTCGAAGAAGCAAAGTGTGTTTGGTGGCATCACGCGCGTCAGACACAAAGCTACAATAGCAACATTATAACTATCATTCATTTTAAATATTAATTATTGCCCCCCCTTTGAACTTTTCGGAAGGTGGTTCTTGTATTGAAACGCTTGTCCACACCTGCCTCACGTTTTTCAGTGATTGTTGCAAAAACAACATAAAAGTGACAGTTGCCATGCTTCAAATAACAGTGACAATTGCCACGTTTCGTCGATTGTCTGTTCTCCGAAAACTTCGCGGTTGTGAATGTGTTTGTTACATAAGAAGTTTCATTGCGGAACTCACGAAATTTAAACCAATCTTTTTTCCGATAAAGCGATGGTTTTAAATCTCAATAAAACTGTGGTCAGGATCGTTTCAACACAAGGATGTTTTGTTCTGTGACAATCCAGTGACGTTTTTGTCTTCGAAATGTTACCCCTCCTCCCTGCGCAGGTGAACCGCTTCGATGACGCGGCGAAAAAGCGGATGATCAAACAAAGCCAAGGTTTGAATTCAAGATTTACTCACGGCTCGACGTCATCAACCTTTTTGTGACGAAGACTGCCGCACCACGTCACAACGTTCTCAGTGACGTTTTGCCGATGTTCGGTCAGGGTTACGTAAGAGGTTATCGTTGAATGAGCGAGTGTGGAACTACCGGACCGGGGAGGACCGGTCATCATCACCGGGAGACGAGTTTGCGAAACTGGTCGTGTCTGTGCTGTGACGCATACGTGGCGTCATAAAGCAAGGCTTTGCGTCATTCCACGCTGGAGCCGTGAACTTTTGTGACAAAGTTCAACGTAGTTGTATGACTACCAGCCACCACAACATGAGTTGATGCCAAACTTCCTTCCCAACGCCATTTTGCCAGAATCTGACGCTCATTCTGCTGAACACGTCACTTTTGTGTGAACATATGTGAAGCAGGAAATGTGTTGTTGGGTCTTTTGACCACAAACATTTTTTGTACCTATCAATTCTTGAAATGCTTTTCTGTGACGGTGGATATGCCTTTTAATTTNCAATGGTTGTTTTCAGAAAACTCCTCATTGTTCTTTCCCGTTTAATCCACACAACNTTTGTATCACTTTCACCCCCGGTGCTTTGCATCTGTACATGATCGTGCAGAAGCAAGTGGCTGCTTTTGTGTTTGGCAACGTCCAAGCTCTTAGTGGAAACCCTCCTGGAGCAGGGTTGACCCTGAGTGACCTCTGCTAAAGTAACAGCTTGCGATGTGTCACAAGCATAAAAAACGATTGTTCTACTTTTGATAACTACTCATGTTCTGTGTGGGATGTGCAAATGTTGGATTGCACCTAACCTCGGTAATTATATCAAGGAACGTCCTTAGCAGATGCATGTTGATATATCTTGCCTGTTCTCTCGACTGTTGACTGATGCCATTTGATCTGCATGTATGAAAATAATTTGATGTCTTTTGTAGGATTGAAACATTTGTAGAATAGATAGTTATGGAAATTGATCCTGATTACTCATTTGATCAGTTCGCAGCTCACAAGCCGGATGAAGATTCATCGAGGGACCTGGAGATAGGTGGTGAGACCGTGATTATAACTACAATTTTTTTCTATGTTTTTGTCAGTGATTTGTAAACACATTTGGTGGATGGTGAAGCTGTTGCTCCTCAATGTTAACAAGATTTTAATATTCCTGAGAATTCACATTGTACTTATTTTTGCAGCCTGTCAAGCTGTGAAAGAAAAAATACGCAAAATTATCAAGAAAGAGTTCGCCCAAGAAATATCAGCAAAAGTTGGTGCAATTTTTCTTGTACAATTATTATCAAGCCTGTCCATGGGACACTTACCTGTCACATCTCATGGCAATTAGTGACCATCCCATCTCAATGGATTCACACGAAACTAGCGATACGAAGTGCGTTATATCATGTTCATGTCTAGCTTCTACCCTACCCGGTACAGAACGGTGGCTAAAACACCTCAAAATTTTCAATTAAGAGGGTCAATCAAATATGGGTGACCATATAATGAGTTGTCACCTAAAAAACGGCTCAACACCTTATTTCCGGGTGTCTCACATCAGTAAGGCATGGCACTGAGCCTCTACGTGTGATACATACTCCACTGTGCTGCGAGAATATAATGGCGGCGTTCAACTTCAGAAAATTATTGCTGGGCGGCGTTAAATTACCAACGATGGGACAGTTTCAAGTCCATTGTCCCATCTAAGGGGATTCCCATGGACAAGCTCGGTAATTATTTATTTTACTTTGGAGAAAGCTTTGAAGAAACGTGTTTTATTATTGAGTTTATTTCGGTTGATCAGCGGCAGTTCCGATCACCACTCCCTGCACTTTTGACTGACTTGTTTCTTGCGGACTTTTTCGAGAAACCTTGAGGTTGTTTATGATCTTGCTTGTTGCTTGTTGACAGTGTAGATCACAGAGACTGAGAGACCCAGGAGGTGATCTTCTCCCATTTGCTCGTAATATGTGACTTCCGTGACATTTACTGGCAAACAATCAGGAGTGTGGCATTTTTGTCCACATTAATTGGACTACAGTTTGCAAGGTTTCCACCTCTTGTTTGACTAAGACAGCTATGTCCAACCCGCGGGCCGCATGTGGCCCAGTTTAGTTTTTGCGGTAGTAAAAGTATCCTATATACTGAAAACCTGTCCTTGTTTTGAAAATTTTGAATTTGACATTTTCAATGCTGGAGATCCTCAGCGCTACCTTATCACGATTGTTACCATTGCAATTAGGATTTGAACACTTTCAGTATATTAGTTTTAGTCTACTATAATCACAGTAAGCCATTCAATGTGCGACCCTGGTTAAGACAGTGAGATAATTTTTGGCTCAGTAAGCAATTTGGGTTGGACATAGGTGGACTAAGATCTTGCTTGCGACTTGCAGTATTGGCTTTATCTGACTATTGCCAAGTCACGGACTATAGGTACAAGCCTGGTGGAGGGCGTACTTGGCAGTTAAAGTAAAAGACCATCATTGATCACTAAAGTTTGTTTTAAATGGTTGCGAAGCAACAACGTAAAATTTGCGTGATATATAAGGTCAATAACTTGCGTCTGTAGCTGGCGTGGCTAAAAGTTATGCCTACTGCAGTCAAAACTTCTCGCGTTTGTCTTGAGATGAGATTGAGCGTATTTCTGTGTTTTAGGCATCAACGAAGTGCTTTTCTTAACATTAAAAAATCTTCCTTTCATTTTCGCGAATAGCCAATAACATAAATGGTTGAGAATCTTCTTAGCAAGAGAGATAAACCAAAGTTTTCCCATGATAGGTATCTATACGTTTTTGGTAAGCAAAAAGTGATCCATTGCTACAGTTTTGGAGATGCAAATTACAAAAAGAATGTCAATTCTAAACATTGCATAAAATTTTAACTCCAGGGCAGGGGCGAATTTTCATTTTCGGGGCCCTAGGCTATTTTAAATTGGGGGCCCCTCATGAAGGATTGCAACGACTGATGTCATAGAAATCAGCACTACACGTACTCGCTACATTCACTGAACAAGCTGTTCCAATTCATAAACATATTACTTTATTCGGAAATCCCTCAATATGAGGAACCAGAGCCACATCAGCCGCCCTCCATATCCCCAATTGGGGGGCCGGCCACGTTGTCACAGGAGACCCAAAAGTTAGAGCTTAAACCGCCAAACAAAATTTCAACCCCCCAGATTTAAATATGAAACACTGGAAATCAGTGAAGTTTTTGTCAATCCGTACCCTATTCTGTCCTGCAATTTATAGACGGAGCTGTACCCAGGCTTATCCACAGGAATGTCATTCCTATGGGAATCCCATGGGATGGGACACATTTGTATTGCCCATGAGACAGTAGCCATGTCATAGCAACTTCATTACGTCAGAGCTAACCTTAGTTTTTATACTTTTTACCTTTTAAAGGTTGATACTGATACATTTTAAAGGTTGAGAATGATACTGAATTGTCATACTTAAGACTACACTTCTGAATTTTAAAGTCAATAAATTTTGTCGTTTTGCATGTTTCTTTGTACATGTAGTCCTATGTAGTAGATACTAAATCTAAACTTTCATAAATTTAATAATTTTAATTGAATTGTATTCCATATTAATATTATAATGGGAATCCCGTGGGATGGGACAGGCATATATTGCTATGTGATGGGACAGACATATGTCCCATGCACAATCCTGGCAGTACCTGCCGCTGTAACTTGGAATAACATCGCCTGATCAGTGCCGCCGCTACATTTTGGCTGCCTAAGACGCTAGGCCAAAGGGGGCGCCAAAAAAGAGCCAAGAAAGATTCAGGCGTTTTGTTCCACACATTATACGTAACAACAACCAATTCTCAACGCCAGAAAAAGAGAATGCTCATCGTCATTAACTTCAATCTTTCACGTTCATTCTTCTATAAAGATCTTTTGTTAGCGGAACAGTAAAAAAACATGCGTTGAACCAAAAAGAAAAATACAAATAATGCTTACAGAATTGCTGGAAATTGTCTTCACTCCCAAAATTTTGGGGGCCTCCGAAATCAGGGGCCCTAGGTTTAAGCCTTTTTAGCCTAATGGAATCCGTGCCTGCTCCAGGGCAATACTTGAATGTTTGCGAGGTCCAGCTTACAATTATGATATGAATTAAAGTCTTTCCGTGTTTTTATCAGTTTTCATCACACACGCTTGTCGGTCTCTGCACTGGCACCAAAACAGCTCAGCGTCAAATGGCTGGCACCGAAAGGTATCTGACCCGTCAGTTATAGACAATGGAAGGATTCGCTTTTATTCGCGTGCTGGTGGAGTTACCGATGTTAGTCATTGAAAAACACGATAATTCTTAAGATTTCGACATTCTGCAATGCACAAAGCTCACCAACATTTTTTGCTTTAATGTTGGAAAAAGATTTTGACAGTTTTAATCAGGAACCATATGAATGATTTCAAGCAATGATCCACTACTGGAATCGCCTGAACTTGACAAAAAGATTTCTTGTACTTCTTGCAACTNAATTATAATTCACGAAACAACTCATTTCTCTGAACAACTATATGCACAATGTGGGTCACTCTCTGTTGTCCTACATTTTGCACATCGCCAACACAAAAAAACCTGTTTTGCGATGTTTTGGTTGTTTAGGTTACC
>JGI24021J15306_10008190_pt1 | contig 12836 bp, 4 predicted proteins | sample Ectturendosymbi1_FD_15306 | JGI IMG/M metagenome (IMG submission 15306) | reverse complement strand
CAAACATGAAATGAAAGGACACAGATTTCAAATGAGGGGAACGGCAACACTGTTCCCCCCGCTGGCGACGACATTGCTGCGCGTGTTAAAACAGGGGAGTGAAACACACTCACCACTGCCTTAGAGCAATTTACAACTGCAAAATGAGACTTTGCTAATGTCTTGCCAAATACGAGCAGTCGGGCACAGAAAGTGTGCGGCTGCACTGGCTGGCGCATACCCCTGTTAGCAAGATCAAATCTTGCTAAATACACCAATTGAGAATGCGCATCAAGTACGCAAGTAAACTTTCAATGTTTCGTTATGCATAGAACTTCAGCAAATTTTAGTTTTCCTTTTTCCCTGCTGAGACTTTGTCAATCCCTGAATGCTTCTATGTTACGTTCTTAACAACTGCTGTTTTTGAGCTTGTGCAACAGTTTTATCATGCTACAGAATTTGGTAATCTAGCCAATGCGGTCAGCACGTGCTCTGCTTAGCCATAGCAGTCAAAACAAAGACAATTGTTTCGGATAAAGTGAAGTATCGCGGAACACATTCTTAGACATGCGTAGTGGACGAAAGATCTGCAAAAAATGGTGAGGTGGTCTCTGGATGCAGACGATGACCCTGATTCCCACCAAAACGTAGTTATTACGTTTTCACCCATTTACAAAGTTCCATAAAATTTGCATGCAAATTAATTCCGTGGCATTTCCATTAATTTTACAAATTAACAAGCAAAATCTATGCGAAAACAATTATTTTCCTTTGCGCAGTTAATAAAGTCTTCATAAAATATCAAGCTCAAGAGGGGGAGTTTAACCCCAAACCCCCCTTTTTCGTACGCTCTTGCGCAGGACCTCCACCTGACACTGAGGTAGAGCTGAGATTTTACTTTTCACTGAGAGGTCAGCAGCGTACCATACTTGGACACATTATCCTGGTTTAGTGTAGTACAGTAGAAACCACTTAAAAGATCATTCAATCTAATTGCTTTCTTCTATGAACGCGAAACCATTTCAGTAACTTCCAAACCTGTAACATTCCGTGGGAATGTTGAAAACATATATTTTTTCATTGAAATAAGTTTATCAAATTGAAAGAGGAAGTATTTAGTTTTTTTTGTGAAAAAGACAACAAATCCACTATTTATAGACCTACATAGCAAGTTATTCAACAATTGATCAAGATGACCTTGAAAAGTTCCTTGCAAGCTGGGGAGGTGATGTGTAATTTAAATAAAATTGCAAGATGCACGGAGGCTTGCAGGTGTAAAACAAATGTCGCTTTGCCCATTAAACGCCCAATTAAAATCGTTCTATCTCAACAAATGGCACGTTGCATTGCTAATACAACCTTCACGTCAATTCAATATTACCAAAATAGTACATCTTGTCACCGTTTTGAAGTATCATATCAGTTACCTCCGAATATCCAAGTTAAACCTCATATCTATTCAGTCCTTTTAACCCCACAAACAAAGCTCCAAGCACCCCCAAATTGAAATATTAACATTATAAATCAGTGCAGTTTTGTCAAATTTTAGAATTGCAAGCCCCCTGCACAAATGCAAAGCCCCCCTATTGAAGACTTCCTGGCGACAGTTCTGCAGCCTTTCTATCCCTACTAGTGGCGACTCCGACACCCGGATTAGCCGGAGTTTTCGATCACGATTTATATTGTAAAACGTCAGCTTGCTTGCTGTTTAGGTTTGTGCCGCCACCCACTCCAGTGATTGCGGTCGTTAACTCGGGTTGTTTTCACTGTGATTTGTCACCAGATGCGCACCCAGAATGAGACCGAAGAGGCCATGCCCTTCCCGAAACAAACTTGCTAAGATTTTTACTGGTGCTTTTTATCATTTTTCAACTGCTATAAAAATATCAGTGACTGACAACGTCACTGACTGGCCCCTACCGAATAAAATTGTTGGCTGCTCTCATAGGCGTAGCTATGGAGGGGCTAAGGGTGCAACACCCCCCAAATGTTTTGCATATCTAGTCATTTTATGCTTCGAGAAGCTGCGTATGAAACAAAACTACTGTTGCTCGCCTAAAGTCAAACATTTGGCCCCCTAAATTGCTTACTCCCCAAAATTTTTGGGCTAGCTACGCCACTGGCTGCGCTACTGTTTGTCACTGTTCATATATTTTCGTTCCATGTCTGGCCTTTCGCGTTCATTTGCAGATGACCTGAATCAAAAAATATCATTCGCAGTTGTCGTTTTATCGACTTCGTTTGCTCGCGCTTTGCTCGGGCTCATCACTTAAAGCTGAGCTGCCACCTGCAATTAAGTATTTAATATATTGTAATTCATATCAGACTGAATGTTTTTTTGAAGTAATGGATTTGCACAAAGCGATGGATTTGAATTCCTATCCAGCGGACAGTTCCTATTAGAGAATTTCAACGAACGATAAATTGTCCGGTAACTCGGGCTAATGTGAATGATATTAGTACGCAGAGATATATTTTTGGCCACATCCGTTAAAGCCCAAGTTGCCCTCTGCAATTAAGTATTTTTAATGTAATATATTTCATATCAGATTGAATGTGTTTTTTGAAGCAATGCATTTGCCTGGAACACTGGATTTTAATTCTAATCCAATGGACGGTGCCCATTCGAGATTCATTTTGAACGAACAATACATTGTCCAGTACCTCGGTCAAATATGAATGAGCCTAACGCGCAGGAGGACTAACTGGCGTTGTCATTGCTTTGTGACGACGTGCATTACGCAACAATCCGACGTATTCACATGAAAACTTCTCATTTATTGTCACGTAACTAACACCACAGACTACCAGTAGTGCCAGCTAAAATGAGAGCAAATGAAAATTTCAGTGACGCAAGCCTCGGAGATTGCATTCAGTCAGAATAAATCTCGTGATGAGCACGGGTAGCCCAGTTGCCCTGGAGTCGCCCTGATCCCTACCCTGTCATTCCTTGTTTTTTTGCCTTGAAATGTACTTTTTTATTCCTGGAAGTTTCACAAATGTTAGTTTCATTCCCATGATTTGAATCCCTAAGGGATTTCCATCTCGACTTCTATCGTTTACCCCCACGTCCAACAATAAGGCTTTCTTGCAACAAATCCGGTACCATGCGCTGTCACAAAACAAATATGCACTTACAGCACCACTTCTGGCGTGATGAAGCTNACCTTGCAATGCGANTAAATGAAGTTGTTGTTACTTAAGTTGTGCAACTAGCATCACATTTTTCATTTATTTCGACCCAATTACTTTTGCAGGTTTGAAACAAAGAACAAATTAGGAAATTTCTTCAATTGTGAAGTTGGTGCATTGATTTTGCAGAACATCATAGGAACTAACGCATACCATTCACATTCACATCTCCTCCAGCAACTATTCCGTTGTTTCCCATCGTGCCAATCTGCATGCTTACGCTACTACCTAAAACCAAACAGAAAAACGTTTATAGTAAATACATACAGTTGAAAATGAGAAAATCAAACCGTTTTCTCTTTGTGGTAGTTCTCGAATTTTAAACAAAAAGATTTCTCAAAAATATTAGTTGATATACGAGTATTTGTCTCAAAATGGAAAAGACAATGAGACATATGAAATGTTTTTTTGAATCCTGGGACCTCGTAGGCTTGCGTAAATTGTTTCTGGAACCAGATATTTTCTCATAATGGGGCAATTTCTATAGGTTAAAATCAATTTGCATAGGCGCAAAGGTAATTCAGCACATCCATTCGAAGCATTTTGCCTGCATTTCTCAGCTTTATCGTGGGTGTTGGTCTTGTAAGTTTTGTAACATGTAGCTGCTACATCGGATATAGTTTTCATTTAGGGTAGATTTAATTATATTTAATGGTAAAGGCCCAGCAGCAGCAAGTTTCTCACAAAATATTTTTCTGGCACATTTAAAATTGATTAGCAAGACTACCACAAATCATCGATAATCATAAACTATGGCCATACCAGGGGTGGCCAAACCTGCTCTATGTATGAGCCGCATATCGTAAAACCCAAGTTACAAAGAGCCGCAACTGAAAAATCTGAAAACACGAATCTGTTTGCAATCTACGCTTCTGTGACATTATAGTTCTTTTTGGAACGACTTGCAAAAGTAATACTGTACGTCGCACTAGCTAGTAGCTACCACAGCACCATTTTACAATATTTGTACACTTTGCAATAGAAATAAAAAATAAAGAACAAATATATAATTTTTTCTAAAGCTCAAAGCGCCGCATGCAAAAGTTCGAAGATGCGGCTTTGAGCCGCAATCTTGGGCCACCCCTTCTGTATACGATAAGATCATTTCGCAATAACGTTGAAAGCAGCCTAGGCAGCCACGGTGTTCGTCCAAGTATGAGATCGACTCCTTCGAACTTCTAATTGTGGAAATAGCATATTCGTGGCCAGTATTACGTATAAGGATCTGACTAAACGTGAACATTAAAAACGTAAGTAAAACATTATGCGATAAATCTCGCCTAGGACACACAAAAAAGTTATGTCGAAGTTCTTGTACTAGAGTTCAAAAAAAATTTTGGAATGTGTATTGGAACTTCAAATTTAACTATATTTCCCTACCTTGACTGCTTGAATCTATATCTCATGAAAAATCATAACTACATTTTATGTTTGAGGTTTTTCAATTGATCACAAAGGTTATCATATATTATATAAAATGCATTAGATGAAATAGTGCATCCATAAACCTATACCCTGTGCAGTACTTCGTTTCTAACTTTTTCTAGTATTTTGTCTAATTAGCTGAGAGCAGATATGAAAGGAAACAAGAATAACATAAGCTATTGTCACACTTCACCTTCACGCAGTGCTGATTACCTATAAAGTATTGGTCATACGTTTGATATTACTGTGAACTTTATTTACAACAACTTTTCATAGAATGTATAATGTATGGTTTGTCATTGATTGAAAACGTCATTGATTAAATACATCGAAAGATTTTCTAAGTTAACAAAAGAATCACAAAACCAACATGCACAAACAAACTAACTTTTGAACTTCTTTGATGGCGGTTCATTTACTAGCGATTCTGTTGTTGCATTATCCGATGACATGCAGGGTTGGAGCTTCTTCAGCCGTACCTGCAAGAAATCATGGTTGCTATAGTCGGTTTTTACAACAAAAAGATTCCATCCAACACTGATTAAGTGAGATATCGCCAAGGTTTCAAAACATCAGCAAGTGCAGTTTTTCAAAACTGGTCTCAGTCCGGAAATGTAATTTGTTGTGGTCACGCTCACTATCGTGGAAGATACTCTAACAGATTTGATTCTGAAAAACAACCTTCTAAAACACTTGCAAACATACTTATGCATCCAAGGTGAAATGATGAGTGACTTTTAAAGAAACAAGGAACATGACAACCAAATATGCAATTTAAAAATTACTACAATAACATGAGATATGAGGACTGCACAAACACAAGATGAGATATTTTCTCTATCGCTATTTTTTCGAGAGAAAAGATGAACAGAAATCAAATATGCATCAAATATTATTTACTGATAAGTCACTTGTTTCTTGCATGCTTTTCGAGACGCTTCCAGAACGTGTTCTCTACCCCCTTTTGAATGACGATCAACAAGTTGAGAATCCCTGAGCTAGACCATCCTTATCTAACTGAACTGTTAACAAGCTGAAGCCACGACGTCTGCAGAATAACAATTCCCAGCATCTGTCAATGTGGTTTCAAAGCTTCTATTACTTTCCAATCGGTGCACCAGCCAAGTGGAAGTTAAAAAAGGATTTGCATAGATTTTTAAAGCTTTTGCGAAAATACTTTAATCAAAACGATATGTTAATAATTTTCGAGCCACCTGTAAAAGCTTCATGTAATTTACAAAAGTTTGATTTGCTTATCTCTTTGCCAGCATAATGTGGACAGTGAGATTTCAATAATTTACAATATAACTTGCCTGATAAACAAGTACAAACAATTAAGCTTAGCGATAACACCCTTTTTAATTTTTATTTTGAGCCTCCCTGCCAAAAGTTTTATTTTAACGTCTTACTTATACACTATTGGGAATGGCTACACTTGCTTTTGAGGCTGCAACACATAAGCTGAATGCCTCACATCCCTGAATAGCAACGTGTCACGAGCTTCCCTGTACAAAGCAACTTACTGTGGCGACAACTGTTCTTACAACGCCTGTTCCTCTTAAAACTCAGTGACGAGTGACGAAACATTGAAATACTTTCAACGCTTCAGTTGTTATATTCGTTGACAGCGCATGAGCGACTGAAGACCTGTTGAACGAGGCCAAGCTATGGCAGTGTGTAATGTTTCGAAGAGGCTGAACCCCCAATAATTTCTATTCTTATTCTATCAACAGGCAATCAATGTTTGAACTCACTACAGACGGTAGTGGACGTTTTATTTGTTTTATCGTCTCATTAACTTGTTTTTTTGTAGAAAAAAAATTTCGTCTTATTGTAATAGCAAAAAGTGATTTGCTGCTTCTTTTGCAAACATGCATCAAAAATATTTTTACGTTTCGCAGCAAATACGCTTATGTCCAAGCAATTAATCCCTACGCAATAAAATGTAAGCAATATTGTTTGAAAGCTACTGCATCACAAAACGTGATGAAAATTATCACTTTTTCACCTGATTTCTTCCATCTTTGCAAATTCATGTGTGTTTGATTTTTACCTTGTGATTCCCACAAGCGTTGAGCAAGATGCGAGCTCTTGTGTTTACGGTTTGGTAAAATACTTTGTTCCCACATACCAAAAAAAGGAAAAACCATTGCTTTTATCACTCAGCGCTTGATCACTGTACGTAAGGACAAAACTGAAGAAGTTTTGGAACCATGCGGGTATGTAATAAATGTTTTCAGAGCAAAACATAGAAATGTATGTGTAAGATCATATTTGAGTGAAGTAATAAAAGAACTTTGCGGATAGCTTAAAAAACTTAAGTAAGCACCTAAATTTCTGCTTCCAAAACTGGAAGCAGAGAATATTACTCGCTGCGTAGCGTAAGTTTTCTACGTTGTCTGGCGCGTACAAACGATACAACCAAGAAACCTTTGGGAACGTGTCTTTGTGAAACCAGTAGCAAGCATGTAAGCTCTCATTACATTTGTAAACGCTTTCATTGTAACTCTCACGGCACCTGAGTATGAATGCCGCTGGTGTTGTTGTTTTACACATGTTTCCACTTCAATGAGAAAAAACGGGGCATTCGTTGCAAAAGTCAGCTTTAGGACAACGATATGCTTCAAATTGTGTGCAAACAAAACAAGTTCTGTAAAATTATTTTTGAAATAAATGAAATTATTCGCCTTCAGTACAATATCTATACTTTTCAATAGAGGAAATATTTTGAATTTAATGTATATTGAAATATAAAGTGCCCAATATTGATTTCTGTTGCATTTTATAAGGGGCGTGATGTACAAACTAGAAAACAGTAGTTTTGAAAATATGACTGTTTCACGTACGCTTAAGGTTTCGCATAATTCGAGTCCAAGTCAACAAAATGTTATGAAATTGTGACAAAAAACTGGAATGTGCTTTTGCCAGATAAAATGATGTTCTTTTTTGCTTCACTTATTTTCCGCTCATGTTTCAAGTTGACTGGTGTTAAACTAGTTTTAGTGACAATAAGAATCGGTTTCGTAGTAGTTAGAAAACGTCCGCATCCACTTGTTTATCTGCTTTTATGTCCTAATATTTCTAATCTGGTACAGCTCCCAAAATCTTTCACAAACCTGATAATCTTCTTGGAACCTCTTTTAAATCTATCGTCAATATATATATAGACATGCTGTAATTTGAGAAAGAATTTTGTAACAAATATAATATTCCAAGGCGATCTTGCAACACAGGTTTGCTTTGTTTAACAAACACGCATCTGTCACGAACAGAACAGAAGTTTTTAACCAATGAAACAATGCAGCCTGTAATATCCTAATGGAGCAGTGGAGACTCAATTATATGCAGATGTGAAAAATCACTTCTATTCGACGTAGCAACAACGCGCGTGTGACAACTTGTGTGACAAACGCGCAATCACGCGCGAGATAACACAGGTAGCAAGGTATATGTCTTCATGTGTACTGATGTCCAGGGGCGGAACGAGGTTAGATGGCGCCCGGAGCAAGAAACAAGTTTGGAGCTCCCATGTTCGAAACTAAGGTCTTTCGGAAGCAACTGTACTGCAGTAAAGAAAGTACTTGCGACATTATTGGGACTTTTCGGCGCCCCTCGCAGTGATTCATTGCCTGGGGAACTGTGATCACCTCGTTACGCCCATGCTGATGGCAAACACGTTTTGTTGAATACTCAAAACCAGATTTCACAACAGAGCAAGCATATGTTAACGAAATGCGCGTAAACAGAACATTTTCAGAGTTTTTAATTTTCAACCCTTACGTATAACTTGCTTATCGCTTCCGTACTTGTAACGTGATTAGATGTACCTGACGAAAAACACCACCGCTACAAGAGAAAGGGGAAGAAATCTCGGTGATGTCTTTGATTTTTAAAGATCTACTGTTTTCAAAACAAAGAAACAACGTCTTGCCAAAACGTGCCCTTGTTCATGTATTTTAAACGAAAAGCTATGAAAGACATGCAACAGCGTGTCCATTTCATCTATTTTAGTAAAATTTCATTGCTGGATTGAATCGGCGGTCCCCACCGACATTGAATTGTCAACGAATTTTAAGAGATGCAAGCACTAGGCCCGTGGCCAAATAATTTACTCTCCTTTGCTGCTCCATGTGCAATTTCTGTGGCTTGATCAAATGTTACGCGTGATACGACGAATCAGAAAATGTAACGGGCATAGGCGTACGGCATGGGGATGCAGGGGATCCCAACGCTGAAAAATTGGCCATTATTCGGGCAAAAATTTTAAAAATTTGGGCAAAGTATACAGCTACATTCACATGTAATTTTCCAAAATGAGGCAAAATAATGACAAAATCAACGGCAAAATAACAGCCAAAACGGCTCAGATTATTTTGCCATTCTTTTTACCCTGATGACAAAATAAACACTGCCCTTGAGTGAACTGGAATCATGTGGTATTTTGTATATTGCAAGGACCGTCGTTTTTATTTTGGCCATTTCCAGCCAGGTTTCCTAAGTCGATTGGAGAAAACATGTATGAAAATTGAGGTTTTATGGAAAAAGAAGGGTGAAATCGGTGTTGTTTTAATCAAATTGGAGCTTTTTTTATTTACAGTGGATGCATATGCAACCACCTGATATTTTCGGGGGAGGTGGAGAGGAAAATGATTGCAACTTTTTGTTTTACCTCACACAAAAAATGTTTTAACGCTCTCAAAATGTTTCTGAAAATTTCGGAGGGGCAATTTCCCGGTTGAATCCCTGGTTGCGGGCCTGTGCGTAAGTAATTTACAGTGGATGCATACNTAATTTCACTTTTTCGCGCAAACAAATGCAAGCATTTTTCAAATTTGCATTTTCTTTTTCTGAAAAATCCGAGTTCTCCTTTTGNTGCATCAGAGACAACGAGATTTTTCCTTTGCGATCTGTCTCCTTTCCGAACTTNTCGCGCGTGTGNGCACGCAAGCTTGTTTGGAGCGATCTGTAATCGCAATTCCATGTCAGTTGGGAGTAGGTCTACTNCTTCCGTGTGGTTCGTTATCGCTTTCCACAGAAGCACCGCTTTAGCAAAGCATGTTATAAGTAAAGTTCGTGCTACTGCATCGGGAAAACCTGTCAACTAACGTAACGTGGGAGAGATTGCTTCGACTTGGCAACTGAAAATGTCGTTTCGCGTGTTTGGTCGACTAGACTAGCGCTTTTACATTGATTGAGTTAGACCTCGGTGTTCGAAGCATTTGGAAACACATTCAACCCAGCATACAAATCACATACAACCCCAACACTGGATCATAGATTATCTACTTCTCTGCGTGAACTCCTACGCAAAGACGTAATGTTCGTTTGGGAACAAAAACACCATGAGGCTTTTCACTCGTCTAAACGTCTATGCAGTTTACCGAAAAGTTTGTGTTTTCACGGCTTTCGCAAAGGAACTATTGTTTGCGCAGATGCTTCGTCTTACGGACAAAGAAGTTTACTCTTGCAAAAACAAGCCTCACGTTCTCTAAACGACACAGAAAAACACTATGCACAAATTGAAAACAAAGCTTTGGCTATAACGTGGGTCTGTGAGCGGTTTCTAACTATTTAGCGGGGTCGCAATTTCAAGTTCAAACTGATCATAAACTATTGGCTTGATTGTTGGGCAAAAGAACTCTCGGAACTCCCACCGTGAATTCAGCGATTCCGCTAGAGGTTGATGCGTTATTATTACTTATGCACGTACCTGGTAAAGCTAGTTGTAGCTAATGCTCTCTCACGCGACCCTGTGGATGCCCCGCTAGCCGAAGAGAAAGAGAAGGCTGAACTTGCCGATCACTTTCTGCGTATGGGGACTGTTAATGCTTTGCTAGCAACACAAAAACACTTAGCAGAAATAAAAACAAGCTAGCCGAAGATCCTGTGTTCGTTACAGTAATCAACTACGTAACAAGAGGCTGCCCCCCAAGGTCAAAGTTGTCGCCGTGAACAAAGCCATTTTTCCCTTCAGCGACGAGCCATCAGTTCATGACGGATTACTTCTACGGGGCAGTAGACATGTTACCTGTGGTGTAGAAAGCAAGGGTGCAGGGGGTGCCAGCGCACCCCCAAAAGTTTTGATTTGGTGAAAATCCGGGCAAATCTAGGCAAAATCTGTGAAAACCTTCACAAAATCCCTGAAAATCTGGCAAACGTCTTGAAAATACGAGCAAAAATGGCGACCAACCTCTTTTGATTTGAAAAAAATGGCGTCCAACGTGCTCTGGTTTGAAGAAATGGCGCCCAATATGTGCTTTAGTTTGAACAAATGGCGCCCAATATGGTCTTCATTAGAAAAAATTCGCACAAAAAGTGACCCAAAAATATTTCGGGCACGTTTGGGGAAATTCGGGCAAAAATCCTTCGCACCCCCAAAGGTTTGTTTGCTCCTACACCTGTGATTGTTACACCCACTATTTGCGACTTTATATTTTGGAAAATATCAACCAAGGAAATTTAGGAACAGTCAGATGTCGATCCCGGACCAGTGAGGCTGTCTGGTGGCTTCGTCTTAGCCTAGAGGTGGAGGAAATTGTAAAAAATGCTTTCTTTGCGCGAAACATATGGCCAATAGGCGAGAGCCTGATTTGCCCAGTGCGCGGCCTGCACGACCCTGGGAAACGGCCGGTTCCGATTTGTTTGAGTTTGATGGGAAGCATTATTTGGTTCTGGTTGATTATTTCTCGCATCGGATCGAAGTCGGGCCATTGCGTTCTACGATGGCAGCAACCTTAATCAATCATATCAAGTCTATTTTATTTATTTTATAGGATCATCATGTATTTGAGCTGATATCCGAATGAAAAACACACTAGCAACGTCAGCTGTTGAGCAACATTAAACNCAGCTGTTTGTTTTGCAATATAAAGAGATTAGACAGCACCGCTGTAAACCGCAGTATTCCTCACATTGTTCTATTCTGGTTACGAAGNTAGATTTAATACATGGTGCAGTTGCGGTTACGATTATATCAGGCATATTCTTTCAACTGACGNTTGCTGCTTTGAAATATTTCGNGCTCTTTCAAGGGCATGCTTCGTGTTAGAGAAGTTAAAAAGCCACGTTACAGCGTGACTTGATGTAACGGTCCATCGGAGAATTTGCACTCAAGACTACATAACAGCTAGCACGCAAAGTTACACACTATGGCAGTGGTTCTTAACCTTTTTTGTCTCATTTACCCTTTAACAATATCAAAAAATTGATTTTACCCCCAACAATATTTGGTGTGTCAAGGCATGACTTTTCCGGAAAGGGGCCGGGCAGGTCTCCTGCAAAAACGTTGTAAACTTACACTCAGATACATGAATTTTTGTGTTTACTGGAACCAATTTTAGGGTAATGCTGGCGTGAAACTTATCAGTCTCTGAGATAAAACTTAAATATAATCCTCTCACAAGCAAGCATGAATACTTTTAAGTGGTTTGCTGCGGTTGTTGAAATTCTAAAAACATTTTCATACGAACCGGCATATCACTAAATCAAGAGGCAAAACATTTGCAAAGAACGCACAGCGATGTTAAAATTTTTTTATTGAAAAAACACAAACAATTTCAACCAGTCGGTTACTCAGTGAGACTTGTGTGCTTGTTTTCCACGCACAATATCTGACATTCTGGGCACAGTGGTTGAATGAGATACTCTCATATCATCTTTGGGAATTAATCGAGATCGATGTTTTGTTTTATGGTCATCATTGAGGAGAACCCTGCACAGATAACTATTTTGAAAAGGTGTATTAACTTCAAATGCGTGCTTCAACAGCGCTGGAAACTTCGCCCAATCTACACAAAAATTTGGAACAATCGCAGTTGCATGATATGGATTTGGAATAAAGAATTGTTTAGCATTGAAGATCCATTAATTCATCTTTGTAAAGCACTTTGAAAAGACGAGCCTGTGTCCTGATAAAATTTACACGTTGAGTTTCAAAACTATTTCCAAAATTCTGGAAGTGCTTTACTCGCCAGTGCATGCCGATGAAGAACGCATGGGGTAGAAATGATGTGCAATGCCCCTTTATTCACCAGAGTTGGAAAACCTGAGTCCAGTGAGCGTAGAAGAGCTGCCGTCTGTGCATAGCGAGCAGGGCCCGGACATGGGGAAGTGCCGCCCTGGGGCGAGTCGAAAAGTGCCGCTCCCCTAAGCCATGGGTTAAAGCAAAGTCAAGCCTTTCAGGACGGAATTATTTCATAACAATGCATCATCAGGCTGGAGTTAATTTTGAAAATTTCACT
>JGI24021J15306_10008188_pt1 | contig 12836 bp, 9 predicted proteins | sample Ectturendosymbi1_FD_15306 | JGI IMG/M metagenome (IMG submission 15306) | reverse complement strand
TGCACCTTATGTATGAACAAAAAACTAATCAAAGCAATTTATTGACAGTGCGCCTTATACTCGGGTGCGCCTTATGGTCCGTAAAATACGGTACTTCATTTTGTTGGCAGCCTTTAATGTACCCCTTCCGATAGGAAAATGTACCCCTAGGGCTACATGTAACCTAGGTTGGGAACCCCTGCACGAGACAGTCAGTGAAGACATCGTCGGATTCAGAAGACAGCAACCCATCTTTTGAGGTATGTTGCGCATACTTGTGATGTCATTGTGACATGTTTTTTAGGGAAAACCTGATGTTATTCGGAGAATAACATCACATCAAACAAACTTACATAAATTTTTGAACTTGTGGTGCTTGCTATCATGTTAGGTCCAATGGGTAGGTTGCCAACTTGCCAGACTTAATAAATAAGGTCTCTGTTGCACTAGTACGATGCAAGTGCATAGAATTTTAACTTTACCTCACTGTTTGGGCCTGTAGAAAAAACCATTGCCATTGCCTTTCCACAAATCTTTTTGGCTGTCTTTTGCAGGTTGTGGTATGTCAAAGGTCTTTGTAACTGCACAACTCGATGTTCACCTTGAAACTGGAATTTCACTCTTACACCCTGAACACAAGTTTTAAGTTTCAATTTACTGGCATATACCACTTTGAACCAATCTTTGATGTTATTACATTATTTTCAAAAACATGCAATATTACAGTATCACAGAATAACTTCAGTGATAAACATTTCCAATGGAGTATGCAATGTTACTTGACCTGTTTGCTTCTTGGTTGTTTAACTTCATGTTGTAACGCAGATAAATCGTTAAAAATTGAATTGATAGGATCATCCATTGAATTGGTTGATGGAATTTTTCACAAGAATGCACAATCCGTGTGGAGATACAAAGCTTTTAAAAATATTTGACAAATAGCATAGCCCATCTTAATCCTTCCCTAAAAGTTAAGTAAACCAAGTAATGATGCAATCTTCATAACATTTAAACTGCCTTGTTATACAAAATATATTTAGTTAGGCAATATCACACACGTTATAACTTCAGGTTACCACAAAATCTTGCAATAACAGAATGTGACTACAAAATGACATATTAACACTTTCAGTGCCAGGATGACAGCTAGTTTTGGGTAAAATCAATGCTTTTCAATCTTGCACACACACTCACTATAGATGTACTTCAATTATTGTCTTTAATTAGCATGTTAATTGCCACCAAATTTGGTGGTTTGGATGATTTTTTACTGCACCAATTGGCTGTTTAAGTGTATTTGAAAAATGCTGAAAGAATATTGCAACTATTGTTTTATTTTCAAAAAACAATATCTGTCAGTTTTGATGGCCAGATTGGCCATTTTGGCACCAATATGATGCAAAAAAAATTTTAATGGGTCAGCATGTTACAAAGCTGAAATTCAGCCAAAGGCCCTTGAAAGCCATTGCAGTGGCTTAAATGACCAAATTTAAGCCGCTACTTGCCGACCAATTGTGCTGGAGCAGTGGTTCGCCAGTGGCTGCTAAGGGTTCCCAGTGCAAGTTCTGGCAAATCCCAGAAAGAGTGTCAAAAGTGTTCTGTTTCAACCCTCATGCTACGATTAGTTATTGCTGTCCCAGTCAATATCTTTAAGAATAGGGTTACCGGGGTTGGAAGGGTTAAGAACCACTGCACTACAGGGTTAACCCATGCCTCAAAAGAAGCAGGTTTTATCCTCGTTTCTTCAAAATAAAACAATGGGTAAAACCACATTAAACTTTTTCACAGGCCCCCAAAACACCATCAGGACCACCTCATGACATCACACTCCTTACCATAATTGCAAATTAAAAAGTACCCATTTAAAAAAAATGAAAGTACATGACTTTCTACCTTTTTTCATGCTTCATTTTGATCTTCAGCTCAAGTTGCAGCTTAAACCATGTGAGCCATGTAGTGGCTCATGCAGATGTAAANGGTTAACCATGAAAGAGAAAAAGACTCTCTCAGACGCATACAATGTTGTGGAACAATAACAAGGCACTTGGATGTTTGAAAACGTACTTTCAAGAGAAAAAGGCTTAGTATGGCACTTTTGGCAAAGAAAAAAAGTATTGGAATACAGCTTGGCACTGAAAGTGTTAACCATAAAAAATACCATTACAGTCAATGTTCACTATGACAGTAATTTTACAGAAAAGCTGTTTAGGTATTACAAACAGTTCAAAACTTGCTTGCATTTAGACCTCCAGCTGAAATAAATTCAGCTCTCATTTTTTATATTCACCAGCAAAAATTTCATGCAATGTTCTTTCCTAAGCAAGACTTGTGCTAAATCTAAAAACAACAAAGCAATGTTCTCCAAATACAATTGCAAACTGTAGGTGTCAACAAACAGTTGTGAAACAATAAAGCATGCACCACAAACTGTATTCATCTAAAATTACTCTTGTTTCGAAACATTTGCAGCCTATAGCTTTATTATATTTTAAAGTGCAGTGCTTCACTTCACATGTTTTTAAATACATGAGTGCATGAACGTCTGAAATCAAGGTAGCAACAAAGCATATTAGCCTGGGTCTGTGAGGAATGACACAAATTTACAATTATGCTCCACTGAAAACCACTGAGAACTGCACTAGAACCACTGTGTATAAACCAACCATAGTATTTAGCATTCTGCAATGTGGCATCTAATAAAAATTTAAGGCACATCCAGCCTTGACTGCTAACTTTGGTGTTTGTAAGTTACACATGCAAACACTCAGAAAAACCATAACCAACTAAAAACATCACAATTATTTTTGACCATTTCAAAAAAGTTTGCAATACATAAAGCTTGAACATAACTTTTTGATGTTGCAGAAAAAGTTCATGTAAACAGAAAGGTAAACAATCACATAAAAGAATTAAAGTGCCTTGATAACACATATATAGTGCCTTGGCGATGAATTGACGGAATGCAAATGATTTGAGAATGCAGTCCAAGTTAAAATGATGTACAGTACTTAAGTAATCACTGCACCAACATGTTTGTCTGACCACTTTCGCAAAACTTTGTAATAATTTTGCAATTAAACAAGTAGAAAATCATTTTACGCATCACAAAGCTATCAGGGTTAGCAGTGGTAAGTCAACCTTTTATTAGAGCATATCTTTCAGTTTCTTAAAAAAGCACTGTGTGTACAACACGAAAACTGCTTAGGGCAGTGTACTGAATGAATTTGATTGATCTAGATCAGGCCTGCACAACATATGGCCCATGAAAGCTTTTCTTGTGGCCCGTGACAGCTTTCTCAATTGCAATAATCTTGCAAAACCTCGACCTCAGTTACATTTAGTCATTCCAGAATTTTTTCCAGATTATGCTCAGGTCCATAACTATAGGGGGGCACAGGGGGTAAATGCCTCTAGAAAATTTTTCGCCCCTCCTAAGAAAATGTGTTTGACATAGTTTAAAACCATTGGACATATTTCAAAAATGTCAGCCCTTCTCAGAAAACTCTTCGCCCCCCTAGTGCCCCAAGCTGGTTACGGGCCTGATTATACTGTACAACGCAACATACTTTTGCAGCCCCAAGGAAATGTATGTTGATCAATTTGGCCCTTTGAGCTTTTTAAGTTGTGCAGGCCTGATCTAGATACATAGTTGGATAAAGACAAGATTGAGTCACTTATTGGATGTCATTTATGACAGCATAACAATCACCTAAATTATGCATGATAAAGTTGTTACATCATCACTATTTCCTTCATAATGAAAAACAAATCAAAAGCTGACAAGAACAACCATGTATAGTGAACAGCTGCATTTTAGTTGATAAGTGCAATTGCTATACCAAAATATCAACAGCAATGAGTAAAAAAAGCTATATTTGCTTCAAGGTGAAAAAAATTCAATTTGACTTGCAAATAACTTTTTGCAGAGTCAATTCCAATAAAGTGCAGCAGATGTTCAATCAACATTTCAAACAGAAATATATTCTCAGTAAATGTAAGACATAAATGTTAAATATCAGTATGGCCAGTTATCAGTCTCAATTCTGACCTTAACGATTTTTCGATCTTTGCAGAGTCCATCACACTGTTGTATTTACATACCTGTTGACACCCTTTAATCTTCTTTTTTAAGCAAATGCTGAACACAAGCACTTTTAAATTTTGTTACAGATATCACCAGCTTATCTTACATACATGTGAACTAATGCAAGCAATTCTTTACCATGAAGACGACCACATTTTACTTCAAGAGCCCAATAAAGAATTAAACAACTTACAGAACATCAACTGCCTTTAACTGATAACCCACACCTGCCAGTCAAAATCCAATGTTGCTTAGGGTAAACACCTGATCTAAACTTTAAGCAGGCGTTGGTGCAAAAAGGATAACTCTTAAAAGTTAAAGCAGCCCACAAGAGGCACACACTTGCTAACGCAGGAGCAGCAATTGCAACCTCATTACCAATAGGATTTAATGTGTATAGCTGTTGTTCACACCACTAAGTAAACAAACGTTGGTGCAAATAACAATTGTTGTTGCCTATATTAGTCAAATATGCTTGCTGGCTATTGGGATGAATTCAGAGGGTTCATAAATGATATATAACAGAAGTGAATTTACAAAGCTGAAATTAACATAGATAAATTGCTCTTACAATTTCTAACCAAACCTCAGTAGTTAGAGATGGTTTTCTTTATAGGTTCGAACACCAAGTAACCTTTTTCATTAAAGGCAACATATTGTTTTCCCACTGTTCACTAAATCAATACTGCTCACAGTTTTGAGAAATCAGTAGATTTTTGGGTACAGTTTTGTTATTGGCTACAAAGTTTATTTTGTTTTTCAAGGTAATTTAACAACAAAACAATTACAAAAGAACTGCTTCCAGTATACACATTTTTCTATTTTATCTTTTTGCATTGCTAGCAATCATGTGCAGGTTGTTGATAAAAGATGCATACTTCTGCAAAGTATTGCAAAAACAACGCTCAGTAATGCTTTTACACTCAATTTTTTCATTCACCAAGTGCTAAACAGGTTTGCAACAGCTTGAGTGAAGTACTAACATAATCTACAAAACCTTATCAATTAATAATGGAAAAAGCCAAGAGAAAAGACAACAAACATATCATCAGCATCACCACATTTATCTTAGACCCTTAAAATCACTTCGTGTTTTTAGATTAAAATTAAGCATTTCAGATTAACAAATACCTGACCTAATCATTCATTGTCTTTTCAAAAACAGGATCGCATGAAGTTATTGTGAAATAATACCACAAAGAAATAATTTATTTGGCAGACTACAACCTAATGAGTTTAAGACAGATATGAGTGTAGCATAGACTATTCTGGATGTCTTCTGTAATGATGAATAAAATGTTCTTAACAAGTTCACATGTCCTTTCCTTTAAAAATGAGCATTATTAGTTTTACCCACATTCAATTAAATCGGATGAAAGACTTCCATGAGGGCTTGGGTTGACCGCCACATCAGCATACAGCATGTAACAGTGGTATCTGGACAACTGCCACCTAGAGCTATCAAATTCAGTATACGCTATTGCATTGCAGCATAGAGTTCTTGCAGGATGGCAGTTGGGAACCCCTGTGCTATAGCATCATTGCTTCAACATTGTGCAGCAAGAAGTTGCAACGTTGCTAATATGTAACTTGCAAATCAAAAACTAAGGCAACATGCAGAACTTTAAATGCATGGAAGCAAACAGGTATGTTGAGTGAACATGATGCAATGCCGTGCGTGCGAGAATTGTGCCATGAAAAAATTCAAAAGGCTCATAAAAAATCAAGGTTTGCATTGACTTAAAATGTTTATGAAGATGTAATGACATTGACAGCTGATACAATATTCTGCATCCTAAAGTATTAAAGTTGAAGTAAAGGTTCTTCGAAGTGATAAAAGGACAAAGAAACTTTTGTTAAATACGTTTGTGATTTCAAAAATTTTGACATGAAGCAACACCTGGTGAAGTTAAATGCCTTTAAATCGCAATAGATAGTTCAATATGTCCTGTGTGGTGGTTATCCAGGTGGGGATTTTCCTAGGTGGCAGTTGTCCTTGGTGGCTGCAGTCTTAGAACCCACTACAGCGGAATACAGGTTCCTGTACATTGCAGATAACCTATTCTTTATTTTAACCTACCATAAATAAGCAAGCACAGTGGAATAACATTTACCAAGCACAATTATAAATATTTGTAGAACAACATTATTTTTGAGTACATAAGACAGTCAGCTACTTGTAAGTACTGTCGTTATTTTGAAGGTATTAAAGTGCTATGCAATGATGACGAAATAACACACATTGGTCATAAAATTGATGTGACATATAAATGCAAAAAAGGGAACAAAAGGATTTAAATTGAATTACCATAATAATAGAACTTGTAACCCAGACAATTTTGGCAGTAGAACAACTGNTAACCCACTGCTTCTAAAGATTTTTCCTCACATCGCCCAAAAATATTTGGTAAAAATCATGTGGCCCACTTTTTGTTACTGCTGGATAGGTTACGCTGTCATACGCATCAACAAGCACACTTTATTTTGAAGTAGGTATGTTGTGAATTTGTGACGCCAGGCATCAAAAGGAATATCAGATGCATTTGCTTTGAAAAATTTGAGAAATCAGAATGAATTCAATTTTGATAGAGCTATGATTTCAATAAATGTGTGTCAAACATGTAGTGATTAAATGTCTGGAAGACTAGTATCAGTTTTTTTCACCTAGCTCTATGGCCTACTCAGCAATACCCTGTGGGGCTCACTGTGGGCCATTACCTACTGGTTGAGAAACACAATGCTAATCTGCTCAAAGAATTGTCTTGAGAAGAACCATTTACAAGTCAATGTATTTTGGTGTGCATTACACGTTCCTAGCATAGCATGGCCTGAACACAAACTTTTGCATTATTTATGCAATACAGTGGATGCCACTTGACCAGTGGTAGGACCAATTGTTTAATAATAGGTTCTCTCACTACAGGACTCACTAACAACAGGTTCACTTATTATCAGTCTCTAGAGGCAAAAATACAGCTAAAATTCTAACAGCTACAGTGGTGTCTGCATATGTGGAAAAGTAAACAAAATCAGCTTGCAGCGGTTGCTGTCGGTGTAGCCTTTGCAACAGTGCTATTGTTCGAACAAGATTTTACTCTCATTTTGTCACTATTAAAAGTTAGTAAAAGGTCTATGAGAGGTTTGCCAAAATAAGCTTTAAGCAAAAGGTGGTGATGTGGAAAAATTGAGCGCCCGTGACTTAAGCCAACAACTGGTTCTTGGGATTGAAGGAATTCCAAGAACAGGTTCTTGCGAACCAGTTGAATACCATCACTGCACTTGACCAGCCACTTTTATGGCCATTTTGATATGATCCAGAATTTTTCAATACGGCATAAAAATTCTGTTTAAAATGGCCAGACTTTTGGGGATGTTATGACCACTTCTCCAATACCTTTGCTTGACAAATTTATGATTTTTTTAAAGAAGGTCTTATTCAACAAAACAATACCGAGTTCATTTTCAACCAGAACTAAGCAATCTATATAACTTTGTGACATTTTTAGTTTGTTATTATTTGAATCAAATGATGAATTTAATATTTTTTCTCAATGTGTGGCTGATCATATCAATCCAGGTATGGTTATAGTGGTTTTGGTCATTTTTACCATGTCAGTATTACGACCTAAATAGCAAAGTATGAAAGTGGGCATAGTAAGCAGCTTACATTATATTAAGCATAGATAAAAGCAAAGTAGAAGATTGGAATGATCGAGCTATTCAGGGCTGAGCGTGAAATCATTGTGGAATTATCATGTTTTATATCATGTCAATATTCTGAGAAAGCAGAACAATTACCAAAGCTAAACTTCATAGTAATTGGAAATTATGGCTCTCAGTGTATGATATGTAACAAAATGTCTTCTAATGCTAAGCACTTTCATACCATTATCTTATACAACTTCACAAGTTGTTTCAGTATAAATCAATAAGAATAATTCTATCATATGCTTGATCACAAGTTTTTTGGTTCTTCTAAAAAACAAACAAAGTAACTATGCATAAATGATCTAGGTTTCTTGCTTAGTTCTGGCAATCAAATGCTTACCAGATGTATCATAGAAGTTGATAATTAACTTTTTTGAAAAAAAAAGGATTACCAACAAGAACAGTTATTTGGCAGCTTTTTTTGTAACTAATGAAATGTGCAATTAGGACATACAAACCTGTTTTTTCAAAAATGTTTTTGAAATGACTGAAAAAATTGAGTTAATTCCAGGGTTGCGGAGTCGGAGGTAAAATATCCGACTCAATTTTCTAAAATTTCTGACTCTGACCTTTCCAAAATTTCTGACGCCAACTCTTTAACATAAAGTGAATGAAATTTGATTATAAAAATCAATGGAAATCATGGTACACAGCTAGAAATTTGTTTCAACAAAAGTTTCAAAAGAAGTTGTTTGATTTCAAAAGGAATTCCCAATTTAGGAGTGTGATGCAAAAAATGATCCAGATGGACATCCGGAAAAATCCAATTCCGACTCCCAGTGTTGTTAGGAATCTGACTCGGACTCCACCCAAAAACTTCTGACTCCTTATGATTCAGACTCCAACTCCAAATCCGCAACCTTGGTTAATTTGGTCATAATGTCTGAAAAGGTAGTTTTGTGAATACTGTTATGGTGAGCTTTACTTCTATCATGGGACAAATGACTGAATTATTAAAAAAAACAAAAAAAACAGATGAGCATTACTTTTGTTTCAGGAGAGACAGCAAGTCTTTGAAAAAGTCAGGCAAAACTGTTTATAAAGCATTGGTTAAAAAGTGTTCTTGATTAGTATACTTATCATCATCATGATAAACCAACATTTTGAAATTCCTGTTAAAAAGCCTTTTCATTTGCATTTAATTTTTTGCCTTGCACTAAGCAACTAAGTGAGCAAAAGCAATTATTTACAGGTAGACATGTATGCTTGTTCATACCTAGTCATGCTCCTACGATACAATTAGAGAGAGTTATTTTTTAACTGCAACAGCACTTCAGGCTTCATGTTGGTGGTTCGCTTTAAAATAAGGTAGAGGAGAAAATGCAGGTGGAAAAACTGTGATCACCAACAGCAATCTCTTATAACGAATATTATGTACTATGCTTGCTGGACTTAGTCAACATGCGGATTATAACTAAACTATTCCAAAATATGTATTTTGCAATCTCTTGAACATTAGCAGCATCCAGTATCAATAAATTTTGAGATTACTGGTTTCCAACATTATTAGCAAGTCCAATTTCTACAGGATACCTTTACTTGAAGTATAATCAGGGTTTTTAAGGACCCAATTCGGGTCATTAGAATTTAAAATAAGGTCCCTAGAATCAGAGAAATTGGGTCCCTGCAGGTGCATACCAGGTACCTGATATTTTCCTCAGAAAAAAACCTGGTATAATGCATTCATTAAATAATGTATCATGACTTGCACAATTTTCAGAATAGTTAGAATATGTAAGTTGCAAATGCACTGGAAAAGCTACACATATATAGAACAAAAGCAAATAGTGAAAAGGTTTGTTTTAGGTACATAATCCTGCCTACTCCTTTAAATATAAATCCACAAAAAAGCTAATTCATAGCTTTGTTTAGAATTTTAGTCAAAGCTAGTATAGTTGTTGAAGTCATTGTCTCCATAATTCTGCAACTATATATCACAAAAATTTAAACAACTCTTTTGCCAGTACCCCATAGAACAAATACGGAAATTCCTGCACAATTCACAACAGTTAAAAAAGCAAAAACAGCTGTCCAGCTGCCGGAGGTGTGCAATATTTGTCCTGATAAATACACACCAAGGAACCCAGGTATTGCACCTATGGCATTTGAAACTCCAAACACAGAACCAGCATACAAGGGAGCAAGATCTTGAGGGTTCACCAAGACACCACTGTGGTGAAATGTGTGCAGCGAAACAGCCAGTCCATTACAAAGTATTGTGGATGGAAATCCAGGACAAAATGGAAGGAGCATAGCAAATGCAGCACTGCCTAACATAGCTACTGATTGAAGTGTCTTCCGAGTTGCTCCAACACTCCATTTTGCCTTAATAAGACGTTCACTGATCCATCCTCCCAGCACACTTGATGGTATTGACATCAACCATGGCACTACATTATATACCCAGCCTTTTTCATCAGGAAAGTGTTCATGGTAGAAAGTGGGAAGCCAAGAAAGTAGAATGTAAAAACAGTTATTCATGCAAAAATGAGCAAACACAAAAGCCCAAACAGAAGTTTTTGAAAAAATTAGTATCCATGGAACCGCATGTGGCTCAACTCCGCGAGTATCACGAGCCATACCCTCTATTGAAATAATAGTTTGCCTTGGTTTTGCTGCTAATGTTCTTATGAAATAAGTCCAAACAAGAGCAAAAACCCCAATGGCATAAAAAGTTTTTTCCCATCCATGCTGTTCTAATATTATAGATCCAATTCCACCACATACAAGGGAGCCAAAGTTTGCAGCAGATGTAACAATTCCCACTGGCAATGATCTCTTTGTTTCACATATTTTCTTCCCTAGCAAGCTCATCATGGAGGGATAATGCACTCCTTGAAATATACCTAGCAACACTCTTGTAACAGATGAAATGACTATTGTACTTGCCATTGATGAAGAAATATGAGTTAATCTAGGGGTTATCAAGGTAAGTGAACCCCATAGTAACGATGAAATCCATAACACCTTATCACCACCAATCTTATCTGCCATGTAACCCCCCAAAATTTGAGTTGTAACATAACCCCAAAAAAATGATCCCATAATAGCACCTAACTCAGCTTTACTCCAACCAAATTCTTTTGCCATAGCAGCAGCACAAACTGGCATGGCTACTCTTGCAGCAAAGAGAATAGCAGTCAGAATAAACAGATTAGCAGTCCAAACATTTCTTTGATACTTTGACCAATGATTTTTGACATTGTGACTTTCCCTCACATGCCTTGAAACAAGCAGAGGCTCATCTTCATCCATTGGTGCTGATATCTCCAGTTTTGGTAGACTGATTTATCATTTGGTGACTGTAGAACAAAGCTAGGTGCTCCAGAAAAATGCTGAAAGATTTGCAACAGGTAATCAGAAAATGAAAATGTTTTTTTTACACAAAATAATTTGAAAACTTCCTCTACATTTTATGACAACAAAACAGCCTATATTTTGAAAAGCTAGCATTTCAGCATGCTTATATATTTTGCAATCTGTTGAACTTAATAAAATTGAAGAAANAACTAAAATTATCTAGTCAATGCAGATAACCCAAACNATATTGAAAAAAAGCTGCTGAACTATCAATGTCACACTTATAATAATTTGAGTATGCTGCAGCAACATTAACACTTTGGTGCCNGCTAGGAATCGGTGATGCTNGTGCCAAAACAACTGGATCGCATGTGGCTTTGCATGCGTGTAACTTGGGCACCGAAAGTGGTAGAGAGCTATTCAAAAGCTCAAAAGACATGGCAAGTCTTCTAGTCTNTACTCTAAAAAAATTTTTTTGGTTGAGGGATGCAGGTTTTTTGTGAGTGACGTCATAAGTTGANGACTTTTAGGCCATCTTGGCCCACTTCANCTGGCCCTAGGCCCAAACTGTTAGATGGTAGTATTTNACTGAAGTTTTTACTGGAAACTAGGCTACAATCCAAGTCTTTGGATATTTTGGATGACTCGCTAAGCTTTCGGGTTCAAAAGTTATGATCTGAAATAATAAAAATATTTGACTACCGGTAACTAGCTAATCAGATAATNAATAAATTTTTTTATTTNAAATCATAACTTTTGAACCANATATGCTACGAAGCCGAGCAAAGGNTAAAAAGACTTGGACTCGAGCCTAGTTTCCAATGAAAACTTTGGCAAAATACTTTGGCTTAGCGCTTGAGCCCTAGACCAGGTAACAAGAGCCAAAATGACAAAAAACTACTTATGACGTCACTCACAAAAAATCCGCAACCCCCAACCAAAACATTTTTTTAAAGTGCTATCTATAAGACTGGTCGATCTGTTTGAGCCCTTGAACAGCTCTCTAGCACAATCGGCGGAGGAGCTATGACATTGGTACGGTAATCGAGAACAGCTGGTTTTAGGCCGAAATCTAGGTACAATACATTTGTAAACTGGCCGTTGAAGTGTTAATGAAAAAATGATAATAATATTGCAGTTCATTCAAACATGCACAGTTTTCAATCAAATGTATCACTTACACAACAATGCCAACTTTCTATATTGCATTTAAGTAACTATGTATAAAATATTATTCAAGTCAGTAGAATAAGATTTTACGACTAAGGATGTGAAGCGTTACATGAAATTGTTACTGATTTACAACGCACTGTTGTTACTGAGATTATGTACTTGAAATGGTATTTAGTAGGTGGTGAATATTTAAGAATTTTTCAGTAAAGTTAAAATACAGCTCTTGAAAAATCATGTGAAATGCATGATTCTGATTTTTGACAGATAATTTTGCCAGAAACAAAATTCTCGATTCCTGTATATAACTGCCTGTTAATAAGCTCATAACTTTCATCAAACTCAATTCAAATTTGAGATCACTGCCTTGTTAAGAAGGTTTACCCATTAGCAACTTTAAAAACTAACTTCTCTTATACACCTTACAACACCAGCAGTGATACTCAACTTTTCCTGTTGTAAGCAGCTTTCTTACCTGGCAAAGGTCTTCATAGATTCAATTTTACATACTTTGTTAAATAAGCAATCCAGTCCATTATTAGTGACTTAGAAGCTGTTTGGATCACTTGTTGAGTGGACTCACAAAACCTTATTA
>JGI24021J15306_10008186_pt1 | contig 12837 bp, 5 predicted proteins | sample Ectturendosymbi1_FD_15306 | JGI IMG/M metagenome (IMG submission 15306) | reverse complement strand
TTTCACTTTTGAAATAATACTTTCATATTGTCGTACCATTATACTGTCTTTCAAAGTTTGAACCGGCGAAACATCGGGCACCCTTATTCCGCAATAGTTAATTGTTTCTTGTCAGACAATTTGGTCGCGCTAGGGTCAAGGATACTTTTTGGTGCCTTTTTTTCAGGGACCGCTACATGGGGCCAGCCACTTGGTTTCGGACTGTTTCAGTACCATCCGTTTTAGCGCTGGGGTGTTTTGGCGCCAGTTTGAAGATTGACAGGTTTGCGTAATGAAAATGGATAAAAACATGGATGAAACTCATAAGATATATCGCAATTGTGAGACAGACCTTGCAAATATTCAAGTTGTGCCCGTGAGACAAAATGTCTTGCGAGACTTATACAGTAATACGTTCATTAATGTTAATTTAAGCGAAGGAGTTTTTGATTAATGTGTTAAGACGTTTTTGGTTGGTGACTTCCCCAGCATTCTACTGCTCACAGCAAGCATCACGCCCTTTTTGTTTTTAGAAAAAACAGGGCGTGATGCTTGCTAAAAGTAGTTGATTTCTTTTACGTTTATCTAAAACTTAAAGCTAACTTCTTAGGAAAACGTAGGTTTTTCTCATGCTAAGAATCGTTTCAACCATTTCAGGTACGGGCTCTAAGAAAAAATAAAGGCATGATTGTTGTTTGCAGCTAAGCACCACAACAGCTTAGCGCCAAAAGGGTCTGGTGCCAAATTGCCTGCGCCAAACAATCGTTGCGAAAAGGGAGGCGCCAATAGTCCTATTGTCTTGCAGAATATTTAAGTACAGCAACATAAGCACCTTTCTCCAAAACAAATTGTGAATTAACGCTCCAGTCGATTAAAATTGAAACAGTGTTGTTCACACCCTATGAATCAAAACAATCTTCAACATAACGATTTTTTGAGCTTTTCTTAAATTTGACCTGTTACGTCGTTTTATCAAAAACGGACAAATTTAAAAACATATGGGATGTTTAATTTAATTGCAATAAACGTATCAAATATGTTTTCAGCGTCTGAAGCATAATCGCGGTTATAACGTGTTTAACTGCGAAATCGTAAAGAAGCACGGAAAATAACGTCGAATCGATGACCTTCACAAACTCTGCAGAATTTCATTTTGATTGCGAAGCAGCATTTTGTTTTCATCAAATCTTTCTTAGCACTTTGCTTATTATGAGTTTTTTATGATTTTCAAAAGCTCATCCTGTAAGTGATTTCAGGAAATACGATTTGATTTGGTCACAGGCAAAGCTTCCGTAATTTATTTTAAGATCACGTTGTTTGCACGATTCTCTACCATGACAAAATTGTTAGGGATATGAAAGAGAGAGCCAGATATTGATGGTTGGCGTTAATAGGTTAACACAACATGAGAACCCAGAACAATTTAGACATAATCCACACAACCTTTAAAAGCCCTTTGATAAACGCAATGGCGGTGATACATTCTCTAAAATAATCCTGTAATTCCTGCATTTAGGACAACACGTGTTCCCAGTCTCCTGACGACTTGTAAAAGTTTTTTTCGGTTTAGCGGCAAATCATCGCTTTGGTTTGCAAAACAAAAAGAAAATATCAATGGGATGATAGTTTTTCTTCCTTTCAGTTCTGGCTAACACCTGTATTCTAAGTCAAGTGGAGTTTATATTAAAGATGAAGATGCAAAGTCTGAAAACGTGATGCACTTTTGCAAAATAAAACGTCTCGCAACAGCCGTATAACTCATCCTCTTTCGTTTCCTTCCAAAGCTCTTTGCACTTATCGGGCAAATGTGAATGGTTGATCAATTTGTGGCATGGTCTCACTATTGGTTGATACTATTGAAAACCTTTTATAACTGGAAACAATAAATGAATGAAATAAATTTCTTTCAACGAGTGTGCAGCACTGAGCAAGATCTACTGAGAAGAACTACTGTATCTCTCTTTACCTTAATTACCCAATTTTCGAAAGGCTTGAAATGTTGTTGATTTGCAATCAAAATCATTTGATAAAACAGTGTGCAACAATTTTCAAGTGTGGTGGTACCAGACAGTTAGAATGTAAGTGTACATTTCCTGGAAAGTGTAGTTTGGATTTCGCTTGTTTGCTTGACAACATGAAAACATTTTTAAAGCCAATATCAATCAGGTTAACGTTTTTGTGCGAGTAAAAGTCACCAAACACCCGTAAGCTTCTTAAAGTGTGTTTTTGATTTGTACCACAGATTTCCAATTTCGTTTTGTGGTACATTTCTTTTACAAATAAATTTCCATGCCGAAAGCAGGAAATTTGCAATGGCGATTACACGTGTCGCACCAGTAATTCAAGGAAGAAATCCGGGAACATCTGAATGTTTGTGCAACAAAAAAATGCAGAGCTGACCTTTATTCTCGCTACGTCAAACATAATTTTAAACCAACTACGAAGAGCAAAACCAGACATAAATTACTTTAAATGTAAAGCTTAACGTATAACAGAAAGACTGTACGTTTTGCGCCAGTTTTTTTTAACTTTTTTTGCTTGCATTGGTGTTTACCTAAGAACCTGACAAGTCATGACAAAAGCAAGAATATGCAATAATGCACAGTTTCTCTCGTCGTCATACATTTCTACGTGTGACATGCAAAAGTTCAACTTCCGTTTAAACTTACTCGCATATGCTCTGTCCGCTGTAAGGGTAACCTTCAAGAAGCGGGTTCAGGCAAGAAGTAGCTCCACTCAAAGCTGTTTTTAAGGTGCAGTTCGGTAATATCTGAATATCTGCAAAATAGCATAAAATAATCTGGAATTTCCAATCTCTTTTTTTATCAAAGTGCAATGTTCTTAACTAAACAAAGAAGTNAGAAAAACGTCTTGATAAACTAATAAATGTGGCAAACTGCTGTGAGATGTTTGATTCGCGTGTGTTTACTCACAAGTCACCAACCAGGTGGATCCAGAATTTAAACTCGACATACCTCATCAAAACCTAAAGNACTTCGTAACATGAAGCTNATGATGATGATTAAATAAAAACAAGTACAAATTACGATCGATTTTAGCTGAAACATTTCATAGGCAGCCTAGAATAATTTTCTGCTCTTCTTGAACGTACGTCACATATTCCGGATAAAACTTATTTTTTTTATAAAATATTAACATTTACCTCCTGCTGGAGGATTAGCGCTGCATCCTGCTGGTAAGATGAACTCGTTGCAGGCAAATGTGCTGCACTCAGTTAAGTTGCATATCGGTGAATTAATGTTTGGATACAGACTTGAAGTAAACGAAGAACAATTGCTTCCGGCAGGAACTTGGTCGAAGCAAGTCGCATATTCTGTGGTGGCTGCAACCGAAAAGACTCAATGCTATTTTTTCCTGCTGAGCAGAAAGCAACGAAAGGAAGTTCAATTGTGCTTTGAGATTTCTAGCCTGTCAACTAGAATGCGTTTGAGCAGTTGAAATACACCAAAGCCGTTTTCTTGAACTTGAGGCTGGCATGTAAACTTGTAAAGAACTTTATTTTAGATTGACTGTTTGTATATTTTACATATTAGACAGCTTATCTATGAACTTTCTGCGTTTTGCATAAGTTTCCAAGGCTAACACGTGCTCACTCAGACGCCCAGCGAGTTGATTATAACTTTCTGGCACATTATGCTTCTTCATTTGTGATTGTGATTTACAAAATGTTGTTTAAAAGACAGCCTATGACATTTACTATAGTCTGATAAAGGCTGTAGCAACACTTTACTTCACACAATGTTGTTTATCGTTGCAGTGAAAATTAAGCATCAAGGCAAATACTGTTATATGGCTGGAATTATTGCTGCAAAACAAGATTTGAGTCAGATTTTATGATTAACCCAGTTATATGGCAAAATATCTCTCCTTCATTGCAGATTGTACAACACAGATTCTACACGACTTGGAATTTAAAATTTCTGGAAATTTTTATAAACCTTGATTGTATAAAGCTTGATTTTTATAAAGCTTGATTGTCGGTAACATATGCTGATCAACTTTTTTCACTCTTCCCACATTTCTACCTATCTGATATATTTGATATCTATGTGCTGTAGTAGCACTTTAAATACTGATCGAGAAATAGCATTTCCAGTTGACTTGCAGGCAACAACATGTGTTGTCTGCAGAAAATCAGTAGGTACTACTTTCGCAGTTTCAAAATCTTTTATAAAGAGCTTTGTTGCATTTTCTAACAACCTTTCTGTAGTTTTCGCATGTTTTTTAATTTTTGTGCACAAATCGATTATCTGAACATTTCCGGCTGCTTATTTATGTTTCAGTGCAGGGTAACATCAAATCATTGCACCATTAAAACTTACATTGAAAGTAATTTGATAAACAATATTATCGATTAGATCTAAGCATAAACTTCAGCAGATTGAAGCCTTTAAAAACAAAGACTGGCCAAATTTAAAGTAAATACGAGTTCCTCAATTTTTATCGGTTAGCCTTAAAGATTTTGAAGCACCTTAGCTTACACAGTAAACCAAGTACAACTTCTGCAAAATTGAAAATGTGTTCGAAAATGAAGAAAATAACCCTTTTATCATTTGCATAATTTTCAGTTAGTCAGACTGATTTCAGCCAGCATAAAATCAACAGATAAAAATAATTAAACCTTTATGTCAATTTCACGACGTTAAACGAAATCAATTGAATGCACCTCCAAAAACATCTTAAAGTTTCTAAGACAAATTGCAGTATGCGAATGTATATTCTACTCTGTGACGGTAGTTAAGCCCTGCTGTGAAGTAAAAGCTTGTGGCAGAAAATGGAAGGTGTCAACAATTTTCGAATAGATTTTCGGCTGCATTGCAAGTAACATAAGGTCAATTAGCAATCTGCATTACCAGGATTACCACTCTCTTGGTAGTTGATTGCAGCGTGAAAGCATTTGTTTGTCGTTTGGCAAACGGTCCCATGGTATCTCCTCATGCTGACTACTCCCGCCACAGTTGCTTGAACTCCAGTGTAGCAAACTATTTCACCTGCAACAAGAATACGCAGCAAAAGGTTACCAAACATCAAGTACGACAGCATGTTGAGTAGCTTTTCTAAGTGAAGATCATATCATTTTAACAAAGCGGTGTGGTGAAAATTCATATGCAAAGTAGTGAAACTTGCGCGCATGGGCTTTAGAAAAGTGTTTTCCAGGGTGGTGGCGACAGTAGACTTTTCCAGGAGGCAGACCACAGGATTTTCCACGAGGAGTCAACAGTGGTCAAATTTCATTTGAGCAACTAAAAATTGAGAGTAAAACAAGTTTCAGCTAAATATGTATAGCAAAACATCATATTTCAAAATTCAAAGAAGGCAAGGCCCACCCTTGCAACGCATTTCCAACGTCGATTCCTGCGTATCTTTGAAATAACCTTCATCTTCGCCGAACCCTCAAAGACTAACAACCCCTTGGTAGAAGTACTCGACGTACGTCGTTATATAACTACGAGCTACAGTTTCGAAACTCCAGCTTCAGTGAAACGTTGATTGTGAAACAATAAGGAAAATAAGGAAATTAAGCAATTGTAGGTAGTTCATATCGGAATAGCCAAGAAGCTAACACTTTTTGGCAGGGAGTTTCTGTAACAGTTNAGTTTATTTCTGCATCCCGACCAGGTGCAGAATACATATTNAGGAATACAGGGGCNGGAAGCAACGGCCGTAGGTGTCATTACGTTACTGCCCCCCACAAATGCACNCAAAACAACAAAATACAAATGCATNACCATAGCGAAAATCAAAAAATGAATTACCACCACACACGTCGCAATAAGTTAACAACATCACATATTGAACAAATAAAAAGATACACTCTGCTTTCAATCAAATTAAATCCAGTTTACAACTGCAGAAATCCGTATCGCTCAGCCTAAATATCAGCCATTGCCACAGCAGGGCCACCGCTCAAAAGTACGTTGTAGTTCCAGAAAAATCAATATCGCGACTCAAGGCCGCCTATGCAAAACGATAGCAGTAGCTCACAGCCATCCTGGTCACCACACAACAAATCTTTGGCATAGCACAGGTAGTTATTGGTTATCAACCGTTTTCACATAGATATATTTTGGAGACCCTTTCACCGGCAAAAGACNTTTCCAAACTTTGTTTGGAAACACTGTTCCCACACATGCAAGTCNTTCCTTGCGAACATAACACAACACTTACGTCTAGCTTACCCGCTTCAGTAACCCAAAGTCAACAAACAAACAAATAAANAAGTGAAAAACGAAATACATGNTCAACAAGCTTCAGTCTACGTAAACCCAGACTAAAATTCATGGTTCATTTANAAACAAAAACAAAATTGTTGTAAATGTTAAAGCACCAAGATGAAAAAACAACAATTACCGGCTTCAAAAGCTATCCAGCACATTTACACAAAGTATTTCTGTTTTCAACCAGTTTTTTAAGCAAATATCAGTGGATGTGTGAATACAAAACTAAGTAAAGTTTCCTAATAGGTAATCACAGTAAAGATTTTGAAATTGGATAAATCTTTTGTTTTTTAGTTATTTGCATGGCGTTCCAAATTTGTGGCCCTAAGTATATCAACTTATTTTGATTTCGGTGTCTCAAAAGAACTAGATAATTTTCTTTTGCTGAATGCCCCGTATTATAACTATGCCTACAGCGAACAAGTTGCTAATCTGTAAAGAAGTTTGATTGTTATGTAACTTAGACATATGCTTTCCATACCCGTAGTGTCGCAGTTCATTAAGTCTTAATATGCTGTGTTTTTTATATAGGATGTTTACATTTGCATATCTATTTGCAAAAGTTATGCAACGAACTACTTTGGTATTAGATGTTGAGTTCATGTAAGTCACGTTTTTAGGCTGAGGCCCAGGGAGTTGCTGCATAAGTTAGTTTTGAATTAATGAGAGCATTATATAGTATTTTTAAGAAGATGTTTTGAAAGGTATTGTCTAATTTTGTATAAAACTCCAACACTTTGTGCAACTGATGATGTTAAATGTAAAATGTGGTCTTTCCAGTTCAAATTTGCCTCAATAAAAACTCCCAAATACTTTGATTCATTTTTCTACAATAACATGTTGCCATGAAGATGTAGCAAAAAATTATGACTTTGTTTTTTTCCGGCTGGATGGAATTACAAGCAGTTAGTTTCATTTACCTAAGTGTTAGTTTGTTTTGGATGAGCCATTTTTAACATTATTAAATTCATAATTAATAGTGTATTGTAGGTCAGTTATATTTGAACCTGACATAATTATGGCTAAAAATGTTATGGCGTTATGGTAAAGCCATTTATGGCACGAGATTGGGTCACTTTGGCCCACTTTAAACTTGAATTATTGTTACACCACATATGATAAAACCCGTGATTTCTAACATAAATTTTATTGACTTGCTAAGTGACAAAANAGTAAACCTCTGAAAAGAGCTGGAAAAGATATCTAATCGCTGTTGACCTCGAAAAACAAATAAAAGAACAAGTAAANGTACTCTGGGTTTGATATCCACTCATCAGAAAAAGAAACGTGATCTTGATCAAGTGCATGCCTAATGCTGGATGAAGTCACACACAAGCAGTTGGTCGCTATCAGCTGAAATGTCTCTGACAGACTACACAAAGTTTGCGAAGCTACACTGCACACAAAATGTAACAGAGTTGGGGAAGCCTTAACAAACTTACGTATCAGCAGAAGATAAACACTTGGTGAAGTTCTTCAAACAACTTTATGCGCTGAATTTTGCCAGCTTTTAAGCAGGCCCGTAAGTAGTGGGGACGAAAGGGGGCGAATGCCCCCTAAATTTTTTTCGCCCCTCCTAGAAAAATGTGTTGGACATAGTTTAAAAAATTCGGTCCCTCCCATAAAACTCTTCGCAATCCCTGGTGTTCCAAGTTAGTTACGGCCCTGCTTACAAGTACTTTCTGCGATTTGTCATAGCAAGGTGATGGTATTTCTGAAACAAAACTGCCGTTGTCTATTTGCAGTAGAGTAAACACATTCGAAATTTGGAGAAGACGTTTAGACAGATAATTTTTTCAAAAGAAGCTAAATTTTAGAAATCTGGAGTTGTCCACGGAGGGCATTTCCTACTGTGCTTGCAATGGTTTGTAAATGTTTGCACTTTTGTTGCACGTTTTCGTTGGCAAACATTCTAATAAAATCAGTTGACACTGTGATGCTATTCAAAGACGTACCATGTGCAATTTATTTGCTTGAATTGTTTAAATTTTATGTAAAAGATTAAGTGCAACACCAATAATTTTATATACATTTTTTTCCAGCATTTAGTTCAAACGATGTTTGAAGCCTGCGCGTTGTACAATGTCTTTTTTAATTAAGAATCGCTCAAAATTTTTGTTCTTCTTCGAAAGAATTAATAGCAACATTGAAAACTCAAGTAAATATCTAAAACCATATAAAATCGTAAAACTATTATTCTTCATTGTTTAATGAGCTGTGTTCAAGTCATTGGTCACGTATTTCCTCTATATGCAACACCCAATATTATATTAACAATGTGCTATAAGGTGTTACGACTTGGATGATTGATTCGCATTACCTTTTAAAGACATTCACACTATTTTGGCCATAACTGTTATCACAGCAGAGGTACTAACTGTTCTTGTAAATGAAAACGAGCAGTGCATGTTTTCAAACAGTCGCAGGCACGTAGCCAGAGTGAGCAACAGGGACAATCCCTAACCCCAAATCCAAAAAGTTGTACCAAGTATTTTCAGGTTAATCCAGGCTTTATTTATAAGCTAAAGAAATACTTCAGTGCAAATCAACGAAACTACTTGAGGAGCCAATCTTATGCTTGAGCTTTTAGTCGAACCTGATCAAAGCAGCATGTTTTTCCAATTGCCCATGGTTCATCAAACATTGCATACAGTGTAAGTGTTAGGGAATTAATAACATGGCTGATCTTCACCTGAGGTTTAAGCTCTGTGTGGAGGTTGGTGACTATGAAAAACCAACTTGTATCTGACCGCTTGTAATCACTAACTGGCAAAAACAAGGGGTAATGCATTTTGCAGCTATTTCTGGTGCACCAGCTTGCTGAATCCCACTTAATGCTAATAGTGGTGTAAGTTTCAGCTCAAGAGCATTGCAAAAATTCCTCTCTGATAACCTTGGCGTGCAACAAATACTATCTTTCGTTGTTTGCAGTGTCAGTCGTATGAATATAGGTGAAACACATCTTGAAGCTCAGACTTTGCTGTGGAAAATATGGAAATCGTGGTGCACAGCAACAATTGGGCTGTTTCAGTAAAAGTTTCAAAAGAAATTGCACCATTTCAACAGGCACGAGTTAGGACTCCTAACAGAGGAGTTCGATGTAAAACATAATTCAATTGGACTTCTGGAATCGGAGTCTGATAAAAAATACAACTCTAACTGCGTCCCCTAGGGTTCTTTGGAATTCGATTCCGACCCCATCCAAAAAAAGTCCGATTCCTTGCGACTGTGATTCCGACTCCGCAACCCTGCTTACAACATTGAAAGACATGCAGCTAAAACACTTTAATTAAACGTAATTTTTTATTTCACTCGGTGGATTCGCCCTGTTTTGGATGCACAGGGCCCTCACCCGTTCATCCCCTCCCCTTTCTGCACACCATTTGTTCCATTGCTCTCGTGCTCTGCTCAACCCCACAATTTACCCCAGCAATAGACCCTGTAAAGTCCATCTGGTCTACTAATGTGTCTAGATCCTATACACCAACAACTAAAACCGAATGACAACCTGGGATACACTAACGCATCATACCCAGTGGCGTAGAGATTTGATCCAGGGGTAAAAACTTAGCTGAAAGGGCCCACTGGCCACTGTATGGGGCCAACTAGCCAACACTCAGAAAAAAAACTTGAGAAATTATGGTGAATTCGGATGTGGATGGTTATACAAAACCATAAATCAACGGAAAACACTCCGAAAATCCCATAAAAGCAACAATATACTGAAAACCAAAGGAATACTAAATCCGAAATGTAAATTGAGAGGGGGCCCGTTTTTACATGTAGCTTNCCAGGGGGGCAGATTGGAATGTCTGCNCCCAACGTCAGTCACGCCACTGATCACACCGATTCCTCTACCTCTGCTTACCTTCAAAGCTAACTTGTAAAGTGCCANCATACCCCTACTGTGATCATGAAACAAATTTTTCTACTGAGTTCACAGTTGCTGAAGAGAATTTTTTCTTTTCTTTGCAGGTGCGGGAAAATATGTTTGAAATGCAGTGTTTCCATTTGCTGTGAAAGCAAATTTTTTGCAAAAGCAGTGGCGCAATGAAACCAGAAAGAACAATTTTGCGTATTTCACCGATTTTCTTTTTGTAAGGCCTGCGCAACCTACTCGTCCGGTACGGCCATGGCCGTACCTGTTTTCAAACTTAGCAATGCGTTTCAGTTTAAAGAAACTTGCCCACAAAACCGCGGTAGAATCCAAAGAGTCCAAAACAACTGCTCTTTGCTGTACACCACCAATTCCCTGCCCACTGATTTTTTGAAACTTAAAGGAAATGGATAGCCTNAGCAGTAAATATTTACGGTGGTATTCAANTTTTCAGTTCAGATTGGATTTTGGACTTTGTTCCATAACTGCACTATGGCAGAAAGTGCTTACGGGGCAGAAAGTGGTACGGGCATCGCTTACTATGAATTAGCAAAAAAGTCATCTTTTTCTAGAGAGTGCAGAGTCACAAAAGAACCGCTAGCTTTAGGAGCAGTAATTCCCTGGATCCACGGTTTGTACTGATTTGGCCGTATCACTTAAAAAGAGCTTGCCCAGACTCTGTTTTGATAATGCAGTTCACCAACTTCTTTGGCACTATGCCATAATATTGCGTATACCTGACGTAAATCCGCAAAGTAAGTTAAATCTACGCAGTTTCTAGCCTTTGAAAGGCTGAAGAGACTCAGTTTTTTTCGCCTTGCTAGTAGAGGTAAACCAAAAATCTGTCACCGGCATTCGGTTTGCTTCGATCAACAAGACATGGAGAAAATTTTGATTTTAACAAGTATCTCTTCATAAGAACCTGCAACGCAAATTCACTTCATAAGAAACTGCAACGCAAATTCACGCAAAAATTCTTTCACTTGAGAAGGAAAGAATGTACAAGAAAGAACGCTAGATTATAGCATAACGGAATCTATGAGGTAAGAATGTGTTCAGTAATGCAACAATCGGTTACAAACATTTATCCCTGCTTCACGACTTTATCAGTATTTGCTGGCAGTGACTGACTAATTATATGTATCAGTGCTGTTACTGCTGGGCTTTGGGCTTTGTCTGTAGCAGTCCCTATCGTTCTGGCCATTCCGCTAACGCTGCTAACATAGAAAATAGAAGCTTTGTGGTTAAGAAAAAGCGTGGCTCAAACCATGTGTCAGATTTCTTTCCACTGGGTTGTTAACTGTAGCTGATTTTATATTGGTCTTTGTGGAATGGAACAGCCACAGGGAATGTCTCCTCATTCTGGTAGAGATGCAGAGGAAAACCTTCTATGCTGTTTGTTTTTTCTGGGCTGCTAAGCGAACTCAAAAGTACTTTTGCATGTGGTTGCATAGACTTAGGTCTGAACCCAGTTTTGCTCAGTTTATGCACATCTTGCGAGGTAACCTACATTACTTAAATTATAGATGAAGAAGCATTCATTCATTCATAGGCTTTATTGTTATGCGTCATAAGCAAGAGATTTTATAAAGAGCATCACCGTTACCACATGTGAGATGTACTGTACTGTACTTGCGAGAGAGATCCCTGATTGGTAAAAGGTATAATAAAGTTTGGTGAGTAAACCTACAGGTAATTGACAAGCTAGTTGAGATTTACTTTGCTTGCAGTTTGTGGAAGGCAATAGCAGTTGAGCAGATGCTGGTCACTTGTGAGACAGTAGGCTGTACGGCTTTACCTTTGGCAAATGAGTTGCTTAGTAGTAGGCACTAGTGGAGAAGAACCTCTCAAACTGATAGACTACCGCAGGTTCGACCCATGATGTTTCAAGCTCGGAAGCAGCGGATTGGCGCAAAGACGGCTTCAACGGTTGCAATTCCGATGATTAGCCGTAAATGCAAAATACACTAGATCAGGGATGTGAGACCCGTGGCCCGCGAGCTGAAGTTTTGTGGCCCGGGGAAAAGTTCAGATTGTAAAGCAAACATGGCGGTTCTTGTAGGTATTGCCAATCTTCCGTGAGTGGCCGGCGAGTTGTCTAACCTGCAGAGCTTCACACATGCAGCTGTGGCCCGTGTTCCCTCCAAGGTGCGCAACTACACAGTAGGCCTACCACCAGACCATTTGCGCAGTGAAATCTCATTCTAGCGCACGTGTAACATTCCAAATTCATTGTCGTGTATATATTGCACAGCCCTTGTAACGCTTGAAACGCTTCACTCTTTGTGTGTCTGCATCAGGGGTCGGGAACCTTTTTGGCTAAGGAAACCATGAAACCTACATATTTTAATTGTATTTCCGTGAGAATCTCATGATATTTTTCAACACTTAATGCAACTAGCTTGCTAACGTGTGCATTTTTCAGCAAAATCAACAATTTTAAACAATGGTAAATGTCTGAATTTTCCCTTTAATGACATGCTTCTTACAGTTGATGCGACTTCTGGTGCTGCGTAGTGTTGCAGATAACACTAAACGGACGGCGGAGCGGGCTGGAGGGCCGTGTTTCCAGTTGAAAAACATCAATTTTCGACAGGCCGGCAGGGTGTACAAAAGGGCGCTCAGGCGAGCTGCTCATTAACATGGGCCCGCCCTTTTCTGCAGCNCTCCGGCCCGCCCTTTTCTGCAGACCTCCGGCCCGCCCTGTCGTGCGGCACGCCGAAAATTCATGTTTTTCAATTG
>JGI24021J15306_10008182_pt1 | contig 12843 bp, 11 predicted proteins | sample Ectturendosymbi1_FD_15306 | JGI IMG/M metagenome (IMG submission 15306) | reverse complement strand
GACGTCGACTTACGTCATCGCATCGAATTCCCACGGACAGTCAAGGGATTGACTACGAGTTGTGCAATCGCGAGCGTGTGACGTCATTTTAATTGAAATTTTTATATTCGAAATTGTAGTGATTTTGATTAGGATTTTTAACAGGATTTTTACTGCGTTTTTCGTTAGGGTCTTTGTAAGTATTTTTGTTGCTCTCTCTCTTGGGCAAATTTAATACAACAATTACGCACATACAATGATACAATAAACAATGTTTTTCAATATTCGATATTGCTGGAGTCGGCTTGAATTCGTCGATGTTTTCTTCGCCGATATGTTCTGGGATTGACTGTATCTTCGGATAAGGATTGTTTTAGGAAAACAAGAGATTTCATGTTGAGGAGGAAACCGAACTCAACATTCCTTTCCGCTTTGTTTGGTTAAAAACGTCGATATCTTTCCGAAAGAGTAGTTGGCGTATTTTGAAAAGAGGATTTGATATTTTCAAAGTTCTTCATCGAGAATTCCATGGCTGGGATAGTTGTTCACTGGAAGGCTATCTTCTACTTGAACCCAAAGTGTTGTTGTTGCCGTTGAACTCACATCGATGTATGAAAATAAAAACGTTTTGAATCAATCATGAGCACTTCTGTGTGATTGGGTATAAAGAAGTCTTGTAGTTTATTGTATGCAAGATAAGTCTGATATTATAGAAGTTTTGATACCATAGATTTTTCACAGATAAAACAAAGTCTTAAAGGAAAGTTTTCAAAATTCAAGCATATTTTTCAACGAAGAAGGAATTGTATATATTTTTTGTAGATAGCATTGGAAGGTAGAACACTGGGTTTCATCAAGATGACAATTGTTTTGATTTAAATAAATATCTGATATTATCAGACAGTTACATAACGCTTTTAATAGATAATAATGATGTATTGGTACGATCCACATGTAGTACGTGTCCATATGGAAGAAGGCTAGAGCCATTATTTCGGAAACGTTACAGAATAATTTTGCAGAAGAACTTTCTTTTATAACTTGGGGATATGTCTTTAACATGTGTTATCCTTATGTACGCGACAGTGATGGAAAAGGGTCACTTTAGTGTAATAACACAAGATTATTTTCACAATCCAAAGGTTATATCCAACATGATTTTGTTCAATGATTATCTTACATCACTTAATTTGTGAGAGTCTCTATTCAAACAAATAAGGTAGTTTTATTTTTTCTGCTACATTAATTGCATTAAGCATTATCAGGCACAGTCTTTCATCAACATTTGCCCTAATAGTTAAAATGCCTGATAGTTTTCACTCTGACCATAACAAAGTTGGATTTGTAATTTACTATATATTTTTCCATACTTCAATTTATAATCCGATTGCCAAAAGGAGTTTCCTTCAGAATTCAATATTTGTAGTTTTTTAGTCGAACACGATGCATATTCATGGAATGGTTGATCATTCAAGATATGATCATTATGAGAGTCGTTATTTTTCCCGTTTCAACTATCGCATGAGTAGTGATCATAGAAAGGATCACAAAATCTGTGCATCAAGAAGTTTTTATTTATTTTTTGCCAAAGATTGATCGTCAAGGAATGTTACTTGCTGACAATATTTGTCTTCTGAAATTTCAAAGGAAAACTTCATATCATAATCCTTTGCACAGAAAGTTTCCATAATGGAAATAGCACATATTATTTTATACCCAGAATTGTCAAGGTTTATAAGTTGTATTTTTGATTCTAGACCAAATTATGTTACCCATTAGGATATCTAAGATTTTTAATTGAGAAAAATTTGTCATCATATCGGCACGTTTTCAAAATTGTCTAAAGCAATCTTTTTACAAAGATTGGTTAGAAATCCACGATTATTTTCAAAATTAAATGAGATATAAGTCTAGCTTAATAACAAATATTTGCTGGTATATAATAATGGGATAAAATCTTATAACCTAAAAAGTAACGTGAAGGAGTTTTCAATGGTTCATAAATTAATTCGGCTCATATAACCCTAGAGGTTATAATGATTTTAGGAATGTTTTGAGATATGTGTAAAAGTTATTTTCAAACCTGTTGGTAGTAATATTGGAGTTTTTTTTATGACAAAATTTAGCAACATCGAGTTTTAAGAAAGATCTTTGATCATTAAAGTTCTTTTATTATTTATCTACGAGGAAGATCTGGAAAACGATATATAACAATTCACATCCTGTGCCTTGATTTCGCAGGATTACATGAAAATCGCAATTTGTGGTTAAAAAATTTATTTTCATAATAGTTTATTGTAATAATATTACATCATAAACGAAGCATGAGCTATCTTCTATAAAGAACCGATATTCCATAAATTAAACTATTTTGATTTAAAAATTTTTAAACTACAATATACAAAACTACTCGGTTCAAAATTCATCACTTGGTAAGAATATCATTCCTGGAGGCAATGGCATGAAGATACCCCAGGAGTCTTCCTTTGGGTATTATAAATTGTTCCCGGATCGGCTTCTTGGTAAAATGCAATGTCAAGCCGTCACTAGTGTTAATATGAAATACACAGAACATTCCGTCCCATTTTTGTGCGGGCAGGAAGAGAAATAAGATCCCCTTTTTACCAAAATAGTTATTCCAGGTAGTTGTAAAAATAATTTAGTTTTTATCTTGTGTAAGGATTTGGCCATTTTGAAATTATACGGACACCTTAAGATGAAACGTCGTCGGGGTTTATCCCAAACAACTGATAAAAGATTATTGATTGTAAATGAAAGGTTACTGTGTTTTGCACAAACCTTTTCTACAGTATACGCTTTATTACTGCTTTCCTGATCTTGGGATTCTTGTTTTGATGAAGAGAGGGTGCAATCCTCCCCTGAAGGTCGACTTTGTGTGTCCTCCTGATAATATGAGGTAGTTGGTGTATACATCTGGATTTCTTGGAGTAATTGTTTCCTTAACTCCGGAAGTGATTTCCTGTCCTCGCTTGGTTCAGGCATCTCTTTTATTTCCATCAAGGTATCGATTTTCGCTTCTAATTCTCGTATTTCTTCTTCAAGCTTTTGCATACTCTCTTTTCTTTACACTGTTGTTGCAAATCTACAGTATTCGTTTTTCTCACACTAATCTAATTATTCTGTAACAAAAAGAATTATTGTTATTTTTCGCAAAGTGTAGCGTCACTGTTTACAAGAATTTCGGGTGCAGTCGTTATTTACAAGAATTTGTTTGACAAAATTTCAACTGTTTATCCCAAAATACGGTATTTATCGGTTTTTATGTAAAAAGGTCTGTGCTTTTTCAAGGCACGTCAATAGTTCCGAATTTGGTCGAAGGGTTTTTAGGTTTATATTAACGATCTTCCGATCTTTTAGCAAGAAGATTCTCTAAGCACCACCAAAGGAATCTCCCTGGCTGGTCCCACAATAGTGGCGAGTGGTGAGTTCGCTAATATTGCTGCACCATTTGCAGATCAGAAGGTTTCCCTAATATCCTTTTCACAGTAATCCTATTTAATTCAACTAAGTAATTTTTTATGAAATCTTTCCGAAGGAAATTCACAGTCAACATGGATTGGATGTCTGTCACAAAAATAATAAAAGAAACAGGAACGTGGTGCTTAATGGGGATGAGGATAACGTGACCGGCGGAACAGAAGAAGCATGAACACAATCTGCATGGCGCCTACTCAGAATTGTGAGATGTCCGAAATTCCTATGGACTACCTTTTACATTCGGAAGCATTGGTACGAAATCTGCAGGACATACCAGTCTGCCTTAACGTTCGGCATTTTTGGGCGTTATCTGCAGTTTCATAAGAATCAGCAAATTGGCATAGCTAATAATTTAGAATAAAATGTGATCAATAAATCTACTGAAAATTTGGAACAAAAGTCCTTCACATCCACTGGACGTCAGTGTCGTACATCGGACTAAAGAGTCTATCACTTCCTCTTATTCATCCGTTCAGCATCATCCCCATCCTATTCGCTCAATTCGTCATTTTTACATCAACCTTCTACAGTTTGGCATCTTTTCTTATCATCATCTTCTATTTAGCATCTTCGCTTCTACTTTTGTTATTGCACTATAGTGTCTGTGAGTGAATATTGATGCCATTCTCTACCTCCTGGCTTAGGAATAGTTTTTTGATTGCCTAGCCTCTTCGGTCCGGAATTCCGCCGAGGACAAGTATTCAGGGGATCCGTCCCACTGTAACAAAGCGGGGGGCACAAGAGCGAGTATCTGACGAGGATGATACTCATTATTCATCATCATACCATAATATCAAATGATGGAGATTCCTAAGCCAGAGGAGCCTGGGCTCATCGGTTATCATTAGTTTTCTATTTGTTTACTATTTATTGTCTATTATTTATTTTATAATTTATGCACCAAGCCCACACATAAGTCTCGTTAAAATAGGGAAACTATTCACCCCTACAATACAACCACAATTCCCTAACGTTATGGGACAGACATCACTCCAGGAATTACTATAATTACTACAATAATTAAAAATATCAGAATTTTACAATCACTAAATATCTATAACGGAAAAGGTTTAATTTTATGCGGGAAAGGTTCAACAAGAATCAATTTTCTAATATTTCTGTGGCTCTATATCTGAAACCCTAATTTAAAATAGAATATATTAATAACGACAATTACGAAATGTGACTACATTTCTCCTTCTCTCTATATTAAAAAAGGAACAAAAGTTCCACGTCCTGTCTATGAAGAGAAGTAACAGGCAGTTAGCAGTACAACAAGAGCCTATTTGTAACATACCGTAAATCAATTAATTTTTAAAAGGCTATTAATAAGAGAGTATTCAGAATCGCCAGCAATATTTTAGTTGCCAATTAAGGTCAATCCTCGACGCTATTAAAATTCCAAAAGTTATCAGCTTTTTATTATAAAAACAGAAATTCCTAAAGTTGACGGACAGAAAATCTATATTTTCCAGAATGAAAAAGGAGTTAATTAAAATATACAAGAGGCTAGCTAAAAATTAATATTCTAAACAAGATGGCAGTTTGGTGTCCTGTTAACAACAGTTATGTTAGCGGTTTGAAAAAAAGTATCAAATCATAATTTGTCTAATCAAGCTCTATTGCCTCTTCCACCGCTGTTTTGGATGTAGTTATAAAACCAATATCAACTAGCCTGTCCCCAAGATCTTCTGCAACATAAAAGCAATTGTAAAAGCAGTCAGATTATAAACAATATTAGTCCTAGGCAAAGTTTTCCTAAATAGTGTTTTATAATTGACAATTAATAGTAATCAAAAAGTAATGAGTTATGTTTGGAGATCATTTTAGNCAAGTGGTATTTAGAAATCGACTCTTCTAAAATAAATTTAGNATAAAATTTAAGTATTTCAATCCTTGACCAAAGACATTGGTCATGACGAGTTGTTTTTATAAGGANACACTTCCGAAAGTATGAAAATAATTCTGAATACGGGCAACTCGAAAATCTAAGCGAGTGTTGCAAATCGTATAGTGACAGAAAGTGAAACAAATTTTAGGAAGATTCAAAAACACATAGGTGAAATAAAGACTTTCACAGGGATACGATGGTAAAAGAACATATTACAGGAGTACAATAATTTACTCTTGCCGGAACTGATTTTGAATTAATAATTTAACGGGAAGGTTTACGTTTTTCAAAGTAAAATTTAGACAGGGTCCATTTTCGCTACCACAATTACTCCGTAGCTCGGTATTTTCATGATTCGCTAAATTGATAATTAATCTAAAATGTGATATAAACGATTTCAGTAAATGAAAATTTGAGATCCACACGTATAAATGAAGTACGCAATCAATTTCACCCAAGATAAGTAGATGTCTCTACTCCTTTTCCTGAGAAATTTTCTCAGGGGCGAATTGTTTTGCAAATTCAAATTTTCCATCGTATCATTACTTACTTATTTAAAAATATTGTTTCAAAGTTCTACTAGGGCAACATTATTGTATACAGCAGTGCTTAAAAGCTTGAACAGTTAATAAACAATAGTGGATCATATCGCCACCAGACCATCATTTATTTTGATTAGGACGGGTGTAGAAAATCCTGCATCATATCGGACATCTGATTCACCTAATTCGATGATATTTTCCCCATCAATATCTGGTTCAACCGTAGTTAAAATTTGTAGTAGTAAATATTTTTTTTGTGTTTCAATTAATCTAGTACATCTGGATTGTTTTATAATAATATTGGTAATCGTCTGAGTAAAGGTTAGTAGGATCCGCAATTAAAAGGGCTGACAATTTTCCCATTTTCAGACCACTGTTTATAGACAACGTCTGAATACAAATCAGTGATAGTATCTAGTATTAAGAGGAATTTTTTTGAATAATTTTTAGATCATGATAACGCTCCAGGTCACTTCCCACTGTCCGAGCATAACATTTTATAGTTAATTTTATTAAAAATTGATTTCCTTCTACGGTGTTAGCCTGGTTACTGAATGTCGTCTTTATTTGGAATAAACTTACACAGTCATTTTTGTCGGTAATAGTTTCTAGTCAATCCTTCAAACGTAAAAGTGAGGAATTAAAAGGTCGTACTAGCATTGGATAATAGTCATAATTCTTTACCCTCTATAGTGAAGTTGTTATGCTAGTTGGACTGTAATAATATCGGCTAGGTTTGTTTGCCCAAAATAGGAGAAATTAAACTGTTTTGACCTGTGGATAAGATTTTTATTAATTGAATGGATAAAATATAAAGAGAACCGTTTAGTATCAAAAGGTTTTGAAAAATGGTGTTATCTGAACTAATTTCTTATAACATTGGAATTAATCCTGTCGGGGTTCCAACGGTGAAAAGTAGGCTTTTCGAAGTGATTAATATTTTAGATACTCTTCCCAATTCCTGATGTTTATAGGATAAATTTAAAAGGTTTCATTTTCTAGCCAGCCCAAGGTAAATACAGCCCAAGGTAAATATATAATAAGTATGGTTTTCTTGATCTGAACATCATGAAAGGTTTAGTATGATGTATATTTGGTTCTACAGCAACTGTACTACCCCAAATCGGTTCCAGTCAAGGTTCATTAATAATATTCACGATGTATATGTGAACGTTAAATACAAAAATATCTTATTTCGTGATCTTAAGGAAAGTGGAATGAAATAATATGTAAGTTATGGCATGATCCAGGTATATGGTTGGTGTTTTATACTCCGAAGCCATTAAAAATACAATCTGTCGGGCAAGGATTTTTATATAATATGACAGGCTGGATATTATAGATTTGGTCCTGCATGGGTCCGGTTTTGCACTTTCCGGGTTGACTAAAGTGTATATTAGTATTATTTTTAAAAGTTGCAATTTGCTCGAAAAAAGAGGGCATTACAACATTTTTGCATGGTGATTTACGCCAATCGAATAAATGATGAACATGGTTAACAGGAACTGGTTACTTGAATGGGCTAAGATTTATCATTGGATTTTAATTTCCAAGAAATCCACTGGTCTTATTCAAAGAATAAAGTTAAAATATAGATATTTTTACGAAAGTAAGGTAATATGAAGTCAGGACCCTTGAATTATTTATGTGAGGAAGCTGAAAGTACTGACTGCTTGGCAAGTGCAAAGAAACTGCTAGAACAACTATAACAATTTTTTTTCTAGTATTAACAAGGCATGCGGGTCGTAATTAAAAACAAGGTTAAATAAAGGTTTCAATTTATTACTACAATTTTTCGTCACAGATAGGCTTTCCACTGTTGTAAAATGTGGATGAAGGATTAAAATACACATAACAACTTGGGTGCTACTTCATAATTCTGAAGACTAATCGTGTGCCATTTACACACAGGATAGTGTCATTTTATCTATTTTTAGCACAATTATTGCAGAAGCTAAAGAGNATTAAAATTTGTTGGTANCAGATGCTAAAGGGTAGGCAATTAGTTTTATAGTAACCAAAGCAGGTCTTGTGTTTACCATCGTTTATGTTTGATTGAATAATTAATACTACAGCTTTTACTATGGGAGTACATAGCGAGGGCAAAACGTCAAATCCCATCAGATGTTGACTAAATTTCGGTTTAGGTAAAATCAAATCGCATGATATTAGTATCTCAAGTAATTTCTACACATCGGGTGAATAAATAAGAATATGTTTGAGGGTTAAGCTACGAATTAATTACGAGTTGTTTTATTTGTGTATGACATCATTGTTTTAGTTTGTTAAAAGTTATTGTGATGATTAAAATTAGAAACTTACATCGAATATACTACGATTGGGTATCATTAGTTCTAAAAGGATTGACAGTTCTGAGTTACCTCAAAAATAAGAATTTTTGTATTTACCTTATATCAGGAGNAATTACTAGAATGATAAGTAGGGGTTTCCGGATTGTATCATAACAACTAGGCGTTGTAATAAAAGAGGTCTATGATTAAAGCTTAATTTTTCTATGTAAATGGTAATTTGTTACTGAATGAGGTAATATCAATCATGGTGAATCAGCTTACCATCAGTTTGTATGTTAACACAAAGAAGTGTCCATGCTTCCTTAGTCCAAAGTAGCTATACTTTTTAGTTTATGTACTAACAATTTTGTTTAATCAATGGAATCTCATTACAAGCTTAGATATTAGTGTAGAGTTCTGAGTAGCTGGTTTAATAATGCAAGTATATCATAAGTAGTTACGGCGCTAGTTTTATCAAAGGTAATGTTTTAAAAAGAATTCTGGCGTCTTGCATGTTTCAAAAACAGATCATTTCAAAGCATTTAGCCATCAATTTTAGTTAACAATTCCTATTAACGCAAACAGCAAATATAATACTATTTGTCTATCTTGTTTCGTTATTTTTAGGAAAAGAAGGGATTATTTATATACAATATTAGATCTAATTGAGATTCAAGGTATTTTAGGCTTATTTCAGGCCAAGGTTTTTTTGTGAATTTGGCAGGATCATTTCAAATTTTCTGGCATTGGACAAGCTGCCTTCGATCTAAGGTTAAGATATGAATACTTTAATTTATGAATTCATGACTGTGATTTTGAATAATAACAACAATTTTCCCCTAAAGGTGAATCGTGTGTTTGTTTATGAATCTTGATGGGCTTATAATGAATTATTTTTACTAAGAGTTCTAGCATAGGTTTTTAATGTCATCAAGGAGGCTAATAGGGTCTTTATATCACAATGGGCCCTCAGATGTTTCAATAGCTTTTGAGATCCATCGAAATTTAAGAAAAAGAGGGTTATGATTATAGAATATAAAAGACTGAGATAAGATTCATTGATTTTTTACCTAAGATAATTTTATATTAGCTCAAAATTGTCTAAAACCAGAATGTTTATTAAAAAGTATCTTTAGTTTGAAAATTTATGTTTGTAATGTGTAATTTTGTTTAACTTAAAATTTCTGTCTATAGTTTGGCTTATCACTAAACAGTTTGAAATTTAGTTGGAATTCCCAAATTTTTGAAGTTTGATTAGAGTAGGTCAGATTTTCAATAATAATGATTTTATTTTTAACATTAATATAGGCTCGCATTAAATCTTGATATTAATCAGAGCCTTTAAATTTTCGACAAATCGTTAAGGTCCTAAAGAAGTCGAAACAAAAATTTAGTTAAGGTCTTCAATACTCTCGAAGTACTGTCGAATCGGATGGCATTTTCAATTCAATTTGACTAAACTCCAAAATAACTGGGGACGAAGAGGTGGATAGTATTTGAGTTTAATATATGTCCACCTAAAGTATCACTGCTAGTAAAAGATTTTGAGAACTTAAGAAAGCCTATTTCAGAATGCATGTGTAAGGGTGTTAACAGATATTGGTTTTATTTCCAAAATGATTATCCAAATACGAGTTTTGTAAGAAGTTTGTAAAATTAGAGAAATATGTTATATCATTTGAAATAGTCTTTCATAGATTCGTTGGTACCTAGCAAAATTCTAAGAATTCAAAAGTCTGAAATGATCTACTCCCAATTTTATGTTTTAGTTTCTCCCCAAGGATTATTGCGCCGCGATTGCATCATCTGGGGAATTCCACTTAGTATTGACTATATAAACGAGCCGTTTCGGGCCTACCTCATCATTCGAATCTTTGTCAAAAGCTGCATTATTGGAATTTGGAATGTGTCATTGCTATCGACTATGATGAAGGAATAAATCTTTAAAAATGAGACGATCATAGCCCTTCAAGGTCGTCAGCAGGATCCTATTATTGCCTTAAAGCAGGCTAAGGATATTTTCAAGTATAGCGGAGCAGTACCTCCCTCGGACCACGCTTTATTCCGCATAGTGTGGTTCACTTGAAGAGGACGTTATTGCCACAACCGGACTTATATTCGTTTTGGCTTCCCGGTTCCCGAACAACTTCGTTCCCATAATTTTTGGGATCTACCTCAATTTATAAAGGATTTTGACACTTCAGGCAAACAATTTATTGAGACCGAACCTGCTACCATCAGATTTCGAGACAATTAGTGTCATCCGTTATTTAAATTCGTTGTCGCATGTTACTGATTTTTTTTATAACGTCGTCTTCATTAAATTATTCGAATTCCGAAATTTGTGTCGTTTTTGAGGTTTGCAGTGGTACTATTATTGTTTAAAATTTATGGTTTTTATCGAGATTCAAAGCTAATAATCGTTAACTCTCCCGAGTCAATGGTAATTTAGAAAGGTATCAACCTGAAAAGGAATATAGCTATTTTAGGACAAGCAAAGATTCAAATTTCACTTTAGTTTTCCCCTAAAGTGTCTTCAAAAAGGATCTTGTTTCAGTTATACTGATACAAAGTCGGATATTTTTGGTACGAAAATGAATCGCCTTGTCATCGTATCGGTTTTATCAAACAACAAGTTTTGTGGAGGATTTTTAATGTGAGTTGAGCTTTCATAAATCTAGGCTTTCAAGGAATATTTATATTTATATTTTTATATTGTTCGGTCAAGGGTATTGTCCAGGCTTCAGGTTTTTATATCAGGCTTTAATCAATTGTTTTATGTTAACCCAAATGCCTATGTTTTCAGTGCTTTAAATTAAAAAGTTTTCTTTGATGGTATTGTTTTGTAAAAATTCTATGACTAATAATTTACACATACCTTCTATCGCTATTCAGCTTGTAGCTAGCTGTCTAAACAGACAGAGTCAAAACCACAAGGTTTCGTAATCTTCTGGTATACGCATATAATTTCAGGTCACATTGCATCAGCATATACACAAATGCGCCACGACAGCAATAAAACGCATAAGTACTAGGCATGAAATCAGCTGATGATTTCAGTGTTCCTGAAAAGCAATGTAAAACACAAGGTTAGACGGTAAAATACAATCTTTTTATACGTTAATTTGTAACCCCAAGTTTTTTCCACACTCATTTGTCGTCTAAGGTTTTTAATATATCAATCAAAAACTGTTTCCGGGATTCAAAGTTTAGTTAAAAGACAATTTACAAAAAACGTTTAGAACGTTTTCATATCTAGTAAAATTAATTCAACCAGACTAGCTGGGGAAGACAATTTTTTAAATAATTAAAAAGAGCTATCGTTCCAAGGAGGCTATTATATAAGAGTAAGATAATGTAAATTTTTTGCAAATCTCAATGACCAAGAACAGAGGTAAAAAGGTTACAAGCATTTTTAAGGCATTTTTTAACGAATAACAATTTTTATATTTAACAACTGCATCGGTGGGCATTTTTATTGTTGCTTGTGCTCATAAAAGTTTTGAAAACACAAAGTAATAATTCACAGACTTACCACTTGTTTCCATAACATTGCAAACCTTCCTGATCGACGTCAGATCTAGTGACTTTTATACTCCAATATAATTCATGCCTAGTCTGTCTTGATTTTCAGCATATAACACCCTGGTCTGTCCAAATTTTCATTCTGCTGTGCTAACTCAAACAATCAAAATAAAATCAAAAGATCTCACTCACTCTCCAATGAATAAATTCAATTGCCAGAACAATATAATGGGAAAAAGTGATTTTTAAAGTAAGTTACTTGAAACACAAAATGTTTAGGTCAGGTAGGTCGAGCGTAAGGAGGATTTTGTCGAGCTAGATACTACCCCCCTAAATAAAACAAACAGACCTCACAGGTGGCACCATTTTTTATGTAAAAGTTCTCTTCTAGATAGAAGAAAACTGTCACAAATTTAGGACATTCCTTGCGAGCACTGGTCTTATAGGAACGTCCATGGCACGCCCAGGAACGCAAAAGCAACCTGGACTCGCCGGTCTTATAGCTCGACTTCGCTCAGTGTATCACAATGAAAATTGTATTCACTCATGGTTTTATTTTGTACAACGTTAAACACTGCGATAGTTAATTCAACAGGGGCTTTAATTCACAATTCATTAGTTACAGCACAGAACATAAGTTACGGCAAATGTCAGGGGTTTACACAGATGTTTGTAATACATAGCCGCGTTTCTCAGTCTTATCCCGGTTATTTAGATGATAATGCACACATCCACAATAATATTAGGAGAGAGAGAGAGCACGACCCATTTCAAATAGTTAGTCAGTTACAAGTGCATCCTGGCTCACGAATTCACCAGGCCCCACAAGTTCGCTAACTAGCTTTGCTTGGTTGGAGAGAAGTTTCATTCTAACAGACTACCTGTAGACTTTACAAGAAGTTTCCAGAGGGAAACCTCTTCCTTGGTCTAAGTCCTGCAGTGGCTGGACTTGTTGATAGCTTGAAATGCGGATCGAGACTGACTGGACCTTGGCAGGGTGCCTCATATTTATACCCATAGTGCTGAATTTTGATTGGTCTAAATCGATCACGTGATTAGGCTATGATCACGCTCTGAGCATAGGAGTGGTTATAGTCTCACCACGATTCTCGTTTCG
>JGI24021J15306_10008180_pt1 | contig 12844 bp, 5 predicted proteins | sample Ectturendosymbi1_FD_15306 | JGI IMG/M metagenome (IMG submission 15306) | reverse complement strand
TTAGTTAAGTGGATTATTAAGTGAATTATCACACACCAATCTGATGTAAGGACAGTATGTAGACCACTCACCATACCATAAGGAGGGGACAGGTATTTCATGATATTGCAAAGCATATAGACTTTGACACTGTGATTCGCAGTTTTGCCAAGAAAAAGGCACGCAAGGCAACCCTGTTAATAAAGTCAGTTTATTTTCTGACTAGTAAGTGTACTATTATTTGTATATTTTCTGCAGACTGTGGCGTTCATGAAACAGGGTTATTAGTGTATATATCAGGGGCGGCCAAACCTGCTCTACATGTATGTATGAGCCGCATATCGTAAAACCCAAGTTACAATGAGCCGCAACATAAAAATCTTAAAACACGAATTTATTTGCAAACTAAGCTTCTGTGACATCATATTTCTTTTTGGAATATCTTGCAAAAGTATAGTACTGTACAGCACGCTAGGTAGTAGCTATCACAGTACCATTTTACAAAATTTCTACACTTTGCAACAGAAATGAAAAATAAAAAACAAGTATATAATTTTTCGGAAAGCTCAAAAGAGCCGCAGTATGGTCACCCCTGGTATATATAGTGCATATACTCTGTGTAAAAAATTGCGCACACAATCATCCAAAAAATTTGCCGGGAAATCATTGCATACAAGCATAGTTTCAATACGCTGGGAATCTTCGTGCATGCTTCTGTAAGAGCTTGCGTATCGTTGCAGTTTGACTGCATCGCCTTGAACAACTGGGGCAAGCACAAGGGAAAGATGGCAATTCGGGAGATTGAACTAACAGGAAAGCAACCAGCAGCAATAGAGCTCCCTCACTGAGTTAACTCTACTAGTACTAGACTGCACTATCAATATATAGAGATAAGAGAATTACGATAATTCGCTTGTGGTGACTATCACAGTGACTTGTTACTCGTGGGCACCATCTAGCGGTGACCATTTATTTACATGTGGCGCCATCTTCTGGCCGTCACAGTAGGCTTGTTTCAAAGCTAATTAACAAGATTTTTTTATAATGTCTCGGAAACAAACTGCACCAATTGCTGTACAGGCCTGTATGCATGGACTTTCGATATGTTCCAATTACGAATACCAATACCAGATTCGCAAAGTTCAACAAACATTAAGGAAGGGCATGCAGCCATTAGTTTCTAATACCATGGTGAAGCTAATATTATCATACACGGCGTTTATTTGGGAAAAAACTCTCTAGTTGCTCGGTTGGACATGCAGCAAGTGTGAATTGTGATTAAGATGTAGTTCTTAATAAATTCTTGTCCTTCTATTACTGTATTAGGGTTATATAAGTATTAAAATTGCTTGCAAGTGAGAATTGCTGCAGCCTACCATTAATGTTAAATTTGATGTATATTTGTGAAATTCGGAGATCAACTATGTTATGAGCATTTTTGAGATTAGCCTGAGATATTTTCAGATTAACTATTTGCAGGGATGAATGGTTATAATATAAAATAATGAAGCATGTGGGCCTAATTTTTTAGTCATAGTACTGAAAAGCTCTCAATCAGTAATAATGTATAAAGGGGCCCAAAACAGGTCTCGTACCAGCACATTTTTTTCCTCTCAAGGGCCCTGACTGAGATATTGACGAAAGAAGGATTTTCCATAATGGCGGCCTTAATTTGTATATTGGGGGGGTTGCCCAACGATGACAGAGTGGCATCATTCAGATTCTTAAAGGGCACACCTCGGAGATATGGGAACAGCAAAAAAACATTGTACGGACGGTATTGCAAGGTTCTCCAAAAATCTGGGTTTGGCAACCGGGCTAAGTGTCGAAAAATGTGAAACGGTATTTAAAGACTTGATTGAAAATCTACCTTTATAAGTGGCGTTAAATGTATTTTAGGGAAAAATGCTTTAAGGCCCAGTGTAAATCTATCACGCGATTATAAGATTGTTTTTTACGATATTCAACAAAGCCACCTAAAATAAAGTCCTGGCAAATGCCTTTCATTCACGTGTTGTTTGTGGATTGTCGCTTCAGCAATGAACAAGTCTTTCATACACATGTAAATGCACAAGCTTGGCTTGGAAACATGATTGTCTTTTAGCTTTTTGTTTGAGTCCTATCGTGGGACATGAGTTGTCACTTCCAAGTCTAAGAAGAACCGTTCTGTTTCTACCCAAGTCGGGAATGAGTTGCAGACACTGTTCTTCACTGATTTCGCTAGGGATAGCCAAAACAGCGGCAAACGCTTGCGCACAGCATGCTTTTATACCTTTTAAATACATTTTGTAAATATACGAGATCTACGTAGCTTGTGAAAAACGAGGCCCACTGTTTGGGACCTGTTTCAAACGTTTTCTGAATTAATGATATAAAGCGTTTTCAACCTGTGGTTATTCCTTCGACTAACAAAAATAGCCAGTTTTTGGCCTACAAAAGAGGTTATCTTTTGTGTGACACACAACGATTGTCGCAGACAACCTTTGGTATTAAGCAAGTGAAGACATTTTGGCCCCCCCCAAACGCCTGGTCTGGATCCACCACTGACGCAACACACATCAAAAAAGTAAATGCCAAACTTTATTTCTTTACTCTGAGAAGCAAAATAACTGACAAAAAATAATAGGTCAGAAATTTCGCTCGACACCGGAAACAACAACACTAACAAAAAAGTTCAAGGCCCCATAATTCTACTTCAACTACCTGAAAAGTGAAAGTCAGCACGTAAACCTAAACGCCATACTTGCTTGCGCCCGTTAACATTGGAAAGAGCATAAAGAACAGTTAATAATGACAGGTGGATATTTTTGAAAAAAACGGGTTGTTATGTTCATAGATCCCGCTCAGGCCCGTAACCAAGGGGGGCGTCGCGTCCCCGGGAAAATTTTTCGTCCCCCCTAGAAAAATGTGTTGGACATAATTTAAAAAATTTAGGCCCCTCTCAGAAAACTCTTTGTCCCATCTGGTGCCACAAGTTGGTTACGGGCCTGGCTATGATCACTGGTGCTGACCGTCCCCCTTCTTAGTCCACATTCTGCTTAACAAATCATTTCATGATTTCTCCGAAATCTAAATGACGTAAGGAATGACTGACGGCATTGAATCTTGTTTATCAGTTCTGCAACAGTGTCATGCAGGTGAAATCCATGAGATCATCAAAAACCCTTTGTAGAAACACTTAGCAAAATCCTGTGCAAAACCCTTTTGGAAAGGGCTGCGGCAACATAACCTCAGTATGTAACATGAACCCAGGATATTGTGGTAAGCGCAGACTGTTGCAGACCACAGTCTTGNCTCCCGCCTCTAGCCAATACTGAATTTCCCACTTTTTTGTTAGTGTTGCAGCCACAATGCTGCGTCGCCCTGAGCCAACCAAATGATGACTCATAACAACAGAGATTCACCGCTCGAACAGGTTCACTCATCTGCTGTTACGAACTCAGCCTTATGTGACGTAATCGCGTCGCCACATTATTACTGCAATAAAATTAACTCATTTACAATGAGCGAAATACTTTGACTAAAATTCGTGAGAATTACTTTAACTATTAAATGCAAAGAAAGACTATCATTATACCAAATACCTCTAACAAAAAGATGAAGGATAGTACGTAGTTGATTGAATACAGAAAAGACTGTCTGTTCATAAGTGGCTTGGAGCAACTTCTAAAAGTTGAAGTATAGTAGTCCTTTGTATAAACGGAAGACTATGTCTTTCCAATGAATCTGACAACAAAGTCAAATTTCAAATACAAAGGAACTACACTTTTCAACAAGAGGCTTGGGAAACCTCTGAAAAGTTAAATCCTAAACTGAGAAGCTTCAGAAAATGCTTTGGTTCTTTTCACTGTGAACAAACTTTGACATCTCACATACCCAAAAGTGGAATGGCTTAGTAGCGTGCTTGAGTTAAGGTGCAGTAACTATGCTTCACAGTGAAAGTCCAAAAAGACTGAAAATATTCGGATCAAGGCTCCAGGGGAAATACTTAGTATTTTTTCACCATCAGAAACACTTGTTCTTCAGACGAGGTTCTTCAGGTGTGACAAACATCATTCGACCGGAACTGAAAGTCGTCAGTCACTCAGTAATTCGTCGTCAGCACCACAGGCAGGCAAGGTTTGGGCACGTTTACTTTTAATCAGTAACAGATTTATAAAAAATAGAGCTTTCGTATACAAACATGCATACACGCGCGCAGAGGACGTATGCGGATAGTAACAGTGCTCACGCGAGGAATTACACCTACAACGTCGCGAAAGATGGATTAGCAGAGACGAGTGCACGAGGCTACCAAAAATGGTTCACCGACTGTACAGCGCACTTCTCAACGCTTTTAAAAGCCACAGTTAAGTCGTACAGGAACTTCTTTCTCTCAGTGTGCAATTACAGGAGCGTGTGGGTAAGTTCTCGTTCGAAGTGAACTTACTCAAACGGACAGTTGTCCATAAGCTCGCTGCCAAGTCGTTGTAAGTCTAGGGCTGCAACGAAGAGCAGATCTGGTCGGAAACAATTCGTTGGCGAAAATGAACGCCAATCACCTCGTGAGGTTTTTAGGTAAGCCTTACGACGTCATCGGTCAAACGCTCACCCACAACGCTTTGCAGGGGTTAACGCTAGCTTGTCTAAAGCGAGGATTCAACGGGAAGTTAAAAAAGTGCGCTCCACGGTCGCCCCCTAACCATTTTTAAACAGCTACGATCGCACGGCATCCAGTTCAAGTGATCGAAAAAAATTGCCCGTCGTCCCACGGAACAGTTTCAATCCGGCAACAAGTTTTCGTCGACGATGACGTCATCGAACTCGTCAGCCATCTCGCTTCGGTTGCGAGCGGCAGTCTTGGGTCGTTCCGCCGAAGGTCCGAGCGGATCGGTGTAAGACGCGTCGACGTTTTGTCGCGCGTTCTGCTCGCTGTCGGTTATTTCCGAAATGACGCGACGCTGGCGACCGGAGCCGGTTCCACTGTTGCTCCTGCTCCCCCCCGAGCTCTCGGCGCTCCCTGTAAATGTAACGACGAATTCTTATCAAGACACGCGTGCAGGACCGTGCACATGCAGGATGGCAACAGAACCAAGAGAGTTCGCCAACAAAAAAAAAACTTTATGCAGACGGTATCAGAGTTGAACACAGTGTTGCTATTTTAGCTGTTGTGCTGCTAGATCTAGCAGGTTTTTCTCACTGTTAGCTGGAAATTTTTCAATCTAGCAGCCAGCTGGTTTTCTAGCAGGATTTTGAAAACCGTTTAGCAGGCAACAAATTCCTGGCCTAATGTTTGTTCCAACAATTTTAAGAGATGAAAACATTTACACTTTCTTCATCAAAAAATTCTTTACCTTCTTTCTGACGCTTTATATTGGTCAACACAAAGACCACCAGGCACAACTAGCCTTTAATCGTTTGGACGCATAAATGTACCATTCATTGCTATTACCATTGGAGTTTCTATTATGACGCAGAGAAGCTGCTTCAAGAAGAATATTGCATCATAATAACAAGCAACTGTGTGACTTGGTGAAGCCTGAATGATTTGCTTCTGTGCTTAGTGAGCGCAATGGGTTTAAAAGACTACATTGGCAGAATATATTTTTATCCCACGACACATATGATGTTTCCAGGTGGTTCAGTTACGCCAGTAAGACGTAGGCCTTATGTCTGGCCCATTGATAGTGAGTTCAAGACCAAAAATTGCTACATAGCTTTACAAGTCTATTTTAAACACCTCAAAAATAGCAAGTTTTTTAGCAGGATCTAGCAGTGTTTCGTGACACCATTTAGCAGGTTTTGGTAACAACCATTTGGCAACACTGGTTGAACACCGGTTTCGTGTCCTTCTAAAAATGTCAAATCCGATCGCCGTACTGCCAGGCCCGTCACCAGGATTTATTAGGGGGGCCAAAAACCAGAAGGGGGGGGCACATTTTAAAAATACAGTATTAATGTATTCAGCAACCGGTGGGCCAAACGTGAAATGGGGGGGCACCGATTTCACATGGGGGGCCGGGCACCACTGGCGACGGCCCTGCGTACTGCATAATCCAGTATTGTCTTTTCGCATTCATAGCATCGATTACATGTTTACGTTTACGTTTTTGGTTGCAAATCGCATCCTTAACCAAACAACTGTAGATGATTACAGCTTAAAACTCTGAAGACTTGCAAAAAATTAAGACTTTTGCGACAATAGTATTTCATCTGTTAATGTTTGCAAAGCGTTTTGTACATTTTTAATCTATGGGAAAACTATCAAGCCGAAAAACACTCCAACTGCAGGAATAATTTTAATTTTCTACATTTGCTGAATCTTCGGCTCAAGTCGATGTTCACTTTCGTGATCAACATGGGTTCGATAGCAAGACACGTNCGCAAGAAAAAGCTGTCCACCATCATAATGGACAGCACGAGCTGACATAGGTCTGAAAATCGGAATCGCAGTTGGTTTACGTTAGTCGTATTCAAGAACATGTGCATTTTTAAAATTTTGATTTGGGCCACGGCAACTGGCGCCAGGTCCGGGGTCTGCAGTTTGCATCTTGCCGGGGCGTTTGAAGTGAACACTCTTACACAATGAGCGTTACGGCAATCATGGGCGCCGGAAGGATTTTTTCCAGGGGAGGCCACTAGGGGATTTTCCAAATATTTTCTAGGGGGGGCCAAATGTGGTGAAATTTGTTTTGTCCACTAGAAAATAAAAAACAACCTTTTTCTGCTAAAATTTTATTGGGGGGCCGAGGCCCTCTGTACCCCCCTTCCGACGCCATGACGGCAATCGAACATCCAACCTTTAAATTTCGAGTCGGGCACTCTACCAATTATGTCATGTTTTTTAGTAATTATGATTTTGGCTGAAGCATTTGGCGGCAGGCCGAAGCCTGAATGTAGCTTCTTTCCGGGGTGGTTATCATGAACGCTCTTATTATCCAAGGAGCGCTACAGCGATTCACTCAGTGGCTGTGGAACCCACGCCAACTGGCAAAGCAGTAACACTACCAACATCAAAAGACTGCGTTTCATCAAAAATTGATTTTCCAGCATGATGGCATCATGAGCTAAGCAAACAACTGTCAAACTGCGAAACAAAACACCACAGTAATAGCGAGGCGCAATGACAGCGAAGCTGTTTTTTTTTCGCTGAAACATTTCGGTCATTTTTTCCTGAGAAATTTTGGTGCTGAAACATTTCGGTCATTTGTCTCACAGTTGTATTAAAGCTCGCCGTAACAAGTGTTTTTTAGCCTATGTTTTCAGACTTTCTGACCGAAATTACTTGAATTTTTTCGTTCATTTCAAAATCATTTCGGTCTATGACCGGAAAATGACCGAAAAAAAATCCAGCAGTGAAGCACTGTCAAAAATGATTTTTGTAACAAAAAACAATGCATACCGGGTCCTTTCGAAGCACTTTTACCACGCTTCGTTGCACTTTCTGCTCTTTGCGCTCGCATTTCACGAGCTTTCTCCGCTTTTCGCAACTTGTTCGCGTATTCCTGCAATCCAAACTGCCATTAACACATTTCAACTTTCTCCTACACGAAGCCAAAAAGTTGAAATAATGACTACGTCACATGCAGTTTCTAGTGGCATAGGAATTAACGTTAAGGTTGATGGTGCGCCAGTTAACCATAGAAAATATTGAAACCGACTGCGTTTGAGCGGTTCTCCATTTGCAAACAAACACTTACTACGGGAATTACCTGCAACTCTTTGGTCAGGCCAAGATCAGAGCATAACCTGTTGAGGTACTTTAAACACTCGACGTCGTCCGGAAATCTGGCGTGGATCTCCTTGTATTTTTCGAAAGCACCCTGATAGTTTCCGCTTCGACGGTAACAGCTCGCCACCATGATCTGCCACTTCACCTCGTTTGGCTGTATCACTGCAGCCCTTTCGAAGTACTTGATAGCTTTTTCCGAAAACTGCGAGTCAACGTAGTAGGAGCCAAGCCATTCGACGTTTTGAATATCCGCCGGAAACAGTCGGTAGGCGTCATTGCGATAAGCAAACGCCTGCGACTGATCGCCGCCATCCTCGCGCTCGCAAATTTCCGCCATTCGTACGAGAATGTTCGAATCTGCAAATTAAAAATGGATCGACTGTGTATAACCGGAACGTCTTTCTAAAGCGATAGAGCATGATCACCCTCGTGCCACTTTCTTTTGCAGTGGCCAAGACCCAATGTATGTTAAAGCATATTTAAAAAAATATTAAAAATAAAAAGTAGGCAAACTAATGTCGTTTGGGAACATCACAAAATTCCTGGTATTTTTACTCGTGTTAACAGGTTTCCACTACGTGCCTTAATATGCAAAATACACTCGTGTCATACAAATGACGATAACACAATGTAACCATTATACCCACTCAGAAAGGTTAGTGAATGTACTTACCTGTAGGAGCAACACCGCTGCATTGCATCAACCATTCCATAGCCGAGCTATAATCCTCCATCAATTCATAAAGGGTCGATATTTGATACATGACTTGAGCACTGCTTCTGACGATAGTGTGCAATTTCAGAAAGCAATCCAGTGATGCATCCAAACTGCCTTGCTTTTTGTACACTAAGCCCAGGTTGAAAAGAGCTTCATGGCATGAAGAATCATTATCCAGGGCTTCCTTGTATAAAACGACCGCGCCTTCCGTGTCGCCGTCAACATATACACAGTTGGCTCTATTAGTCAGCGACGCAGCATTGAACCGGTCAGCTCTGACCGCTGCGTCTGCGTAACGCCGTGCTTGTTCGAGGTTTCCTTGCAAGTAGTATATAAACGATAAATTCGTTGCAGCCTGTGACTTTACCTGCGTGTCTTTCTTCTCAAATGTTTTAAGTATGCTAACAGCTTGCGAAAAGTCTCTTTCTCGCAAATACATCAGCGCTTTGTGGATTTCAAGGTCATTCGCCAAATCATGGTATGGCGATTGCTTCACCTGTTCAACGCACCAATCAAAACCTTCGGAAAACGAACTTTCTATAGCAGGCGCTATGATTTTAGCCGCAGCAAGTATGCATCTTTCCGCAATCAGTTTGCGCTTCCTTTCGAGCTGACGAAGAGAGTCGTTGCGAATGGCATCAAGATAGACAGTTTCTTGTGCATTTTCACTGCTTGCTGTATATTTGTCTTCATCGTCTATTCCAAGGTTTACCGATAACAATTTCTGAAAAGCTTTGCTCATTTTGTCTTTGTCGCCAAGAGCAAAATGGCATAGAATCAAATTCAGTCCACTCTTGAAGTCGGGTTTTTCATTCATGATGTGCTCGTACGAAGTGACAGCATCATTGTATTGACCCATCTTCACAAACACTGCTCCAATGTTCTGCATAATTCGAATGCGTACTTCTTTGTGGGTATTCGGAACTTGGTCTAAAGCCATTCTATAATATTTTATAGCTTTTGTTAAATTTCCCTGCTTAAAATAAATATTTCCCATGTTCACTTTGATTCGCCCAGAAAGCTGAAACATTTTGTTTTTCACAATAACATTGTACGTTTGCAACGCTTCAGGATACATTTCATTTGCTTCGTACTGACACGCCAAGTTGAACAAAACTGAGTATGTCAGATCAGGACTTATTCCTTCACTCAACCCTGCCTGCTCTTTTTGACGCACCAGTTGTCTTTCTTTTTTGCCTGCTTCCTTTGCTTTTTCAGTTGCAGTCACATAATCACCTTTGCTGTTGGCAATCGCACTTTGCTCAATCAGTTCACCAATTGATCTTTCCAGCGCTTTGATTTTATCTTCAACCGTATCTTCCTCTTGACTTTCAAGTGATGAAGCAACACCTGCTATGCCTCGATTTGCTTGGTTTAAGGGGTCGAACAATTTTCCACCATGTATTCCTCGTTTCACTGTTGAAGAATAGCCAGCACCACTCACAGAGGTCATTGGGCGGTTACCACTTTCCACGTCAGCTGGACCTCTGCCCATGGATGAAGTCAGGTTTGCTCTGAAGCTAGACATAGGTGGTTTAGCAGCAGCCGCTCCCTTCCGAGCAGTCATTGGTGGTCTTCTGCCATGACTGGTTTTAACAGCTTGAACAAATCCTTCATCTTCCTCCATGTTTTTAGTGTCAAACATTGGATTGTACTCATTAAAACCTGAGTACATTTCTGCATTTTCATCTTCTGTTGCCAGGAGAACATTGGCCAGGCCTGACATTGTTTTTTGAAAATTTGCAAAAGAACAACCACACCAATTATGCTACAAGTTCTTCTGGAGAAAATACAATGTTTGAAATTCTCTAAGTACTTTTACTTCAAACAATAACCTGTGAGCTCCTGTGGAGAATAGTGCATAATATCAAGTACTATATCAAAGCAGCCTTGCAATAAATTAAACAAAATTTGTTTTCATCAATGCCCTTCTAGCTTTTGTTAAGAGTTTCTTAACAGCATACAATAGTTATGCAATTTAAATCATGATCGACAATTAGTGTAAGTAATCCAACCCCAATGCTCAGTCCGCTTGGACTGTGATGATTAATGTAGGTAAAACATAGACGATTTTGTACTGAATACATCAAACATAGTTACAATAATTTTTTGAGCCATGGTATCATTAGGCAAGTGCAGAGTATAAATTCTTGGTCCATCAGAAAGGTGATCCAATTATTAATCTTTTCATTTTAGGCAATGCACGTGAAAGTAAACCCTAATGGTGTAGTTTTAGTTTTCTGCTTTACAGTGCCACTTGTACTGGCATTCATACAAACTAGTGACCGCAAAGAATTGCTAAATGAAAAGGCTGACAATTGTGCCACCAAAATAAACTGCAACACAACAGTTCAGGAGTAAGAAGCAGTAAAAGACTTTTCACAATAAATACAAGCATGTGAGCTCCATAAAAATTTTATTTTGGGGTCATTCCCCACAAGTATGACTGACAAAAACAAAATTCAATGTTCTCTGATGTTATTATAACAATCTGATAATTCATTAGCTTGAAACAAGTCTCTTGGAATCAACTCAGCTGATTATTTTGCAATTGTAGTGAGAAAAAACTGCAACTTCACAGGTGTGGGATATATTGTATACCTTGGTGGATCATAAAAAGTAAAAAATGATTCAAAGCATAAGCTGAGTTGTTGCTCATAGGAAATATGCCACATACAGTAGTTTATGCAGTATTTAATTCTTAGAGGTTACCCCATTTTTTTTCAGTTTTTAGTTTACCTTTAATGTTTAATCCTTTCAGTCCTGTTAGTGGTCTGAACAATTTAGCCATGACTGGCCAGCCGCTAGAGCTAGAAAGCTGTTCAAATCCTGCACAAATTCGGCAAGTCTTCTAGTTTCAATCGAAATTTTTTTTTCAGTTTTGGATTTGGGATTCTCTGTGGGTGATGTCATAATGGAGGCATGTTTTCACCTTTTTGGACAAGTTTACCTGGCCCTTGGCGCGAACCCAATAGGTCATTTTTTGGCTCATGTTTTTTTAGAAACTAGGCTAAAATCTACATTTTTAGGGCCCTTGATTGGCATTCTAGCATATCTGGAGCCAAAATTATGGCCCAAAAACCTAATTTTTGGCAAAATTGAAAGAGTTACACAAAAGGTATGATTTGCCCTCTCAGGGCAGATTTTGGCCAGCCATAACTCGGCACCAGATTGAGCTAGAGAGCTGTTCAAACCCTCTAAAGACTCGTGAAGTCTTGTAGTTTAGAATGAAAAAAAATTTAAAGTTTGGGGTTTTGGCCGATGATGTCGTGATTGGGTATGTTGTGCAATTTGTTTTATGACATCATCGGCTGATCCAATCAGTCGATTTTGTGGCTCGAAGTTTTATTGGAAACTAGGCTATAATACGAGTCTTTAGAGCCCTTGATCAACTTTCTAGCGTTTCTGGTTGCAAAGTTATACCAAAAAAATCCAAAAATTTCCAAATTTCTGACAGGATGTTACGGGGATTTCCCTAACTAATTTTCGGAAGTTTGGCCATAACTTTGAAACCAGAAACGCTAAAAGTCCATCAAACCTTCTAAAGACTCATATTATAGCCTGGAATCCAACAGAATCCAATAAAACTTTGAGCCTCAAAATCAGCTCGATTGGTCCGCTCCCAATCATCCAAATGTAAACAAAATCGCATATACATCCTCTAGTTATGTAAACATCAACAAAAAACGGACATCCAAATCTAAATATTTTTATTTTAATTCTAAACTACAAGAGTTTCTGAGTCATTAGATCAGGGGGTGGGAACCTATTTGCTATCACGGGCTGCATGAATAGTGCATTACTGCTGGCAGCAGGGATCAGGGATAAAAATCATGATTTTTTAAAGAAAATCATAAAAATCTTATTTTTTAAATTTAAATCAGGTTTATTTGATTTAAATAATATTTTTTTATTTTTATGATTTTTTTATTTAATGTGCAGAGGGTGGCCACTTAACACTTTGAGAGCCGGCGTACCATATATTTGTACTTCGATTTCGGCCTAAAAAACACCAGTTTTCGGTTGCCTTACCAACGCCCCAGCTCCTCCGCCGATTGCGCTAGAGAGCTGTTCAAGGGCTCATACGGATCGGCCAGTCTAATAGATTGCACTCCAAAAAAATTTTTTGGTTGGGAGGTGCGGATTTTTTGTGACTGATGTCATAAGTGAAGTAGTTTTGGGATCATTTTGGCTCATGTTGCCTGGCCTAGGACACAACCGCTAGGCCAAAGTGTTTCGCTGAAGTTTTCATTGGAAACTAGGCTCGAGTGCGAGTCTTTTGAGCCTTTGATCGACTTTCTAGTGTTTCTGGGTCAAAAGTTTTAATTATCTAATTACGCAAATATTTTTACTAACTTACATCATAACTTTTGAACCCGAAACCCCAGCAGGACATGCTAAGTATCAAAAGACTCAGATTGTAGCCTAGTTTCCAG
>JGI24021J15306_10008176_pt1 | contig 12846 bp, 9 predicted proteins | sample Ectturendosymbi1_FD_15306 | JGI IMG/M metagenome (IMG submission 15306) | reverse complement strand
AGCTTGATACAGTTTATGGATTTCATTTCTTGTTCGTACGTTTAGAGCAGAAGATCAAGAGAATTCTAGCATTGTCGTTGTATTGAAAAGTTAATTTCAAACTGTTTAAAACCCTGCTCAGGTAACCTCTGCCCAATTTGGGCAAACGGTTCTTCTACTTAAGTTAACAATTAGTTAACGTTCACGTAGAGAGCTGGTTCTTTCAGTAGCTGCATTTTTTAGACACTCTTTCGGGCAGTCCTATCGAAATCTGCACAAGTTTTATAGTTTTTGATGGGGAACAAAAATTTGCCCAAATTGACCCATGGTTGCCTGAGGTGTAACAAAACTCCTTCACAAATATCCCTCCTAAGGTAACCTTGACCAATTTGGGCAAAACGAGTTGGTGCATGTAGGTTCACTAGTAAGTCACGCCAACAACTTTTGACCGAAGCCAGCACGGGAGTAGTCCACACGAGTGCAAGCCCTGACGACACAAATCAATTTGGCGCGAATGACTTCTGCTCAGCTCGTATATTTCATTGAGTAACGCGCAGGAGAATGTATGACACCTTCTCCGTTACAGGAAAGAAATTGCGGCCAGAAAGGGCCTGCACCTCGTGCACTTGTGGTGAAAGGTCAAAGCATTTTGTTGAGGACATGAACCTTGTGCTTCTCTTTACCTAACTGAAGTTTCTAGAACTCTGGCTTAGGCAAAAAAGGCTTGCTCCTTGTGCGTACACTTGTGGTAAAAGGCCAAAGCATTTTATTGAGGACATGAACTTTGAGACCAGACAACGCTGTGGAGCCTGTCCACCATTAAAACAGAACAAAACGAGGTTCACGTGCCAACTGCCAACGATGGGAGCACTTGTCTGCATTGATCATTTTCAAGTTTTCTGCAAAGATTACTCACACCCACGGTATACTAATCCCGGGTGGTTTCCACCCAGACAGGAGTGGTGGCCACGTAGTCCCTAGGTGAAAATCACCCTACGTTATGGTTAGAGTGAGCTTTTTTTCCCTGTTAATGCCTTGACATTGTAAAAATTGACAAAACTCCACCCATTTATAGTTTTCATATTTCAATTTGGGTGCTTAGCCCACCAAATTCTCTCTGTGGCGACGGGACTGGCCGTATGTGAGACATGAAAGTCAATAGCAGTGTCGCAATCAACCTGATTACCCAATGATTATCATAAAGCACGTGCCCATTTAGGGCATGTTTACCTTATGTGCCTGATTTTCGTAAAAAATTTGCCCATTTTGATGAATGTGGCTGAAAATTGCAATGAAAATAGAAAAGTTTCATGTCTCAACCTAATTTACCTTTATTGCAGATAGAACCACAAGCTTGAAATGAGATTCTATTTAAACCTTAAACCGACCACCAGTGACGTTTACTGGCGGAATTTTTTGATTTTTCTTTACTTTTTCGTTCATTTGTTAAGAGCACTTCCCACATTTTTGTTTGGAAAATTGCTTTTGCTCTTCATCATGTAAAAAATTTTCCAAAATCAACACGTCGTTTTTTTCTGATCGGATGAGCTTGAGAAGAATTGCCAAGTTGTACAAAAACCCACCCGTGCGTCTAAACCTGTCGGGTAGTCCGGTATAAGCGAATAAACAAAATCTGCCCATTTTGAGCAAGGACAACAACGGTGTTTGTGTTTAGAGGTTACCTCAGCAGGGTTAACACGAATGGGTCAAATTTGAAGCATTCATCTACAATAGTGTTAATAAATGGTTGTACGTTTCACTAAGATAAAGAAAGACAAGGTATATGACGCAATTGAACAGTGCATGGCGGGAATTTTGTTTTAGGATCAAAACTTGCTTCTTTGGCAGAAATCGATTTTTTCGGCAAAAAATATACTGCCTCCTAAACATTTTGCGTCCCTTATGATTATATAAATTACCATAGTTAAAACATTTTTTATTTTTGGCCATACACTACGGAAAATATCTGGCAACCCTCCTGTTGAACGCAGACATCTGTGGCAGGCAGGGATGTAGTGCTAACAAAAAAGGTGTGGGAACGCACCCAACAATTAGCGATTTCAAAAGAGCTTCAAACTTATTTTAAAGCAATACGGGAAATAGGCTGGGGAACGCCGTTCTCCCCACGCGTTCACGCCCCACTACACCTCTGGTGGCAGGTAACGCAGCAAGACAGGGAGGACTGATAGCGGTAAAACACGTAGTTTTATAGTGTGTGAAAAGAAGTATGAGTGAAAAAGAAGCATTGCTGCCCACGAAGCAAATTTTTGTGATTGTTACTGTAACACGGGGTCTTTTCTTTGTGGTGTAGCAAGGTTAAAGTGTTTTGTGAACGTTCATTTGCATTGCATCGTCAGCAACCTGAAAAGGATAAGCAAAATGTCGAATTTTCCCCCCCTTGGAAAAATTTCTGCGGACGCCCATGTTACCGAGGTAGAGCACCTGCCGGAACTTGACCTCCTCTTCCCAAGCTTCTTTCTCCTGAGTTTCAAGCTTAGAAAAAACGCCTCAAAAGGTGGTAGGAGGACCATTGTTAATTTTGAGCATACGCAGGTCATTCTCAAGAAACATTCGAAAACCATCACAATGAATTCGGGGGGCACAGTTTGCCCATCACTGTTGCCTGAAGTATCGCTTCTGGTATCTGATCAATACTGGCGCGTACTCGTCAGTTCCGACGCAACGCGATAAACTAGCAGAGAGCAGCTGTTCACTTTGAAGATTACCATTCGCAAAAACTAACACTACCGCGTTACTTATAAAGCGTTCCATGGTCTGTCGCGCCAAAAAGAAAATGCTGTATTATTTTGATAAAGTTTTTATTTTTACCACTGACCGAAGGACATTCTATTTCAATCACCTTTACAAGTTATTTTAACTCCGTCTGTAAAAACGTTACAGTCTTGATAGCAAACGATGCACTTTCACAAACTGCGGTTCACGTCGCAACAGTACTTATAGGAAACGGAATTTTAACTTTATATGCAGGTAGTGTGACATACCGCCAGACGCCAAGAAAAGGATCACTATTGCAGAAAAGTGACTCAGTTTGAAAAGACATTTCTTGGGACGACTGATCCAAGTTATTCCTGGATTTGCCAATTGGTTGTTACAATGCTTCCTAGCCGGGAAGCATTTAAAAAATGGGTAAAGGAAAGAATACAACAAAATAGGTTGAAAATCACTTCCCCACATAACATTCACTAAATAAATTGATCAAGTTCCAGTGTTGTTTAGGGCTGCAATGAAGTTTTAAATAAAACTTTAAAAATTAGTCAGTGCATGTGATCTACACGTCCAGATAAGTAATGTTTTATCATTTAATTGTTTTGTCTCACGTTTTCTCTTTTACATTCATTACAGAGAGATAAAAACTTCATCATGGAGCGACGGTCAGATGCTTGGGTCATGTATCCCGTAACTTTACCCCGAGCTTTCAAAATATCTGTTCCACGTGTTTCATGAAGTCAAGTATTGTTCAGGTGTGAATTTGAAATTTATCTCAAATAACGCAGAATTAGTTTGTGTCAAACTAGCATTTTAGAATTCAAGGTGCAGATTCATGAAGCGAAGCAATCAATACTTCCAATTAAGCCCTGGTTGAATTTACACCATGTTTTTTTAGATGTAGGCATGACCCACGGAAAGTAGAAATGTTGAATAGCTTGATAATGAAAATAACGGACAAAGCTATGGACGTGAACCACATTGTAGACGCTTCGGTAACTGCTGTCAGTACATTTGCAATTTACAAAAAGAAACATTTGAACACCTCTCACAAAACGCAATTTGATACAACTTAATTTGAGTAGCATCGCACTTGGGCAGTGAACTCTTTTTCTTCTAATGAAATAGGAAAGACATTGAAAAATACGCGGAAATAAGCAATGCTCGGTAAATTAAGGATATGTGCAATATAAGGGCGAACAATAGACTAAACGTACAACAGCAAAGACCAGGATTGTTCCTTGCGATACATACCAGTGTGCTAACTGCTTTTCCAGTAAGAATCGAAATAAATCCTCATGGTTTCTAAAAATGGAAATTTTGGCATTATAAATGAAATACAGTTTATGTAATCAGATAACTAAGTTGCAAACCTGTCTATATTGATAGAAGTTTTTTCACCATAACTTCAGCAGCTTTACCGATAACAACAGCACGTGTCGTATTTCCAGTGTCTTATAAACATTAAAAAATGATTATGTTCAATCTCTTGGTCTAACACCAGTGCAGCATTCACTGAAAAAGTATCCGCGTGGCCCATGGCGCATAGAGTAAGCGGAGATGGGTGTCCGCAGAACACTCGTGACACAACACAGGGACTACAAAGCGATTATAATGAAACCTTTCTCGGTTCTATCTTAAATATCGAATAACACTTTTGAGTGATAATATCCTTCCCAGCATATACCCTGAGCAATGAGCCAATAGAATCCTTCAAAAACATGCCTCCTGAGCTGCAATGGTACAACGTAGTACTGAAAATGTAAGTGTAGACAGAAACCAATGGTTCGAAAAATTTCTTTGCATCTTTGATGCAAACATCAATTTTAAAAAGTGTTTTTGCTATTTAAGCGTTGTTTCTGAGGATGTCAGTTAGATTACGAATGCAGAGCAGTACATATGCATGGTTCCAACAAGTTGAATAAGGGTATGGAACATCCAAAACTCGATCCTACAACCAAGTTGAAGTCGGGGTAAAATGGCGTTTTGTTCAAAAGGACAAACGGTGACAAGACAGAAATTTGTGATTCTACAACTCAACAATAATCCTGTGCATCTAATTTTGGTCCATCACGTCCTTTGGCGACGATGAAGTCATTGCGCAATGTAATCAACCGCGAAAGGAAGGACAAGATACATTTGCACGAACGCGTAAGCAAATGCGAACACTGCACAAGACCACACACGACGACGCCTAGGCTGAGTTTTTATTAAGTTGATGCGGAAGCTGCCTATGTCTCAGCCGCACGAACTTGGGCCTTAGTGAAGGTGCTCCGATGGCAAGGTGGGCCAAGATGACTGGACTTCACGAAGGTTTGCGTCTCTCTTGTCCGAACGGACTAGACATTACCCCGCAGTTTTCTTTACACCGTGAGCCAGACAAGAAGGCTATAATAGCACCAATGCAATATTTTGGTGACCCGGTGTAGAGTCGAACCAGACTTTCCAGCACCAAAGCGGACGCATTGACCACGAAGCAACAGGCTAGTCAATCCGGTACAATTAAGTCTGCCGCTAACGAAATAGACTTTATGAGAATGAACACACTCAATCGGTGTATGTCACGAAGATTTAGAAACAACTTGTGATATGCTAAGTTTGAGGACCACTGGGTGGCTCTTCTATTCTTTACTTAGAGTTGACGTATTCGAAAATCGAAAATGTTGTTTCTTTCTGATGTACAGTACACCGGCTTCTATCCTATTTGTTAGCTCGTTCTTTGATGGCAATTGGTTCATTACTGAACATATTGTTTGAATGTTTATATTTGGTAGGTTCACAATACCTACTACCAAAGAACTTGAAGGCTTACACATTTTGAAGCCTGAATCACACCATTACAATTTGGAAAAAACATTTATCACAAACCAAACATTCAAAAATCTGCTGACTACATCATGGACACCCGCTTCATAAAAACCAACGCAAGTTGATCCTCTGTAGTTTGAGAATACCTTCGAACCAGTGCCAATGATTTGTAGTGTTGCTGTCGACATCTTAAACTGTCGATTGATAAATTTCACCAAAGCGTCATGAAACTTTTTGATGAAGTCAAGAAATTGTTTTGAGGAATTTATGTGACCAAGAGCCTAAAACTCCTGCCTGGGAAAGAAATTATATCTTGATTTCGAAATAGAACAAACTTTTAGAAGTTTAGCAAAAAATACACAGCAAATTACGTGAGTTTCTTAATCACCTTTCTTTTCCGGTGTGGACACTGCTGATAGTTTCCACCAGCAGGTCTTCTATTTGAAGAGGCGATTGACGACAAGAGAAAGTTAATCGCAGCCTACATTAAAGTATCCTACCTTTGGTAATTCACCCAGTGGGCAGAAACAGAAGGGTAGGTTTAAATTTACATGACATCGCATCTCCAGCATCCAGATCAAAGCCATTTGGATCTGAGTTCCTGTGAGACACTAAAATCCATGTATAAGCTACTGCTTTTACACTTCATGCAGGTATCCAATTGCAGCTCAGTAATATCAAGGAATAAGCAAGCTTAAGTTCAGCAGATTGTAGTCACGAAAATGTTTGGTAATTATTCAAATTCGCTATTTACGCAAGGATAACTTCCGACGATGTTTCGGTTTCTTTCACGAGCAGTTGATCTGGTCTTTTCCACAGAATTTGAGAGGAGGTTTGCTGACAAAAGAAATGATCGGCCTTGCTTCTTTGTTTGTTAGTAGCTTGAGATCTTTTACTGTGCCTTCAGAAATAACCAAACGATTTCAGGAAAGTATAAACATATCGGCATAAACAATTAAACTTCCTCCTTACTGCTGACCTTTCCCAATTGTCCGAATGCACCTTCTTTACTGTCCAGAATGTCAGTAATGGTATTCAGGAGAATGATGACCATGGTGTGAGCCGTGATCGTGGTGCGAAGAGTGGCCATGATGTCCGTGATGGTGGTCATGCTCATGGTGTCCGTGATGGCCATCATGCTCGTGGTGTCCGTGATGTCCGTGATGGTCGTGGTGCCCGTGGTGTCCGTGATGTCCATAATCGTCGTTTGAGGAATAACTTTCTGGTGAATGACTACGTGAATGACCATGGGAATGACTTCGTGAATGATGTCCATGGTGGGAGGAATGTCCGTGATGATCATGGTGACCGTGATGCGATCCATGTCCGTGGTGTTCGTGATGAGGCGAGTGGCCATGGTGGCCATGGTGGCCATGATGACCATGGTGTTCGTGATGATGATGACGGCCAACATGAACATGTTGTGAATGATGTCCATGATGTGAATGATCATGATGATGCTCGTGCTTGTGGTGCTTTGGTTTGAGGTGAAGCACGTGGAAGACACGACCTTGCTGGGGTTGAGTATTTTGTTGCAATGGTTGCTGGCCTTGCAATTGAATTACATGATTGTGGCCATGATGATGACCATGCTCATGATGATGATCATGCCCATGATGAATATGTACCGGAGGTTGGGCTTGACCTTGAAATGGTGCGATCTGTTGCGGCGGTAAATGAATCTGCTGATGCGGAACACGCCCTCGTTCGTGATTTGGTATAAGTCGGTGTTGCGGAGCATCTGCTGGAGCATTTCCATGTGACACAAGCCCACGGTGCGGAGAACGTCCACGCCCAGGTGACTTTCTTGCAGGGGATTTTTTACCTGATTTTTTCGCGGGTGATTTTCGACCAGGAGACTTCGGCTTCGGAGATTTTCTTTTTTTCTTTTTTGACTTGAACATTTCTTGAAAAATAGGCAATCACTCCTGTAGTAATCCACGGTAGTCATCCCCCATCTTCGGCATTCGTAAATGCCTCAGCTATTGTTCCATCAAAGCATGGATGCTCTGTTCTAAACGCACATTTTGACAATAAAAACTGTTTTGCTAATCTCCCAAACTGATAAGTAACTTCGTTTGTCACGTCATAGTTGTGTGGTTTAACTTATGAGCATCCCAACAGTTGATTGAGCAAAGCGGCAAATTGCAAACGCCGAATCAGGCGTATTTATTTCTATTCACTCAGAGGCAAAGCGTTTTAATGCATTTTAGGATCATCAGTATATCTAGTAAGAGATTCGGGCATTAGCAGTTTACTGATCAACATGTACTCAATAGTAGTCAGATAACACAAGAGCCAGTGTGGAACACCAGCTGATTTTTGGGTAGAGCAGGGTTGCGCCCAAATCGAATGGGGTGCGTGCCAAAGCTTCTCGAATAAGTTGATCCCGAGTCACACCGTGTTCAAATAATTGCTCGCATTCTAAACCAACTTCCTTGCCTTCAAAGAAAAGTTCTTCAAATCAGACAGCAAAACTGCAGTATGCTAATTACTTACTTTCCTGCCTGCTCTGACAGCAGTTAGCCGCGTGTGAATAACTTGCAGATTTAAACCTAACCGTTCGCATGCAATTTATAAACCTTTCGGCGCGCCACGCTAGGCAAGCGTACTCTGTGTCGTGCACTCACGAGAGAGAGAATTTGACACTTCAGAGACGGTTGAACATATGTGGCGTTACATCATGATTTAATTTTATTGAATCAATTGTTTATACAAAAACAGTTTAGTAACTCTCAGGGCTGCAGCCAGGCCCGTAACCAGCTTGGGACATCAGGGGGAGCGAATAGGTTTCTGAGAGGGGCCAAAATTTTTTAAACTATATCCACTATTTTTAAGCTACGTCCAACACATTTTCCAGAGGGAAAGAAAAATTTTACAGGGGCTTCGCCCCCTTGCTCCCCCTGGTTACAGGCTTAGCTGCAACTCTAGGTTTTCTACACCTAAAAAATTTTAGATGATTTCGTTGATGAATTTGACAGACAACGTGATAATTGAAAGATTAAATTACATTGAGTTGATGTCAATATAAAATTCTGATTTAGACTGTGCAGGGATTTGTAGGAGAATCATATTGCTTATTGTCTATTAGTGTGAATACTTTATTTTGTTTATTTGAGGTAGTACGTGTTTCGCTTATGACAAGACAGTCAAATTAACGCAAGGTTTGAAAGTCAGCTTTTGAGGATCAGTCATAGGAAAAGTTAGTGTGAATAATAAAATGAGCGACTTTGTTGAGAATATTCTGCAAAGCAAGTTTTACGCCTGAAGTTTTATCTTGCTACCAGGTAGCCTGCACGCCCTAAACGCCGATGCATACATACTTATCTGCGGCTCTGCAATGCTACTTTAGGTGCCACTGGTGCCGTAATCTCGCTGTTGATGACTGCACAGTGCGTTGAATAGTCCTTACTAATTACCAAATTCATGCTGCAGATGGATATCACAATTGATGTTAGATACGTAACATTTTTGTGGTTACATCCCGTGGCGGGATATAAAATTTTTAAAAACAGCTCTTACTCCAGGACTCACTAACTACAGGTTCTCTCATTATCACAGTCTCCAGAGACAAACCATGCTGGTTGGCCCGATAGCCTATAAGGGCAAAGGTTGATCGTTGTGTTGCCAACTGAAACAGTCTAGCAAGGGAAATTGTTGATTTTAGTTATTTTCCCAAATTTTAGTCTGGTTTTTCACTATTAAAAGTTAACAACAGGTCCATGAAAGGTTTGCCAAAATAAGTTATATGTGAAAGGTGCTCATGGGGAAATATTGAGAACCCCTGACTCAAGGCAACAACCGGTTCTCAGGATTTAAAAAATCCCAAGAACAGGTTCTTGCAGGGCCGCAACCAACTGATATTTTCTGGGGGAAGGGGGCAAAATGATGTAAGTTGTTGCTGCACCTAACAAAAACATTCGTTTGTGAAAATGTCGGGGGAGGCAATTGCCCGATTGTCCCCCCTCTGGTTGCGGGCCTGGGTTCTTGCGAACCGGTCGAATCCCATCACTGGTTTCACCATAATCACAAAGTGTCCGTAAGCTACCACATCAACGGAGTAGTCAGTAGTTGCCAACCTGTTGGCATATGGTTTATTTAAAAAGTTGCTTTGTGCAGTAGTCTAGTAGGAATATTTTGACGAAACTAGTTGGCTATCAGCAGTCTAGCCTACTTGTTTCTGTGTCAGGATGGAATTCTTGGTTGGAACCATTGAGGTGTCATGTGAATTGTTTTCACTATAGTGCAGCTGTTTTCGTTCATGTGCATCGAGCCTAATTGTGTACGGGAAATGGTGCTTCGTTTTACAAGTGTAGTCACTGGTGTGTTTAAGGTGAGGCGAACGAAGCACTTGCCTCGGGTCCATCCTTTTTTGGGGCCCCTTTCGAGATGTTTCGCGTGTAAATTTTCCTCAGTTTTGGTGAAAAACGTATTAGCCGCTTACGTGATATTTTCCGATGCACATCATAAATATGTACTCTGCCTTCAAAAGGCTCCCCAACAACAACTATATTGCGTAAGTACTCTGCTTTCAGGGGCCCCCAACAGCAACTGCAATATGCAGGTACTCTGCTTTTGACGGGGCCCATAACATCAACTGTAATGTGTAAGTATCTGCTTTCAAAAGAGTCCCCAACAGCACCTGTAATGTGCAAGTACTACGCTTTCAAAGACGCCCCCAAAAGCAATTCCAATGTGCAAGTACCTTGCCTTCAAAGTGTCCGAACAGCAGTTGTAATGTATAAGTACTTAGCTTTCAAAGAGACCCCCAACAGCAAATTTTTCTTACACACATCCGTGTATAAAAGACTGCGGGTTAAAATTTGTTGCGAAAACTTCTGAAAACACCCTATCTAGTAAAAGCAAAAATTTCTACCAAATGATAATTTTTTTTCACAGTCAGAGAATGAAGCTTCTCATAATACAGTGGACCACTGTGAAAAAGGGTCCCTGCTTTAAGAGCATATGTAGTGCATATGCAATCCCAAGTGTTTTGTTGTGTTCATACATACACTGGTTTTGTACTCCAGTAATCTCTATCAAACTCATTTTGCCTTTTTGATTAAGCCTATTGTAAATTGCAGTCTAATATATTTTGTTTGATACTTTAGTTTTAGTCAATTAACACTGGCAAATTTTTACAAACACTACGCAGAGCTTGATAAATATTTCTCGCCAAAATCGCCGGAAAAATTAACACTAAACCTAACCACTAATCGAAATTTTTGCACTAAAACTACCTCTACCCCTATTCCCTAACCATAACCCCTAATGCGGCACGGANAAGTGCATAACACCGTGACACGCATATCCCTTTCCTAGGCTTGATCAAAAGGTCTTATCACGGTTGGTTGAGTGTGATGATGTCTTCAGAAGGCCCCCTTTTCAGCCTTGCTTCCGCCCTCCAACCCTAAGTCAACCACTGTGCAGTGTCGTACGCAGAAAATTTTCATGGGGGGTTAGTCAAAGGCATATGGTGGTCATTTGTGTTTGGTGTGTGCTGTTTGTGACGTCACATTTTGACGTCATATTCATGTTCCCAAACAACGTTTTGGCGAAGTTTGTTGACACAATGTGCATATTCTTCTACGCCAGGATCACCAACGTGGTGCCCGCGGGCCCCAGGTCACCCGCAAGGAACATGTAGGTCGCCCGCGGGCCTGTTCTAAAAATGACAGTAGCATTATCAATGTCTTCATATTAACGAATATCAATATTAAAATAGTTGGTGGTAAATTGAGCAAAGTTTGATTTCAGAAGTGTATATCAAACTAGTAGCCCTTCGCATTAATCGGTACACAAGAAGTAGCTCGCAGTTTCGAAAAGGTTGGTGAACCCTGTTCTACACCCACTATCCTTATTTTATGTGTCATTGCACTGAATATAAACTATAGCGCTCCAAGTTAGAATATCGGAGGAAAATAAAACCAACGCTACGACACAGCAGCTCATAACTGCAAAAATATCAGGCGGCGTGTGAAAACCGGGGAGTAAAACACGCTCTTCACTGCGTCAGAGCAATTCACAACTGCAAAATGAGGCTGCGCTGATGTATTGTCGAATACGAGCAGTCGAGCATAGAAAATGTGCGGCTGGACGTGCTGGTGCACATCCCGGTTTGCAAGGTCGAATCTTGCTGAACTACACAATAACTGAAAATGCGCATAAAGTACGCAAGGAAACTTTCAATTTTTTGTTATATATAGAAGTCCAGCAAACTTTTAGTTTTCCTCTTTCTCTGCTGAGACATTATCAAATTCCTGAAAGCTTCTATGTTGAAAAAAGCTGTTTTTGAGCTCGTGCAACAGTTCTATCATTTTGCAGAAATTGGTATTGTAGCCATTGCGATGAACGCTTGCGCTGATCAGCCATAGCAGACAAAATAAAGACAATTGTTTTCGATAACGTGAACTATCGCAGAACACAATCTTAAACATGCGTCGTGGACGGAGAGCCTGCAAAAAGTGGTGAGGTGGTTTCTGGACGCAGACGATAGCCCGAATTCCCATCAAAAGTAATTATTACTTCTTAGCCCATTTACAACGTTCCTTGAAATTTGCATGCAAATTTATTTAATGGTATTTGCATTAAGTTGAAAAATTAACAAGCAAAAAGTATGCGAAAACAATTAATCTCCTTTGCGCAGGTAATAAAGTTTTTGTAAAATATCAAGCTCAAGGGGGGGGGGTAATCCCAATACCCCCCCTTGCGTACGCCCTTGCTACTGTGTGTAGTGAAAGTTACATGGTTAGAAAAAAATATTCGATGTAGCAGCGTAAGTGTGTGACTGCGTCTAGTGGCGTTTCGGTGTCTCTAGATCAGTGTTTCTCAACCCCGAGACCGCGGGCTCAAACGAGTCCGCGGAAAGCTCTGCATGAGTCCGCGAGTACTAGGGGCAGACAAGTTTGCTGTAATACCCTCACACAATAATAATAGCATCAACTTTTGACCATCGATGTTTTTGTTCGTACAGCGATTAAAATACACCTAACCAGCGTGAAAAAGTCAAAATTTTCTGTTCCACATGGCATTTATACTTTCGAGGTAGTGTGGTCAGCAGCTTAACCTTGATGTTGTTATCTAAACTGCATTTTTTTTGCCGTCTTAGTTTATAATTGCTAAACGAAAGCAGGCGTTTGCGTATAACAACTGATTGAAACTTGGATTTACTTCAGTCGTAGTAGACGGTGAAATCTGACCACAGTTCGTGTTATGTGTAGAAGTCCTTGCACACGGATCTCTCACAGAAGCTTAACTGTCGAGTAATATATGTAAAATACGTTGGCAAAATCCTTGAGGTTTTTAAGGAGAAAAAGCACCAGATAACGTGAA
>JGI24021J15306_10008174_pt1 | contig 12847 bp, 8 predicted proteins | sample Ectturendosymbi1_FD_15306 | JGI IMG/M metagenome (IMG submission 15306) | reverse complement strand
CAAACCTCATTGCGATATCTCATCATTTCATTTTTTAATAATTTTTTTAAATTGTAAAGAGACTTTATGGACACCCTGTATATTTTATTGCCTAGTTCAAATACACATCCTGCGCTATAAAACATATGTTGGCATTATTGTGGCTTGCATAGCAGTTAAGGTGCCAATACGTTACTGAGCAAGGTGAAAGCAATGGACGACNGAAAAACGTTTTTTTTGGTGGCAGGCTAACTGTATAAGCAAGAGCCAATAGCCTTAACAGCTGCGNGTGTTTTTGAGTAGTTTAAGATAAAACAAAATCATCTTGTGACTNGGTGACATTGAACTCTGTGTCTGAAATTGAGGAAATGTGTATCGTAAACGAGTACCATCAACACTGNTTAAATCTTTTGCAGCTCTGCATTAATGGAGCAAAGGCTGTGACAACTCACCATAACTGGCACCTGTGATGTTGTTAATCAATACCTTGGCGTCATTAGTGCAGCTTACATCTTCGTGTTGAACAATGTAAAAATAGCCTAGTGATGAACTTAATACCTGCCTAAACTTAACACTTAATATGAAAAATATTCAACCTAAGTGTAAACCGACCTATCAGGATTCTAACGTAAGCAAATGGTAACTGTTAATTTTTGGACCTGATGCGGATTCAGTCCAATTTTGGGTATTCATGGTGCTACCCGGTCGACCGGAGCCAGAGTGTTTGCGCTTTCTAGCATTACCTCGGATACGCTCAAGGTACCGGATTGCGGAACTGTGCTGTAGTCGCTGGGCGTGTGTTTAGCAACATGTTACTTCTGATGCGTTCGGCATGTAGCGCGTGGTTACTTGAGAGGCGTCTTGTTTAGCTGCCATTGCATTTTAACGCGGTTTCGCTTAAAATACTAGCTGGAAGCGCGAGCTGCGGTAGCGCATGGTTTGTTTTGTGTGCGGGCCGTCGTTTGTTGGTAGGGCTGGTTGCTATCGCGATGAATGCTTATTTTACCGTCGCCTAGTTATCCAGCATTGCCGCAATTAGACGCGGAGTTACGAACTTAATGCGAGAACGTTTTTTTTTATCTTTTATCTGCCTATGTCGAAAAGCTGCTTACAGACAAGTGTACGTTATGTATAGTAAGAGATTCAGCTTTCACGGCAGAGGCCTCAAACACACGGCTCGCGGTCTAGTTATATCTTCGGCCGACATTCATCTGTTTCTTTTCGTGAAAATGTAATTTGTCACTGTCAGCGACTGATTCAAGAATGCTCAGAGGCCTGCTGCGTTTCGCGTTCAAGCGTTGCACCGATTTACGGCCATTGCGCTATTCAAGTGGTTGGTGCGTGTGCTGTGCATCTGCAAACCTGCCTTTCTGGATCGGTTCTAGCGTTTATCTGGTTCTCCATCCTTGATCGTGAGCCTTCTGCTTCAGTTTCTTGCTATCAGTATAGGCTTCTATCATCACAGCAGGCTCGGAAATCTGACAATGGCAGAAATTTTAGCTGATGCCCGCAGAGCGATCACAGCGCTCAGCTTTGACGCAAACCTCTTGTCAACGGAGACGGCCGCAAAATTTTTAGCACCCTGCTGGGGACTGCTTTGTTCCCGTTAAGACTTAGCGTGAACTATTTCAGTGAAAAGTCGTTTTGTTACTGGTTTTCTCTTCGAAATGTTTGCTTGTGGAAGAACGCATTTTTAAGAATTTAAGCCAATGAATTTGAAGCCAAAAACTCGGTAGTACAAAATATGTTCCATTGCAGTATTGTTTCAAATTTTTGCTGAAGCGGCTTCTCTAGGTATAAGCGCATCTTAATTTTACTCTAAAATTGTGGTTGGTGCAATATCTGGCAACACACGTGTTTTACATGCTATGCAAGTTACCTGTGTTTGCACTTGGGAAATCAGTGTGAACTGAAAAAATTCGACAAAACCGCAGCATTGACTGGACGGAAACGACCCTATGCAACTACCGGCTATTACTTGGAGTGTATTTGTTTGACTTGATCAAAAAAACAAGCCGGAAGCTGCACAAATTTCGAGCACGTTGCTGATTGAAGTTCTAATGCTATTGTTGCTTGCCAGGGCTTACTCGCGATCATCTTCTTGCAGTCCAAAAGCACAGGCAGTGCAAGCAAGCTGTGCTGAGCTTGCTAAAGATGCGTCGAGGGTTCTGTTGGGAGATTCTGTTGACTTCGTATTTGTTTTTTGCCCTGAACGAGTTACTGACCGCGTTTGATGCCTTTCCGTTACGCAGATGCGCTTTGTATTTGCGGCTGGTCGTGTAGCGAGTGATTGTTGCTACGCGAAAATCTGTCGTGCGTTATCTCACGTTTCTTCCCGCAAATTAAAAGATGGCGCGCACACTCTCGAAATCGACTTGCAATGCGACACTTAAACGGAGACTCCATCAGCAAGCAATTGCTGCGTTCTAAAAAGGCAAGCGTGAGTTTGAAACGGCGATTAGCGGCGCGTGGTACGCGCACGAGTTCCCTGCGCAAATTCGCAACCGCTGGTTGACCTTGTGGGAGTTGGTGGTGAATGATTCATGCAGCTGCTCCGAATGAGAACCTACCGTGAAAGACGAGATGTAGAAAGGTACCTTGCAACTCGATTTTCTATTATTGCGGTGAATACATTCCGTTTGCGCACGTTTCTTCTGCAGCAACGTAGGGTCGTGTGGTTTGCCCAGTGATACGCTTGTCAGATCGATTTTCATCAGTTCACTTCAATTCATTTGCACTACCTGCAGTGTGTGGTGTTGCGTTGCAAAGACAACCAGCCACTGGTTTTGCTGTACAAGAAGCCTTGTGTTCCAATTTCACCTGGTCGATCAGAGCAATTCAGTGAAGTGTTCAAAGGTGGACTATCACCAAGGCTGATCTAGCCGTGAAATGTTTAGACAATCAAAAAGACGAACGTTACGCGCATGCGCACGTGACCTTAAGTCTCAGGGTAAAGAGTCTTGGATAATGCAAAGCGTTCACATGAACTTGAAGACTAATAGCAACATCAGCGAACGCATTAGTCCTGAAAGTATTTGATGCAACAGTGCAGGTGGTCGAAAGAAAGCAGCGAGTTTCGCAGTATTTAGGCTGAACTCTGGCAGAATCAATTCTCGCCGTGACTGGGCTGTCTTTAAGCAGGGACAACCCAGTCCCGGATTGCGGAAACTGTGCTTTAACCTGGCTTTGGAATTAAAAAATGGTGTAAAAACTTCCCAAGCCTGCTGTCAGTTTGTGCATGTGTGTGGGCAGCTCCAACGTGCGATTGGCGAGGAAGTTCGATGAGTCAAAAGAATAATTTTTGGTACTATAGGCTGTGCGTGGTGATAACGTTTTATCTGCAACTCTTGAAAAGATGAACTTCATAAGTCTTGCTACAATACAAATGTTGGTCACAAATGCATCCAAAAATCAGAAAATAACAGGATGTGAAGAAATGCAGATAATATATTTAAACGTATGGCTGCCACTGACATGCATCGTATGTTTGTGCTGAATCTTGAAATACCTGATGAACCACCAAAACATAGCTATTATAAAGAGCACTATCAGGCAGTGCCGAATTTTTGTTTGTGGAGTATTTTCTTTTAAAATTCAGCATTTTGCTTTCGCCATAACAAAGGCTGGAACTCTGCTATCGCGAGCGTCGTATTTGATACGTGCGGGAAAATCGGTAAGGCCGGTACTGGGTTCTAACCTTGAATTCACGTCAAAGCCTTTAGTTTGCCTTTTGCTTCTTCTTCGACAGGGTTTAACATTTCGTCATTGTTACCCTTTTTGTTGCTTGTGAATGGTAAACCAGCTCTTAAGCTATTTGCAGCAAAAGTTGGCATTTTTGAAGACTTTTATGCTGCGCGATTATCTGCAAAGGTTTTGGAATTTTTGTTCGAGACAAAGACGTATTGCCATGGAAACACAAAAAAGCATTGTCGTGGAAACAGATAATGTTGAGCAAAATCAACTGCACTCTTTAGGAAATTTATTACTGGCAATAGCGTTTGTTTTGTGGAAGTCCACTACGCGATCGGGCGGCCAAAGCAATTTGCGCGACTGCAACAGACTATTTTTGGACACAGTGCGGCGCTAAACTTGCTACCGCACCTGCTTATTTCGGGCGAAGCATTTGCTTGCGTCATAATGGCCGATTGCGTTTGATATATTTGCGATGACTCGTGTCCGAAATAGTAGATAGCGTTTTATTCACATTTACATTTTCTTTCAGTCAATCTAAATCGATCGCCATCAAGTTTACCGTTTGGTTTAATGTTGCGGACGCGGACGGTACCGCCATTTTGGTCAATGTGTCTTCGTCGGGCGTTGCAACATTAGTGCGCTAGACTTCTCCAACCTTCAAAATTATCAAAAAAAGCCATTAGTCGTACATGGACACGCGTTCGTCTTTGCCTTGCAGAAATATTCTCGGCCACTAGGTTTTCACGTGTGTGAGAAGGCAACTCAAATCAAAAGGTGTTTTCAAAACTCTTGGCTTTCGGATTGGTCAGTTATTCGGACAGTGTATATTCGGAAGCTTAGGTTTTCTCACTCGAACATTCGTTCTTGACGCTTCATGCTACAGTGTGCATGTGTAATTTATCGTTGTATGCTTCAAAACCCGCAACGCCGCCGCTCATACATTTCGTCAACTTGTGTGACTTGTAACATTCGAGGTTTGACGCGCTTTCTTGTCCTTGCGATTTTGTTATATTTGGCAAAATATTAAATCAAGCAGAAGGAAATGTCAAGCCTGACGTTTCATATGTTCCCAGCTAGTGAAATGTTAGCATGTCATTAGGATCAATGCTGTCGACAATTTAGCGTAGTTTAACTGTGGTTTACCAACGTTTAAATCTTCAGACCTTAGTGCGAAAACGCCTTTGCTTCTGCAAGCCTTTGTTGCTTGTGCCAGTGGAGCGTAACTAGAAGAAACAGAATTTAGAAGGCGCGACGTTTCTTCTCACTGCCATAAATAATGATGTCGCTGATATTATGACATGAGCGACGCGTCTTTCTGCCACTCCGCGGTAACCGAATTCTCGGAAGCAGGAAATGACGAACTAACATCATGTAGCTGCTGATTTTTTCCCGTTTTTTTCCCGGTTTTGTCGATTACTGGACATTTTTAACTCGTTCACAGATTGCATGATTTTTGACAAGCCTTTGCGTCGTCTCGGTTCGGAGGTGGATGGCGCGTTTGTGTTTTTTCGCCTGCTGCGCGTTTGGCTGTGCCTGTGGCCCTGGCGAAGCCTACAAGCTTCAACCTTGCAGAGGCAATCTAGAACTGTTGTGACAGGGATCACGTGGCAACGGCACCGTCTTAACGGATATCCGGGAAGTGCTGTCTTCTGCGGCGATTGGCGTCGACGTCGCTGTCACGGGACGGCAATCCATTGCAGACTCCGCGCGTCCGTGACTTGTGAGCTCGGCTGTTGTCGTCAGTACGAAGCATGCCGGAAACGGCGCTTTCGGTGTCGATTACGCCGAACACGCTGCTGACACGGCTTCCTAAGGGCGGGCATTTCCAAGCAAAACGACCTCGATCCAGACCAAGAAATAACATTTTAAAGGCACCCGCTTCAAACGCGTGCTTGTCAGTTGGGCCTCTGATCAAGCGGTTTTCTCCGAAGTCGGGGATGGTGATGAGCAGTGGATAGTATGGGACCGTGCAGCTACAGGTGTTTGTTTGCGCGTTATGGGGACAGCTAAGTGCGTTATCCTAGTCATGTTTGGACATTTGGTGTCACGTGATTGCATTTGGTGTCACGTGATTGCAATTGGTGTCACGTGATAACGTGATTGCTCAGAGATAAAAAAAATTTTCTCATGCACCATTCGCATCAACTTAGTGGATCCATGTGAACAGTTGATTTGTGGCTCACAAGCGGTCTGCTATGAGCAAAGACGATCAGACAAGACAATATATTGTCTAGGCTAAGGCTACGATCGCCTCAACCAGAGTCCGGTGTTTGTTCAGGTAGGATTCGTCAGACTCAACTTACGAAAACCCGAACTATCATAGCTTTGATCATGCTGATCTTACAGGTGCGAACTCCCCGCTTGACAGTCCCAGTCTAAAACAGGGGTCGGGGAACATGTGCCCCTTGTGACCATTTCATGCGACCCAAGTCAGAATTTTCGGTACCCAAATTGTATTGGATTTGCTCACGAAAGTGAAAAACTGTAAGTAAAAAAGTGTGTGAGCTTGGTTGAGTTGTTGGTCATAAGATAGATTTAGAATTTTTTTGGCCGGCCAGTGATATTCCACGATTTATGTGGCCGGTTGCAGTAAAAGTTTCCCCAGTCCCCACCCTTTCTAAAACAGAAGATTTTTAGTTCGNACATCGCCGCTACACAATGTACTCGGTAGGAGACAATTTCTAAACTCCACTGAGATATCAAAAACAAGATCAATACAATTTTGTGTAGCTACTGTAGGACCAACTCTTTCGAACACCATGCCAGTAAATACTGAAACAAAATTAATTTTTCTAATTTTTAAAACTCATTGATATTATAATCTGCAACAAAATCAGACTTTTTTCGCCGCCAAGTACGGACATTTGCATAGAAGAAACGAGAAAACAAAGACCTTTTGTGTCTTCGTTGAATGGCTTTCTGGTGCAGGCAAAGATGACTGTCCTGTGTCTCGTGTTTCATTAATATTTTTTTGGTCTGTGTGTGAATTGGCAATAGGCTTTAACTAATTCTTGGTGTAATGACGTTTGTGGACATGTATCTGGTTATATATAGCTTTTTATGTGTTATTTACTTGTTAGTTTATTGACTGTGTGTTGCTGATTTTGGTTAGGCCTGGACAAATGAATGACAAAGTGTTTCCAGATAGATAGGAAAAAGTGTTCCCACAAAACTATGTACATAAACTGTGGTGAGAACAACATTTTTCCATAGTTAATAAGATTTACTGTGAGTCGGGGGTGTAGTGGGGTGGGAACGGCGTTCCCACACCTTTTTCGTGTATTGCTTTAAATTGGGTTCGAGGCTATTTTAAAAATGCTAGTTTTTTGGGTTCGTTCCCGCACCTCTTTTGTTAGCACTACATCCCTGCTGTGAGTTAACGCGGTTGGGCTGTGAGAGACTGCTATTCTTTTTGATTTGCTACCTTTCTGGGTGCTGGCTTACATGTGCATTGGGGTAGTTTTGACGTAGATAGCTTACCGTGGTGAACTGTATCTTGATTCTACTTGAGTAATTTGGAACGTGTTTTTTTGTTTCGTAGTTTCATTGTGTGGTGTTTTTGCGTTCTTTAAACGTCTTCATCCTTATTTGAGATTCCCTGTTTAATTTCACAGTCGTGTTTCAATTTTATTGTTGCGTTTTCCATGTCTCCTTGTTTGCACAACAGTAAATCCTTTAAGTTGCTTTGCATGGGCAGTGACCTAGTGACCGCTGCAGCCGTCGCTTCCTGCCCAGGCACTGAACGGATTTCAGGACCGAACGCCCTTTCTCGTTCGTTCAAGTCGCTTCGAAGAGGTTCAGATTTAGATTAACGACGTCCGAACAAGCGGCCGTGGTGTCGTGTCGTTGATAGTCAGCGCGATGTGGCGTGAAGCCACTGCACGTGGTCGACACGAGCCTATACCATAGGTGTAGCCAGGGGGACCAAAAGGGGACATGCCCCCCAACTTTTTAGAACATATAGTCATTTTGTTATTTGAGAGGCGTTTTTTCAAACAAAATAGTGTTATTCGCCTAAAATCAAACATTGTGGCGCCCCCAAAATTTTTGGGCTGGCTGCGCCACTGGCCTATACACGGCAAAGCGCACGAACTCGGCTGCAGTTAACGGATGCATGATTCCTCGTGCGTTCGCCGAAGCTGTCTGTTCCAGGCTGTCCGAACATGAACAACTGGCAATGTTCGGAATTATCTGGATAACAGTGCTTGTGGACAAGCGACTTGGTGGGGTTAAGCCGGGTTGTTGATTGGAAAGCTCGAGGTAAAACGGCAGAAATACACAAAACGCGATATCGTGTGGGCTTTTTCGGTTGTTATCCTATCAGGCGGGCAGGAGACTTGACCTCGTGTTCTGCGAGAGTTAGGATTTTTTTTGTTTTTCTGGTGCACGAAGTGACTGCACCTCAGAAAGGTCACATTCATATCTGAGGACTGAATTTTAGACGACCAGAACAATGGCGTATGCTCGACGCGTATTATTGCATGGCAGGGGTGAAATACGTGAAATAGAACTCCAGTTGGTAACAAAGCTGCTAGCCCATGGTTACCGCAAAGCCAGGCATGCCGAATTTTCGTGATTGAAAACCGGGACGCTTCAGAAGAACGAGCCTTTTCAGGCAAATGTGGTTCACATATTACTGCACTTACAGAATGTAGCTATTTTCGCCGTATTGCAGCAGTTTCACCGGGATGCGATTTAAATTCTAAAAGCTTCAATTTCACACCGACATCCGGTACGGTAGCGAACCACAACAGGAACAATTTTCACCTCTTTTCTGTTCAAAGCATCCATAGTAACGGAAACAAAATTCAGTTTATATAATTCTTGGCGTAGTTCAGCAGCAATCATTGGGGCAATGCAATCAACAATTACTGCTTCACATTTTGTCCTTGCAATGGCAAATTTAGGTTCAAAAATCTTGAAACGGGCTTAAGAGGTGCAATTAGAGCTTTTAAAAGACTATCCATGAACAGGAGCGTGATTAGCAAAAGTAACTTCTTTAATCGGGGGTTTTGGACGTTTCCGTATATTATGCACGAATTACTTTTATTGTATTGATATTGGTTGAAAGCGGCCAACACTGATATAACTATCAGAAAATACCCAATCGGTCAAACTCCATTTTTTCAAGAGGAAAAACTTCAGCTTCTTCGAAGATAGTAAAAATGGCCCAACAATCATTTAATTGTTTTCACTAAATCATCTATTCAACTTTCGTGGCGATTGCATATATTAATTGCAAGTTGTTGTCAAGATTAGCCTAGTTAATTTACGTCGTGAGCTGTCACAAACGCCTCCAAGCGTGTGTGTTACAAAATTGCTTTGAAACCAGTCTTTATGGCCTTCGGTAGAGTATTGCCAAACCATTGTTTCGTAGGCAAAAATGTCGTAGTCCGTTATCATTTGTTTTATAATTTTTGGTTATTACAGTGATTATTAACCTTTTGTCTACCATGCCTCCCCCAGTAGTCGTCCTTTGTTTCAAGCCCCCTGACAATAAGTTGTAAAAACAATATATTTTTGGTAAATTTACTGATCAAACTTCATGTTGTCGAGCGCGTGAGGGCTCGTAACCCCCTAGAGATTAACTGCCGCCCCGCTTTTGAGGATTGCCTCTTCGGTAAAGAACCCTTGGTTATTACCTTGAGTAACATGATGTACCTACGTGTGTTCTGTTGTGAAAATACTGGAAATATGACTGTTACAGCTAGCCGTAAGTTATAAAAAATGTGCTTGTGTTTTTCAGTCAATTCGAGTGTTTTGCTGTACTGTGGATACAGCCGTACTGTGTTCATCTGACTTATGACAGAGTAACCTATCCCGGCGAGTAAATCCAAACACCCTATCTTGGTTAAACGAAGGAGTCCAAATGGTCCTTTTCGAGTTGTTTGAAGCTTTCTATGAAATCAATCTGTTGTGGAGATCGCGCCAAAAGTTACTTTGCGTAGAAAGTTACGAAGTGAAATACCTTTTTGCCAGCTAACTAGCATAAGCGAATGCGATTCCACCATCCGTCTCATCGACCTCCAAAGGGACGATAAAGCCCGTGTAATACTTTATGCACGCGGATGGTCAAAATTTTGGAAGTGTTACCAGAAATTTGGGCAAAAGTGAAGCTATCATTACCAGCGTTTCCTACTAAGTATTTTGCTGACCTAGGTTTGTGCCAAGTACTGCGTACGCGCAATTAATACGGCAATCGTCTTGGCACGAACAAAACGCGGGAAACGCCATACGACCGCAGCATGCTTTGAAAAAGCTTGCAAATAAACACAACCGCAAGGTTCGAATCAGTTGGAACCAGGTGTTATTTTGAAAATGAATAACGTTTATTCCACAAATGCATTTGCATTCTTTATGTTTGTTCGTGGCGTTTTGTGCCGATTTAGATTGCCCGTTTATATTTCATTAGCACTGAATTATTTGCAAAACAAAATATTATTTTCAGACATTGCAAAAATTATAGGTAAGGGGTGGTTTTCAAGTAAAGTTCCTGTAGGGAGGCGATTGTACAAAAAAGGTTGAAGACCATTGGTGTAGAGCTATGCTGGCTGACTGAATGCCTAACCGGCACTTTTTGTTTGACTGACGCCAGGACAAAGCCTTTAACCGGGACTGTCCCGGCGAAAACGGGACGTGTGGTATGCCTACGCAAAGCAAGAACAGCATGTACATTCGTTGTGAGAACTCGGTGAAGAGCACTGTGTTTGCCCAGTGGTGTATTTTCAGTGCTATGTCGTTTGTGACGCAACACAAGAAACGCTTGGTTTGTCAAATACTGCCCAAAAACTTGCTTTTAGGCCACTGAAATTCGCTTGGCTGTAAATTTGGTCTTCCATACTTTCTGTGCTTCTCTACAGGTACCTGAGTCTTCCATACTTTTCTGTTTTTTGCATGTATTTGAGTCTTCCATACTTTTCTGTTTGCAGGTATGACCACAGTAGGATGTTTAGTGGCGTTTTGTGGCGTAGCTCGTTTTGAAACACATCGTACGGCGCCTAAAGAGGGGCCTCTTGCGGAGTGGCCGCGTCTTCTCAGTGTTTCCTTTCCGAAAACTACGAATCTATAATAATGAAGCAAAAAGAACGGAACATCAACAAACAAGCGGAATGGGAACGTCTGCTGGAAACACATGTACGTCGCAGGTTTGCGTTGTGCGTCACGTGTTTGGTTCTTGCGCCAATATGACTTTGCGGTTGCTTTGCCTTACTTGTGGTTTCTTTAAGTGACCATTAATTAACTAATTACCAGTTAATCCGACTTGTTTGATCAAACTGTTGGTGACGCATACTGTTGTCAAAATATTGATGTACTGTGTACACTTAGCCTTAGCGTCTGCAGCGGCGTCACTCATCAGGGATGCGTACGTTTTCCGGATCGAAACCTTTGCGATCGTCTTAAAGTTGATATTGAAAGTTTTACGAAGTTCTTGGTAAAGATGTCTTGGCAGAAGAGCTCCCAGTAAGGTAGCGTAAACTGAATTGTGAAAATGTAGGCCTTAGCTGAAAATTTAGCCTCCAACCATTCGAATGTTGTTGAAATGACAACACGGTGCGTGGTTTTGAACCTTGTTACGGAAGCAATACCTTGAAGGGGTTCACGGACGGCGGCGATAATTCAGTGGCAAAGTGTCCGCCCCTCAATTGAAAGGTTGGGTGTTCGACCCACTGAGTGAATCTCCGTAGCGCTCATTGGGCAAGAGCGTTTACCTCGACCGCCCCGACAAGAAGCAAAATTCGTGCTTTGGCCTGGCGCAAACTGCTGTCGCCAAAATCAAATATGAAAAGAAGGGGTTCAGTTGGTTAAAACGTCTCGCCGGAATCCCCCAGGTTTGATATCTTTTTCCTTAACCGCCGGGGAAGACACGGCATCTGAGTGCAAAGCAATGCTTGTTTGATCGGCGTCAATAACACACAGCATCAGTAACCACTACAAATCGCACGCATTAGCGTGCTGGACCCAAGCATGATCCATCAACTTGATGAATTGAGACATTGTTGAATGTGATGTGACTTTCGTGATGACAGCACTCAAGGCATTATTTTCATCTCCAGCAATGTCTTCGTTAAATGATAAAGAACCAATAACCTGATGTCTGGTGGTGCTTATATATTTATAATACTGACGCTTAGTGAAATCAACCTGACTAGGAGAGTCTGGTTAATTTATGGTGACGTGTCGTTGCTGACGTGAAAAAGTGCAAGTGCCGCCTTACTGTAGCTCCTGCAACTTGAGATCAAGTTCGTAAGATTTTATAGTAAACCAAAGTATTTTTGCTGTCTTGTTGCACCACAATGTGAAATGATTTAAAATTGGTGTTTTCGTGCTTGAAAAAAACGTATAAAACATGGTTTACTTTTGCGTAGCTGCTGACGTTTAAAGTCGTTCAACATTTACGAGGTCAGTTAGTCCCCTAACTTCTGGGCAGTGGTGGATCCGCAAGGTAGAAAATGGGGGGCTCTCTGATGACGTGATATTGTCATACTCAGTAAACCGCAATAAGATCTTTTGATCAAGCCCAGGAAGAGGTCACCCAAGAATGCGTTCCTAAGAGTACGGCATGACTGGCATAACAGAAAATGCAAAAAGTTATTCATGATACACAACTTTAACGACACTGAAAGCTGGGAAGACAAAGGTAGCAACACATAAAATTTTAAAATTTAAGCGATAGAAAGTTGGCATTGCCCCCGACTTCTCAAGGTTTTACAGTTACTGTTGGAGGCCCCCTTTGAAAACAGATTACTTACACATTGCAGTTGCTGTTGGGGGCCCCTTCATAAGCAGTAAAGAGTACTTCACGCATGACAGTGGCTGTTGGGGACCCCCTTTGAAAGCAGGGCACTTTCGCATTGCAGTTGCTGTTGGGGGCTCCTTTGAAAGTAGCGTACTTATGGTCTGCTTCGGAGTATAATACCCGTATATGAGTGGACAATGCGTTCTTCACCAAACGTGATAAAAATGTACACGCTGAACACCTCGCGGGAGGCTGAAGTTGATGCACACGGCGTGCGTCCTGTGCGTTTTTTGAGCGCACGCGTCTGATTTCGTGACGTCACGTCCTTTTCTGATGCGTCTGGTATGGTCTGCGTTCGAGTAGGAACCTGTTTCTATAGTGACGCATCAAACTCACTGCTCTGGCTCACTTTTACTCGAATGCAGACCATACCAGACG
>JGI24021J15306_10008173_pt1 | contig 12849 bp, 9 predicted proteins | sample Ectturendosymbi1_FD_15306 | JGI IMG/M metagenome (IMG submission 15306) | reverse complement strand
GGGCAGGTGTTGAGCAGCCATTCAATTGTCTCATCGTCCAGAACCGTCAGGCCATGCAGTCCATGGGGAGGTCGATGGATTGGACATTGGAGGACAACATGGTCGACAGTTTGTTCTTCTGCGCCACACTCACAGGTCGCAGAGGAGGCCATAACCGATTTGTACCAGCATGAGTGTCTATAAAGCAAAGAAAGGCCACAATTGATAGGATTTGAATTGGGGTTCTGAAGAGTGGGACGTGTGATGAAAACACCTTCATGATACAATATAACGCTGGAAACATGTATGTATGGATAAGACCCAGGCCCGTAACCAGGGGGCGCAGGGGGGCGAAGCCCCTTCTAGAAAATTTTTCGCCCCCCCTGGAAAAATGTGTTGGACATATTTTAAAACTGTTGGGCATGGTTTCAAAAATTTGGGTCCCTCTCAGGAAACTCTGCGCTCCCCCTAGTGTCCCAAGCTGGTTACGGGCCTGATAAGACCTCATGAAGCATTCAGCCCTCAAAGTATGCTGGCTACCATGTAAAGCATCCAACCAGTGTGATGATCTGAGTTTGTATGAAATCACATGGTATTAGGAGATTGCACATCTGTGACTGTGAGGGCATGATGAATGCTGCAAAGCAGCATGATGAATGCATATGCATGTTAGTAGTAAAAATAAATTGCTCCCGAGTGCTAGGAGTTCGTTTGGAAAAGAAAGGTGGATATTTCAGGATGATAATGCTCACTGCCATCAACAAAATTGATATAAAACTATGTGCAAGCCCATAGAATAAGTCAGATGGCTTGGCTAGCACAGTCTCAAGCTCTTAACCTCATAAATATTTATGGCATAAATTGAGCATTATCAATGGCAAAGAAACGTTAACCAATAAAAGAGGTTTAATTGCAAAAATCGTCAGAGCTTGGCATCGCCGTGTGACTCCGAAGAGCTTCGCAACCATGTTCAGAACATGCCAAGACGTTCAAAGCAGTGATTCAGACTAAAGGATACCCCGCAAAGTATTGATCCATAAAATGATATAAAAATGGCGTTTTTATTGCCACCAAATTTATAAATAGAGTTGAAATTGTTATACAGAGGTGAAATTGAAGTAGTTTCATGCTTTTTGTCAACTTACAAAATTTGTAACATAATTATGCCTTTTTTTGCAAACGGTCTTTTCCAAAGAAAATTTGAACAATCATCTAAATTATTGCTTAGTTTATGAACTTTATCAATTAAGCACTTCGAGAAGTAGATCCACAGGCTCATCTTAAAATTCTGCTTTCATGAATATATACAATGTAAGGGTTGTAATTTATGAAATATGAAAAATTTTTCATGAGAGTCAAACTCATAAAAAAAATTTAAGTTGTCTCATATTTTATGACAGCACTGTACAATACAATTCTGATTGAACAGAAATGAGTCCATCCAAGGACACTAGAAAAAGATCATTTCATTATATTCGCTTAGCACTTCCATGTGAAGTTTCGCGAGTGGACTGCGGGCTCCCATATCCGCTGAGACAAGTAAACACACTATGTAAAACATGCATGCTGCCTTCATGCCTTCAGCAGTTCACTTGCTTAATATGGTTGATCATACCTGAATGCTATAATTAACGCTGTTTATCAGTTGCTCATATCAAACTAACTGTTATTACAGTAGCAACTTCCTTGAAGAAAAAAATAGTAAAACAAGTTTCTAAAAACCCGGGTTGGGCACCCCTGATTTATAAGATACCGGTAAGAAGGCTTTTATTCTGGCACGATTGCAATTCGTACGACGACTTCAACCTGTGCGATCCGTATCACTTGCACTCTCCCAGCGACACCCTGGCCAGCAACCTCTTAAGTTAAGATTCTTTGATTGTTTGAACAAAAGCGATTAAATTTTGAACATGTGCGGTGCACTGAGTTGTAAATTCGACCTTGTTTATCAGTGAAAACGCGAAATTGTGCTACAATTATCCACCTCATATAGACACTGAAAATTTTCTGGTACATACTGTAGAAGTAGCGACCCGTTGGCGTTGAAAAGTGATGTTGTGCACGAGGCTGCTTGCTAAGAAGGGAGTTGTTGCGTTTACGGTAAAAGTGTCGAATTGACATTTAGAACAACAATCGCCTTAATCGTAATTTTCTACCCTTCTGTCTAAAACGCTGCGCTAAGCCTATATTTCGTTTTGCAAGGAGGCGCTAACTCACGGCAAACAAAATCTTTAGCTTCTCTCAGTCACCACAAAACCGCTTATACACTTCCCTCATTCGCGACGCTCCTGCTAACCGCTTACTCACTTTCCATGCTTGTAACAATAGGCTTCTGACACGAAGGAATTGTCACCTTTATGACGAAAGTGCAGCCCGGTAGTCAGTGGTTACCCAGTTTTAAGAGTTTTCAGCGGGCCCATTATTCGGTCATAAGCAAACACTACAATCAAGGACCTGATGGATTCATTTTGAGCGACACTTACACAACGATTGACGTATTCAGCTCTCAAGCCACTTTTGTCGTGCGTGAGACGCAGTGAATGAAGTTATCGCTCAGTAAAGAGTTTGTAACAACAAAGCATTTGTGGCGTAAAAAGAAATAGAGTCGGTTCTTCGGTGCGTTTCAACAATTTAAAAGGCTTTGTCGCAGCACTCGCTTTATCTCGCGGTTTCGCACTGTATACAGTTCACAATGGTGTTCAGCCGAGTAACACTGCTGCCCGATACAAACCGTGCCGGTTATTTCTAATCGTGCGCATGTTGACATTTCGAAGAATGTTTTTCGGAACGAAAATATTAATTTCAAATAATTAACTCAATCAGATAGCGTTTAAAATGACTAACGTTTTCACAACAATAGCTTATAACAATTGCAGAATATATCCTTTCCAGTTACCTGAGAATAACGACAAGAATATCACTCTTTTTCTTCACGGCCGTTTTGTTGAGTCGTTATGTACGCGCAATAGCTGCTTTACGGGAAACTACTCTACCTGCTATTTTTCTGCGATCAAGAAGTGGGAACAGCGGTACAAGTCTAAGCTGACTGAAAAATAAAAAACTGAAACCAGTGGCAAAAACTAGAGGTCTACTCAACATTTCTTTAGCTTGGAGTTTTGTTGGCGTCTGACGTGTTACGATTAAATGTTCGCATAATTTTTTTAAACATTTTGTTAGTAGTTTTTGCATTCGTTTTGTGAGGTGTTATATCATTTACATGAGAGCTTTTTCTTATCCAACAACAGGCCTGCACAATTTCAGTATTTAACAGAATATAAATACTGGTTAGTGTGACTTTTCTTGTTGCTTAACTTGGTGCGTGATTGTGTCAAACCCCAACGAATTAACGGGGTCACTTTGAGTCACCGACTACCACAAACTCAGTATGTGCTTGGAGTATTTTCTACAAAGTGATTGATGTTTGACCCAGGCCCATGGCCATGGGGGGCATGCGGGAGCAATGCCCGCTTATTTTTTGTTAACCCAAATTTTGTTGTGCCCAGAAAAAGATTTATTAAAAACATACACAGTAATAAAAACAAAAATATTTCCCCCCTAAAAATGTATTTTGCCTCCATAAACCTTAAAACCTGGCTACGGGCCTGGTTTCAAAACACGCTTGGCTGTGTGTTTTTCGTATCAACAACTGAACCGATTTTATGTGGAAGGACGACAAGCACGTCCCATGCGTTCACTCAACTGCAATTCAGAGTATGATACCTTCCGAGGGCATAGGCGTAGCCAGGGGGAACCAGGGGACCATGGCCTCCCAGAATTTTTAAAATATCTAGTCATTATGTGCTTTGAGAGGTGATACCCCAAACAAAAACTGTTGCTAGCCTAAAATCAAAAATTTTGCCCCTCCCAATTTTGAAATACAAAGGGCAGCTACTACAGTACTTTGTATAACTAGATTTACTTAGAAGTTTTCATAGCCTAAATCATTACGTAATTTTTTTGAATACGGTAACTGAGATCTTGGCTTGTTCATATGGTTTGGGCTTTTAATGCAAGAACTGGCCAAGACAAGATTCTTCTGATTGTGAATGTGAAACACAACGCTACAAAATAAAAAATCAACTGCGTGGGTAACGCTCGTGATAGCTTAAATGGCCCGCCATGAGTGCGTATAATGCGCGGGCAGTTGAGATTTATTTTTTTATTCATTTACAACCTGGTCTCAGACGCAACGTCCATGTCACATTGCTTAAAAGAAAACAAGGTTTCAGAAACGCTTTTGGAAAATGCATTAGAAAATTGATAGCTAGTATTTTTTCGCGTTAATGCTTGTTGTACCTCATACCTACTGTACATAAACTGCCTAAATACTGTACATAAACTGCCTAAAAAATTTTTAAATATCTAGTCATTATGTGCTTTGAGAGGTGATACCCCAAACAAAAACTGTTGCTAGCCTAAAATCAAAAATTTTGCCCCTCCCAATATTTGCCCACTCCAAATTTTTAGCCTGGTTACGCCACTTTCCTAGCGGTGTTCGTAAGAACAGTTTCTTTAGATTACTATGGATATGAAAGATATTTTACGCAAAGGCCATGCTCCGAATGATGTTGTTTCACCGGCGAAGACAGTATCAACAAATGTGAAAATATTAATTACTTGCTTGTTGGATGTCAACCGTGAGATTGAACTGATCCAAACATATCGTCAGCTACATATAGTTCGCAAATTACCTACTTTCAATTACGTATGTTTATAACCTCAATCTGAAAAACGACTTGTTATGAAAAAACACCAGAGTATGTAAAAATTAATCTAATCCAGGTTTGTGTAAACTAATTTTCTACGTTTCATCCAAAACGAAAGACTATTTTGTTTTTTATTCCAGTCACAAAAAGAGAAAGATTCTGAATAAGGTTGCAGGACTGAAGATGCGTAGTGTTACGTGAAACCAATTTCCTGTTAAAATGTGCTGATGGATTCAAACCCTTCGCCTGTATGGAGACTAGTTGCTTGAATACAAAAGGAGAAAAGCAGTGATTTAGTAACCTTGTTAACTTTTACAGCACGTGACGTGATCAGTCCGATCTTGCCCGATTCCCTAAATCTTGTGCGAATCCTCTCAGCTTTCAAATTGAACGTTAAGTATTCCGAAACTTTCAACTTACGTGAACCATCCGGGCAGCCTTTGGTGATTTATGTTTCGAATATCACTCCTTTATTTGAAAAGTGATAATTTCTAAATTACTGAAAACATTATTAATCTAACAACATACAGTATCATCAATGCATAGCGAATTCCACCAAATGCTAGAAACTAACTTTGCAGCTCCTATGCAAGCGAATACACACTACACCCAAAGTTGAAAGGCGAAATCCTTGCGACATTGCAAGAACACTGAACACCACAGGTTTGCAGTGTTGGCTAAATTCCTACAGGTTGGCTTCATCATTTTGCGCTTGTAACATGACAGCGACATGCAAGCGTCCCTGAAAAGGCGGCGCACGTAAGTCTTTGTTGAAAATTTATCTTCCCACTGCAGTCTCTTTCAGGCGCCAGCTTCCAGTTGTCAATATTTAAAATCGGTCTGCTATATACCAAGTCTAATATCCGTTTACTATCACAGCTGAAATCGGAAAAAAATCGTTTGACTCGGATAAAGGACGCATTGTTATAATAATGTGATAAATTAATATGAAACAGGTACCATTGCGTGTTTTGCAGTTACGATAAGAAGCATGGAAAAAATAAAAGTAAAACACCGAAAACAACAATGAGTGTCTAAAATTAGCTTCATAAATTTTTTTGTTAGGGCTGGTGAGAGATGAAACTCCCGCGTTACCCTCCCCGTGTCTGCTCCTGTGGCCGATCCCGCAGTTTTATAGCTGAGTTTAGCTTTTGAAAGACTTACCGCGTCAAGCTCAATCTATTTTATTAAGGAGAAATGGATCGGGCTGAAGATTTCCGAGCGTTTATGTTTACGACATTCTTTACTTAGCAATATGTTGTACAAGTTGCAGCCACTGAGATCATCGCAAGTAAATAACAAACTCATTACCGACAGCAAGTACTTTTCAATGGAAGAATTTGTTCAGACGCGCTTCTCTAATTGCAGAAGCATTTTTTCTTTTCTACAGGAACTGATGCATTGAAAGCGGTTAAAAACATGCTCTTTTTGTAACTTATTCTTGTTTCGCCTTTCCGCTGCAAACGTTAATATCTAATCAAACTACTGTATATATACCAGGTAAAAAATATAGCTTCCATAGCCGTAAAAGCACTCCTTTGTGGAAATATAAGTTGTTTATTGAACGGTTTTGTTCATCTCACTTTGTCATCCTGGCATGTACGGCTTAAAGCAGCGAGCGTCCATGAAAAGGAAAGCTTTTAAGTAACATTACAAATAATTTCATGCCAATCAGCAACCGCATAAGCTTTTTTTGTCGCCGGAACATAGGGCGCTTCGAAAGAAGTCAACAACTCGTCCGCTGAATCAAGCGCAGCAGCTATAGCTTTTGTCGTGCACAAGGAGACACACTATAATCGTATCCCGACAATCATCCGCCGAATCGTCTATCGTAGTCGCAAAGTCCATTTTTTCATGAAATTGGAAACACTCTCGTGATAGGCAGGTTTGAATTATTCATCAATCGGTGGTCAGTACAAGTCAGCAGCACAACTGGTCGTTATCGACACTTTGCGGGTTATGCGATATGCACGTTTGAACGTTTGTTGCACAATCAAGGCATGGATTCCAGCAAACGCGCTCATCAATTCTTTCTCTACAAACTGTGAAATTAAACTTTGAATTTGACGATGAGCAGCAGAGGTTTCAAACTTTGTTGAATTCTTCATCAGCAATCAACTCCCAAGTCAGTGATTCGACCCCAACCTTTTTAGGTTTGCGGAACCCTTCAGAGGAGAAATATAATTTCCGGTACCCAGTTGCGAATCCATGGCAATTTGCTTTAGGGCTTGAAGACATTTTGAAAATGTGTTTTTAATGACTACTGAAAAATGTATCAGCTCGCGGCACCCTTGAGTAATGTAAATGGCACCCGGTTCGGAGCCATTGTCCTCACTTAATCAAAGCTTTCTGACCAGGTACACAACTACGAGTAGGTATAAGCGGCATTAGCCAAGAGATTTTAGTACAGACCCAATTTATTGGTTAGTAGTTCTACCCCTTACGAATTTCTAAAGGTGGTGAATTTTGGTTTTGAGAAAAATTTCACAAACATATGATGCGCGTTTTGCTGCATTGCTCGCGTATTATATTGGTGCATGTCGTCTGTGATCTCACGCTATTTTAACAGCCAGTTTCCTTCGGTTGTTTTGAAAGCCTAACATTTTCTTCCTGCCAGCTGGTGCGGACACAAGGATGATGCAGGGAATGCATCACTCACCAGACATTAAAAGTGTTTACATGAGGCTTGAGTTCGTTGAATTTCATCGCCGATGTTCGTATATTGTAGTTATTTGATCACCAAATATGTTAAAAATAACTTATGCTCACAATTAGCCAAAGACTTTTCATCTTTTCATCAGTAATACCCTGTGCCTTGTCGAATTTTAAAGTTTACACGCTGAGCATTTTGTGTCTTTTGTGCGCCATAGAAACAATCAGAGTTCAAACCTGGCATTCTCGGTTTTTGCAGTATTGATCTTTTGCTAGTCTGTCAACCTGCACGTGCAACTTTGCCTCCGCTGATCACCATCTTGGGCAAACGATGTGGCAATATCCACACCGTCTATATTCTTTTCTACAGCAATCCTAATGACTTGCACTGTAGCTGGATTGCTTGGTTGGAAACTTTCAATGAATCTACTACCATGCTGCTTGTAATTGCTGCTAACTGCTCAAGCTTTGCTGTTTCTTCCATTTCGCTTGCGTTCCTAGATGGGCTCGCCTTGTTTGTGGAATCTGATGTAAAATATTCAGTGTTATTTTTTCCTCGCTTTCGATTTTTAGTTAATTTTGTGCTTTCATTCATTGCCAATTGTTTTGCTTCTCTTAGTTCCCTTAATTTCAATTACAAAAGAAACAGAATCAACTCGCTCTTTGCTATTACTTAGAATCAAAATTCCCTGCAATGGCAACAATTATAACATAATAATGCTATGAGTAATGGGGCAATTTTAAACGACAGTTAAAACCTGCAAGCTGCAAAGTCAGTTTTATTCTGCATCCTAACTTTAGCTTTAACTATCGTAACACAATTTAATCTGATGAAGTCGGAACGTTTCACATCAAGTTCAAAACATGGAAAGTTTTTGAAATTGAAAATTACACCTTATGCCTATAGTTCATCATTGGACGCTAATTCCAAAAAAGCGTTAACCGCTTGGCTCGCGTATTTTATTTGAAATTTGCGTGTATCTTATAATACGAAAATTTGCAAGTAATTTCTGCTAATATATACTGCATTGATAAATTGCTTTTACAATCATATATGTCAAAAATGAATATCAAAAATGAACAAGGACACAACTGGAGCAAATGAATACAAAAAAGTCAACAAACAGAACAGGAAAGACGTGAAAAGGGCCAAAACGAAATGGATCGAAAAAAAATGCGAAGAAATAGAAGAAAATGTAGGAAAAAACAACACCAAGAAGGCATATCAAATCATCAAGGATCTTACGCAACAAAAACTCTCGCGAGCAACCACCATCCAGGATAAAAATGGTGTCTGTCTGACAGATGAAAGAAGACATCACAGAGAGATGGACAGAATATTGTTCAGACCTGTACAACCACAAGACTCAAAGAGATCCCAACATCATCAAGAGCCATGACACGTCAAACGTAGACACTTTCCCATTCTTCGAGAAGAAATTGTAGCAGCAATTAGATCTCTAAAAATGGGAAAGCTGCTGGAGCTGACAATATACCAGCCGAATTAATTAAGTATGGTGGAACAATAGTGATAGATAACATTACCAAAGTTTGCAACAAGATCTGTCAGACCGGTGAATGGCCAACAACTTGGACTCGATCACTGATCATCACTCTCCCCAAGAAAGGTAACCTTCATAAATGCCAAAATTACCGGACCATCAGCCTCATTAGCCACGCAAGCAAAGTAATGTTGAAAGTGATCCAAAGCTGACTAAGACCACAGGCAGAAGAAATCATCGCCGAAGAGCAAGCTGGCTTTCGCTGTAAACGCAGTACAACAAAACAAATCTTTAATCTTCGTATTCTGTGTGAAAAATTAAGTCAACACCAGCAAAACATTTACCATGTCTTTATTGATTTTAAAAAGGCTTTTGACAGGGTGTGGCACGAAGCACTATGGGACACTATGAATAAATACAACATGGGGCAAAACCTGATGCAATCCATCAAGAACCTCTACTCTAAAGCTACCATTGCTGTATTCGTCCATGGCAGAGTTGGTGATTGCTTTCACACAACAGTCCGAGTCCGTCAAGGATGTCTTTTGTCTCCAACACTTTTTAACATCTTCCTGGAGCGCGTAATGGTTGACGCACTCAGCGAACATTCTGGCACAATCAGCATTGGAGGACGCACTATCACCAACCTTCGGTTTGCTGGTGATATCGATGGCTTGTCAGGGAGTGAAGAAGAACTTGCCCGCCTGGTAACCAGCCTGGATCAAACAGCCTCAAGACATGGCATGGAGATTAGTGCTAAGAAAACTAAGCTGGTGACGAGCAGTGAAAACCCCATAACAACAAGAATAACAGTGGCTGGGAAAGAACTTGAAACAGCACAACAATTAAAATACCTTGGTGCCATTATCAGTGAGCAAGGGTCAAAAGCTGAGATTCTTGCAAGAGCTGCACAAACCTCAGCGGCATTGGGAAAACTAAAATCCATCTGGAAAGACCAAAACATCTCTTTCAAACTAAGGTGAAACTCCTGTATGCTTTGATGTATTCTATCTTTCTATATGCTTGTGCATCGTGGGCACTAACAGCAGAACTTCAAAGAAGGATCCAAACAATGGATTTTAGATGTCTCAGAAGAGTGTTCGGCATCCCTTACAATACTCATACCACCAACGAGGAAGTGCGACGCACCATCACCCAACACGTTAACCACTACGAAGGTCTACTTGCCATAGTGTAAAAAAGAAAACTAAGATGGTATGGACACATTATAAGGCCCAATGGACTCTCCAAGACTATTCTCCAAGGAACGGTTCAGGGAAGAAGAAAACGCGGCAGACAAGAAAAAATGGTCCGATAACATCACAGAGTGGACAAAGAAAACTTTCGCAGAAACTCAAGGCAGTCGCACACAACCGTGAATTGTGGGCTCAATTGGTGCAACAGTCCTTAACGGTGGCGCCCCTACAACCTTAAAAAATAGGGTTATGGGCAAGAAGAAGAAGTCAAAGATATAGCCTCACAGGACTTCAATCAAATTTTTGTTGAAAAATTTGTAGCTAGAAATTAGTACTGAAGAAAAGTGTTTGGGTGCTTCTAAATCCAAGTCAAATTGCAAGTTATACCAATTACAGTATGTCGGTGACATAATTAGTATGATTCTGCATGCATGTTGCTGTAGCTTGCTGTTCATGAAGTCTAGCAGAAAAATTATTATTTTATACGTGTGCAAACAAGCTATTCTTTTGATTAACAGAAGTGCCAATTAACAGCGCATCAATATAGAATTGTCGGCTAATCTTGAATGTTGACATTACTTATTGCCAAGTTCATGACTTTTACTTGTAACAGCAGATGCCGTTTTATGTGATCACGCTGTACGTTTGTCCAAGTTCGGAATGTTGATTAAGGTGCTGAACTATAGTAGCCTATACCGTGCCCAGTAACAAACTTAAGTATATTAATTTGTAAATCATCTGTAAGGATAAAGCAAAGCGTGATTAGTGTTGCTTTCAAAACATCTCTAAAAAAACGATTGTGAATCTGTATTCATAAAATTTCTCTTCTGCATCGACCCGATGACCATAGTGGTTTCACACCAAGCTGTTCCCCCACATTTTACAAAAAAATTGTGCCCATGCACAGGAAGAACAATTTTTACATCAGACTCTGGAAGCAAGGTCAGTTCAAAAACTAACGAGGAATATGAAGCAACTGAAAAATTGAAGGAGCGTATGCAAAACCGAATTTCACATGGCCAAAACGTTAACAAGTCAGTTGTCGAACAACTGCAGCAGCTATTGTCAATGCTTTGGAAGATATGGAATTATTGAATGATTTAAACCTGCTAGAAGCTGGATCGAAAGAAAGTGGCCAGGGATAGGTGCGTATTGGTATGGAAAAATGATGTGCAGTAAGATGGAAAGTTCAGGTCTTGTCTGCACTGGATTCGATGGAAGGAAAAATGACACAAGCAGTGCGGCTGGTCAGAGATGAGCATTGGACTGGATTTGGATCGGACTGCATCCGGACTATAACGAATTATTTGGAGTTGGATTGGATCCGGACTATAAATCGCTTCTACTGCAAAATTTAGGATCAGGACAGGATTTGGACCGAGTTAATGAAAAAGAGATGCAGCATTTTTTATGCTAAAAAGCTGTATTTTGTTCATTTCTGGACTTCATTTGAATTTGGACTTTATATTTAAAAATTTTTTGGACTGTGTTTGGACTTGGATTGAGTTTTAAAAATTTAGGACTGATCTGGATCGTAAAACATGACAGTCCGCTCATTTCTGCTGCTGGTACTGTACGAGAAAAGCATTATAGTGTTGCGAAAGAGCCTGGCAGTGTTTACGTGGTCCTGTAACATCAGATAATGGGTCGCCTAAAGCCATATCTGATGAAATCATCAACTACACTGTATAAACAAACAACCAGGAAAGTTTGATGGGCGTAGTTTGTGATGCAATCTCGGTTAAAGGAAGAGTCAGTGACATAATAAAATATATAGAATTGTCTATAGGACGGCCATTTCAATGGATAGTTTGCTTGTTTCACCTCATGAATTGCCATTTCGACATCTTTTTGACTATAATGATGGAAAAACTACCGGACCAAGCTCATTTTCAGGCAACAAAATTGAGCCAGATTTACTTCAATTAACAGTTGTGAAATTTAAACTTATTCTGGGAAGCGTGCCTGTTATGTCTTCTGAAACTGCAGAAGATTTGTAGTCCCTCTTCTTTCAGTGGTGCCTTTCACCCTTTTTGAGTGCTCACTCTACCTGTACGCAAGCATACTTTTCACCCTATGTGTTTTTGTTTTTTTTTGATGTTGTATTTTGTTACTAACTTCTGTCTAACGTTCAGATTATTGCATTTTGCCACGTTATTTTTTCTCTTAACTTGAAACGTCTTCAATTACTATTGATTTATGCCAGTAATAGGTCTGGCTGAGTAGTTGAATCCATATGATCTTTTGATAACCATTTGTCTCTCAAATATGCAATTCGCATGAACTTTCAGAGTTCCGAAACCCTCAGTTTTTTTCATCTTTTCCATTTTTTGTTGTTTTGTTCTTTTCATTGAATTTTTGTTACTTGTTGGTTTGAGTCACAACAATGCATGAAATACCTAACTACCTAAACTGTTCATCTCGAGTTCTCGTTGTACCTCAATGGCACCTGACATGAGATCAGATCGTTATTGTATGACACATTGGATCTGGGTTCGATTGTAGCATTTCCTGAAATCAAGTATTTGTAAAGTTTTCCCGGATTTATTACTCATGCTACTTGAAAATGAAGCTTATTTTGTGGACTTGTTTTCTCCCAAATTAACGTACACAAAGGTGAGTGATTTACGTAATAGGTTCTTACGAAACTTTTGGGTTCATCGCAGATTGATGTCTCACCCATCCCACCAAACTACTGTAGTCTGTGTCCGCTACTGCCAGCCAACCTGTAAACAGCTAAATCACAAGAGCCCCGAGCTCTGTAGCCCGGTTCACACAATATCTCATCCCTGGCACAAGACTGATCACACTATC
>JGI24021J15306_10008171_pt1 | contig 12852 bp, 7 predicted proteins | sample Ectturendosymbi1_FD_15306 | JGI IMG/M metagenome (IMG submission 15306) | reverse complement strand
AATTCAACTGTATAGAACAGATTTACAAGAGGTTTCAGGCCCATTCGGATTAAACTAAAAAAGTTACTTTCAGGGCAAATTTTTCCGCCCCCCCCCCAGTAAAATGCCTTCCCGTACGCCTATGCAAGTCACCATGTAGGATAGATATTTATGTTGGCGCCCCTACTTTTTTCCTTGGCCCCGCCCACTTCAAATTCTAGAATGGCCACTGATTGCCCTGTGCAAGCACAGGTGTGCGGATGTATTGGCGCACACCCAGGGTTGCCACATCAAAAACACGAAACCTGCGATGCATCAAAAAGTCTGCTAAATCATGCAAGTTGAAATTGGATAGTTTTGAAATTTGGCTCAGAAAATCAATTAAACGTCCGTAATTATCTTTCAAGCTTTTTTTGTCATTTTATCGCACGATATGGAAAAAGTCGCGCTACCATCAGTTTTGATTTGGTGTGCGCCACACGCCTAGAGTTCTGGTCCCTAGTATTGAAGAATATGAGAATTACTGGCATTTGAATACGTAAAAACTAGTGTTGGCATAAAAACAAGTTTCGAAAAATTAAATCCATGCAGCACGTGTTAGTGGCCTTACAATAAGAGAGCTCATCTTGTTAAAGCATTTTATATCTGTAATTTCACTCTTTAGATGCCCAGTTCGCCCCCTCTGCACAAATGTGCCTAATGTTAAACGTGTTGTATTTTGCTTTTTTCAATACACAAAATAGTCCAGCCTGGGGACCCTGTTAAGATCGCGAATTTGGCCCAGCATCCAATAAGTTTGAGGACCGCTGAATTATATGAACAAGCTGCGCCTCCGTATACACTGGTTGTGCTTGCGGTTTATTACACTTATCATTTTTAATCAATTTAAACACATTTTTGCCTTCTTTCCCTTGTTCACTTAATCGACTACATTTGCCGCTCCTGGGAAAACCTACACTAGTACTTTTCTCAAGTTTGATCATTTTCGGAATCCTTATTCCACATGATACCCGCTGACCGTGAGACACAGATCCGAGAGGTCAAGATTCAAAACGCGCAAGGTTTAGCAAACTTGCTCTGAAGAAGTTGCATACATCGAAGGTTGTCGACAAAGTGTAACGAAAACACTGTATGTTTGCATCAACTCCTCAGCAACACAGAGTCACGCGACGCAGCGATCTCAAGAAAGTAAAATTTTGCTAACTCATTTTTATTCCAACAGTAAGAAGTGCGTCATGCCGAATTCACATCTGGATAGTGGCAACAGTGAGCAGGATCATTATTGACTGTTCATGATTTCAATCAGATGTTAATTTGTTTGTTGGCAAGTGGCAAGTTTAAAGTTCACTGTAGTAGTTGTGTATCTTTTCTAGTCATAAGCAGTAAGCAAATACAAAACAGAGGCGACAATTTGTCGGAGAGACGTTTTTCAAGCCTCCTTACCGCAACGAACTCTTTGCATTTCATGTTGCTGGTGAAAAAGCACGACGCGCTGCAAGTTCAATACGTTCAGCTTAGGATTGAAGTAAAAAAGCCTCCGGAAATCGTTTACGCTTGTTGGGAGCAAGGCGGAATCCACATCAAGCAAAAGCAAGTAAATAGACCTTCGTTTGTATTTGAGAAAATAACTTAGAATTGTCACGTCTTTTTGAGGAAACATCATGCACAACAACATAAGCAACGAAAAAAGCACGCAGTCATGTACAGATTGCACAGGACTAGCCAAAGCGCTAAGATGTAACAGTTTTGCTGGACTTTGAAAACAATCACGAGGCAAAAGTCAAAACACTATGTTGTTACCTGATTCTGTTTTGGCAAGTTTGCCATATGTAAACGACGCTGATATTGAGAGACGTTCGGCAAAATTCAATCGCGCACACTTAAAAAACGTAAGAACTTATTCTAATTGAAGTAACCAGACAAGCACCATGAGCTGTTAACACTGGTGGAGTGCAACTTTGGTTACCCGGATAGAAACATGTGAAACGAATAGGCGCTTTAGAATAATTAAAATGCGGTGTCCCAGGAAACACGTGCACTAGTTTCAAAGCTGCTTTCTAAGACAACGGCTGTCAACCATTCGTTTGTGCGACGAACTTGCTTCGTGCAAGACAAATAAGTGACAAAATACGACAGGCACACCATGCACTTGTGAGCAGTTATAATCTTATAAATAAAACGTGTTTTGTGTACCAGTGCTAAACAACCTGCGAACTGGTTGCAATCCGCAAGCTGGAGGTTCCCGACCAATCTGTGTAATTTTAAGGATCTGTTGCCAAGCACAATTTAAACGAATAGACAAACATATCCAAGTCCATACTCTCGTTCTCTTGGTGCAAATCATTCAACCGGTTTTTGTCGCCATTTTTAGGCATTCGCGGAAAACAGTGGAAGTTGTGCACGAAAAGTTGCGGTCTTGCTGACTATTCTATTCCCGTGAACTGACCTCACGCTGCTGGGCAAGATTTATTATCAGTGGAGAAACTGCTGAGTGGTAAACTTCCTCGTGACTCTTTACGTTGTTTTTTTTATACAAATAATGCAAGCGCTGAAGCAGCAACATTGGAACGAAAGATGGTCAAGCCTCCGCGGAAGAACTTAGCCACTTGTCTACACGAAACCAAAATCAACATCACGTTAGCTTCACCTCTGAAATCAAAGGTGCAACCCGGTGTCAAGCGAAATTTCTGACCTATTACGTTTTGTCAGTTGTTTTGCTTCTCACAGTAAAGGAATACAGTTTGGCGATTACTGTTTTGATGTATGTTGTGTAAATTAAAACTTTTTGGTTTAATGTCAGATACCCACAAGCTACAGCACGGGAATAACTATAGCCACTGAAAAAATTGACTTAGTCTTTTTCCAACTCTAACCCAAATCCTAAGCCGACACTTACCTAAACTCCAAACCCTAAGCCCTAATCATCAGTTTTTCAGCGTATTGACATGTAGAATATCAGTCTGTGCATGCGCACATGGCGTGGAGTCAGAAATTTCGCTTGACACCGGATTTCTACAACGGTTTCTGACAAAATTCTCCGACACCAACAGCGTTGCTGATGTGGAATAAAAAGCGCAGCAAAGGAAGTGAATATCTGAAAGGAAAATATAATTTGCACGACCACCCTTTCCCGGATAACATCATTAATGTACATATGTACATAAACACATGTTTAGCGCAATTGGTTGTGAACTCACGGAAGAGAAGGTGTGGAAACGAATATACATTGACTGAAGTTTAAAAACAAGTTTAATTAAAGTAACCAAATTTTAACGACTTGACAAATGCTGGTAAAATGGAAGTACTAGAAATGAGGTTTTTGACTTACGGAGTGTATCAGGCTATCATCAGGTTCTTTTAAACAGCGATTGTTTACAACGAAATATCCCACAACGAGACAATGCTTTTTCTGAGTAAAGTGAACGCGCACAGTCGTCAATTCTACTCGGAACAACGCGAAGTCAACCGCGATTGCGAAGGCGCCAAACAATCGCATTCCAGGCACCAGCTGCCATGGCTGAGCGCGGCTGCTCAAACCCATTCGATCGTTTATTGTTCAGTGAACGTCCGATCGCTTCTTGCAAAACAGAGGCGCTGGAAACACGTTACCTGATCAATTGCAGGTGGTGATAAAACCTAATAAGGGAAAGCTTTGAACGCCGTGTTGGCGGATGACCTGCGCGGAGATTCAGCGCCGGAAATAATTTTCAGCTGATCATGACGACATTTAGGAAAGGTACAACTCCACAAACGAAAAGAGTACGCAAAATTCAAATAGCAGCCGAAAGCACACACGGAAGAAGCAGACCACGAAAATAAAACGCGAGTGCGCACCATATGTATCGATCGACCCTACAAAGCAGGACGTGAAGCAGCGAGCCACCATAGAGACACACAAGTTGCAACAATGAATCACAGCAGGTTTGAAGAAGCGAAGTCGAATTCAATCGCGTCACAGAGAAGCGCACATTATTTTGGAAAATTTCACAGCATTAACGCTAACTTTCGAGGAACGATTCTACTGCAGCGTACCAATGACATATTTAGCGTCATTCGTTACAGCTCTGAATCACCAGCTAACATCGACAAAGCACTACTACTCTAAGAAAGCGACTCTAAGCAGCAGTCTCTAAAGGCGTCAAGGCCTTGGAAACAATGAACAAAGCCTGAAAATTTAATCAACGCCTGTTTGCTGCGCTCGTTTCGGCTTGACAACTAAGCCACAGCGTCGCTTGCCGCATGGTCTTGAACTACACGTTAACAACAGCAAGTGCACACACTTATCGTTAAAGCAACAATTGCGACGTTGGTGAAACGGAGGACCGCGAAACAGCTTTTTGACACGAGCAAGGCGTTGATGACGACTGCAAAATATCAGCCAAGAAGTGGACGAATGCAGACATGCCGTTTGTTAAAAGCGAAACAAACTCGATTTGTGCGAGCAGCTGGACGCCGCAATGTGTACGTTACGTTGGGAATTATCACCTGATTGTTTTCGGCATGGCGACTCAACAGAATTCCGACATGGACTGGCGGAACTTTGCGATAAAAGTTTGCAACGAACAGCCTAAAACAAATTTCAACGCCTACCGGTGAGTGAGCAAAAGCGGTTTGAACGTAAGCAAACGAGTTTCAGAGACACCAAACAGCAGTGATTTGCATACGAATTGAAGAAGGTGTGCAGTACTGCTGCCAACGAGCTTGACGTTTCGCTTCTTAAAGCAATGCGCACTCAGTTGCTTGCCGGTGGTTTGCGATGGGAGGCAAGAAAGCGGATTAAAAGAACCAGGGTTTCGCATCGTTCACAGTTAAGAAACTCGAGCTGACACAGTGCAGCGAACATACACAAAGACCTCAAAAAGAAGTGAACTGACCGATCGAATCACTTCGGCAACTAACGAGCAATCGGCAGCTTGGAATTATTATTCAGAACTAGCTCCGTCGCGTTGGCAGAGCGCAAGGGAAAACGCGCAGCGACCAAAGGCCGATCAGACAAGTCGGAGCTGCGGGATACCGAGCACAGCTTCACCGACGCCGAGGAAATAGACCGACTGGGCGATGCCGAACAAAGGAGCGATGGCGACGACGCGAGGACCGACGCCGCGGTAAAACGACTTGATTCCTTCTTTCCGGTAAATCGTTCTGAGCGAAGAAAATCAAAATGGTCAATGGAAAAGAAAAACAGTGACCGTCATTGCGCTTCTACAAATCGACAACGCAGCACGGTAAGGTTGTTAGTTTCAAGCACGTCTATTTGCATCGGGTTCAGCAATGCAAGAAGGTTTCTAATTCAACCTTAAGTTCAATAGGGTGGAACCTCAAGGATATGCGGGTTTCAAATTGACACAACAAACACGTATCAAGAGACAGTTGCTTCTGGTGCGTCAATACTATTTTCAGATACCGAGTCACAGGCAACAAGTTCACTTTCATCACACTCGCTTTTGAACTCCCCTCGGAGTATCTCGAGTGGTCTACGTTCGCTCTTTTCCGCTTGCTCTTTCGTAATGAATGTCACGTTGGTGGCGAGTCAATGGCAGCACCGCCAGTGAACCTTTGATTCCTTATTTGCACCCACACACACATACGCACTGGGCACGAGGCTGGACAGGCACAAGCACCGTTTCACACAAGTCTTCGGTGTGGCCCAACCTGGAATCAACCCACCCTACACCAACTTATGGTACGTGCGCAAACGGCAATACGACTGCGCTTATTTATGGCCCACTTTTTCACTGATTAACGATCGTTCAAATTGTTAGGGAACATGTGAAAATTCAAATACCAGAGGCAAGCCTGAAATCGTAAAGATCGCAAAAAGATTTGTCTAAGAAACAAGCAGCCTACAAATTTTGGATAACGTCGAAATGATCCGCGGAAAGCAAAACAAGCAAAAACAACAAGGACTGCCATTTCTTTCACATAAAAGGTATATTGTTATGGGGTGAGAGACCGCAAGGTCATGGAATCAAGCCCATAATAACGCAACACATAAACAAAACAAAAGTAAACAAAACGCAACACGTAAAGAAAACGATAACAGACAGCAATGTAATTTAGCACATTAAGCAGATCAAGGAGAAGTCACCGATATTATCTGTAAAACAAGACATTGAAACAAATAGAGCACGTTTTTGTTAGGTTTTACTTCAGTGAAAAATTAACTGCGTCGACTAGTAAAATGAAAAGAATAATAAAAACAAAGCACTAAAGAAATTTTGACTTGAAGGATTCCAGTCAACTATTGCGTGGTTGAAAACGCGACAAACCCTACGAAGTAGTAACTACTGAACCTTGCGCAAGTCATATAACGGAGTGGGATATTTCTCGCACATCGGGCGGGAGGTGAAAATGTAGGTCAAACTTAATAACCACAAGCAGAACCACACAAAACCTTCGAAGAAGCTACCATAGTCGCGGTAAGAGGACTTGCGCTCATTTGTCCAGCACTTACTATATTTTCAGATGCAGCACTACAGCGTGACCCTGAGTGGGTACAAAGGTCGCAAAGTGATGTTGTGATCACAAACACTGGTGCAGGAGGCGGGGGTGCAGCCGCACCCCGAAACCTTTTGATTTGGTGAAAATCCAGGCAAAATATATAGAAAGTTGGGCAAAATGTGTGTAAACGTCCGCAAAATTGCTGTATGCTCTTTTGATTTTACAAAAAGGCACCCAAAATGAAAGTACAGGCGTTTTTTTGAGGTCATCTTTTAATTTGCCTCTTTTCGGGCAATTTAGGGGAAATTTCGGCAAAAATGGTGCTTGCGGTGTCTAGATTTGAAGAACTGCGCCAACTGAAATGCAATCGTTTTTTTTTTGGAGGTCATTTTCTTTGAAGTTTTTTTCGGGCAAGTTTGGGGAAATTTGGGCAAAATCTCTTCTCACCCCCAAAAATTTACCTGCTCCTACACCTATGACCACAAGGATCACACAACCACAAGTGACTAACCCCGAGCACAGCCCAAATTCTGTTTCACATGTACTGTGTTTATTATACGGCGCATTTCATTGTGGCTCTGCTTCGATTGTGCCCTCGTCGCCGTCCAGATTGCAGATTTTAGTGGCCCTGCTCGCGAGGTGGTCCAGAATGCGAAAACCACAATGGATTGTTGCCGATCTGCAGGCGGTTGCGAAGTTGTGGCCAATATCGCCACATTTTTTGGTTGGACACAATCGAAAAAGACACAATTACTAAGTGCCATCAGGCCCGTAACCAGGGGAGCGCAGGGGTGGTGAAGCCCCCCCTGGAAAAATGTGTTGGATATAGTTTAAAACTATTGGACATAGTGAAAAAAATTTGGGGCCCCCATCAGAAAACTCTTCGCCCCCCCTGTTGTCCCAAGCTGGTTACGGACCTGAGCGCCATGTAAACAGTGGTACAAAAACCTTAAAAAGGCTCAAATGCCACCTTTTAGATTTAGAGGTTAAGGAAACCACTAACACATCGCTTTCAAACAGAGGCTATACAGATTCAACACATCTACATTTCTTAGCATTTCGAGGATGTTTTGATCATGTACATGCCACAGGTGCTCTCATCATGCGTATTGTAGGTAACCAGACAGGACACACAACAGACAGCGTTCTCGTAAGCGAATGAAGTAGGTAGAAAAAGGAAATATCTTGAAAGGAGGATTGGAACGTTTTACACGTACGGTGACATCAGTGGTTTAAAGCTCCCTCAGATAAGACCAACCCCATAGCGTTGCTATGTGCAACAGCTTGCATTGCTATGAAAGCTTCGCGTGTAGGAGTAAGAAATGGGGAAACAGTTATTCCTTTCACAAATACGTTCATGAATGATTGGCAACAAAGGTGTTAAGCGATTGATGAAAGAACAATATAAAACAAACATGAAACTGGTATTGCTGCGCATTAACGCGGAACGCGGAAAAGACGCCGATCAGGTTCATGGCTGAACACTGGGCCAGATAGCGATAAATTCAGAATTAGTCGTCACAAGTTCTTTCGGCTGTTCAACCGATTTTCGCGTTGCACATCTCTAGAATTATTGATGCTGTGCACAAAAACGGAATAATCCGTAACAAACTGGTTTTCATGCTTTCAAAAACTTGACAAGTGTACTTCAACGGCAAAGAACTTGTCTGGTTTCATGGATTTGTAATGTGCATAATGCCAAAACAATCTGCTACAACGCGACGTACTTGGCACAGCTTTATATCTAGATGTTTTCCAATCCTTACAAAATCGTTTAGAATAAATCACATTGTGAAGACTAACCTGAAGCAGTCAAAAACACCCGAGTAATTTTCGGTGGTGCGATGAATCGACTGCAGTCTCGTTTTGACAACTGGAAAAAAAAAAACACGGCTAACTCTGTGGAACTTTATTGTCCACTACTTGCCAGTGATAAGGCAATCTCAAAAAATTAACATTAATAATTTTTGCTTCTATGTTACGCTGATGCGGATTTTTTTCGTACTGTGCGCTCACGCCGGAGCAAAATGCGCGGCAACTCACCGTCGACAGGATTCACGGCCGCAGCAGCAACGGCGCCGGAGAGAACGCCGCTTATCAGGGTGACGATGAACGGAGGATGGGTGGAGCCGTCTTTTATCGCGCGGTGGCTGAGAGCGGCGACCAGCGGGAAGTATATGATTGAGAATGGTATGTCTCTGAGGAGGAGTTACTTGTCAATGTGGTGGCACGGCTGAAGCCAATCGCTAACGACTGGCAGCAAAAGGCAAAACGAAGAGAGCACAACCAAGACTGAGTAGCGGCAAACAAGCAAGACCCCATCAGCTGCTGATGGATGATTTCTTAGCAATGAAGGATTCAAATCTCGGTGGAACATTTGGAGAAACGAATATTGATGAAGTGCTGGACTTCGGCTCATCATATTTCAGCGAAAACCCACTCCAAGAGTAACTTTACTGCGGTTCATCGAAGTCACCACACCCCACTTTTGACAAAGAAATAAACAAGCAAATATGACGCCAGCAAACAAACGAAACAAAGGAATTAAAGTCGCACGCTGACAGTGGGAATGCGGAAGGCTGGGTCCTTTTGAGAAGCAGTTCTTTCGTAAAACGGAATAGCTTGTGGTGGACAAAGGACAGTAATAGAAATGGATTAATGACGTAACTAGGGACGGACAACTCAGAATAATTTACCATTCCAGAGTTATTTTGGAATAGCTAAATCGAATGCATAATACTGAATCCTATTCTGAATTTTTTTACTTCAAGCAATGCAGCAATACAAGAAAAAAAAATCTTTAAAACAACAAAAATCCAAAAGCACACGTTTGTTGTAGTGCAATATATGAAATTTTAAACGTACGCCCGTTACGCGAGATTGCTACTTGGCAACAGTTATCCCCGCACTGGAAAAGGACTTTCCTGAAGAGGCTGACGTGGCAGGTATGCAAGGATATTTTGGAGTCAATTGCTTTAGCAACGACAGTCGTTCAGCATTGTTGCGTCACTAAGCTAGCGTGTCAGCATTAATGTGGTTGAATTTTTATCTTCACAGAGCTTGCAATTTCAGTCTTTTTCGGTTGCGCACAGCATGCTGTGCGAGCGAGTGACGAAAAACGAAGAAGCCCAATGCGGCATTACGCTCGTATTATTTCTTCGTTGTTCGTCACTCGCTCGCACTACACTATGTAGCCAAGAAAACAACGTTACCTTAGAAGTGTAGCTGATGCACCTTTGTAGAAACCAGTGATTCCGTGACGCTCATAAACGACTTTAAGCGAATTTTTCTTTGTGCCACCGGTAGCTGAAAAAAAGCAGGAGTTTGCGAAACTCTTCTGTGCGAAACTGAAAAGCTACTAGCACTTTTCCCTTGACGTGCTCCTTTGCCGACTTGGTGATCGGTGATCACGACACTGTACGGACCAGACGTAGACAATAAATGAAGCGTACGATTTCAAGGGTGCCTGCTGGTTGAGGGGTCACACTAATTGTTGCAGAACGGCGGGTCAATCTCACAACTATGTGATCCAACAGGAGGCGGGGGTGCAGGCGCACCCCCAAAAGTTTTGATTTGTCAAAATCCCTGAAAATCGGGTAAAAATCGTCTGGGCAAAAGTGGTGCCCAACGTTGTTTGACTTCATAAAATGGCACCCAACGTTTGCAGAAAAACAAATGAAGAGCTTTTTTTGAAAGGCCACACCAAAAAAAGGTTTTCATAATCTTTGTGGGAGAACACCTGTAGGCAAATATCGCACAACAACTTTTCGGGCAAGTTTGGGGAAATTCGGGCAAAAATCCTCCGCATCCCCCGAAATTGGCTTGCTCTTATACCTATGATTCATAGTTTTGAGGTTGTCAAGAAGGCTCTCACCAATTTGCACATCAATAACTTCTAAACTACCACTTATTACCGTTTGTCAACCTGTTACCACACAACTGAAGCTGATGTTAACAGAATTACCCTGATAGCCTGGACAAGAAATAGTTTACATTACATTCAATATCTTATATCCCCAGCGTAACGCACTGAACGAAGTGGTTCGGTAGTATCGAACAAGCATTTTTAGAGATTATTAAAGAGCAAAGTAGTTTCCTAAATTTGGTTTCAAACCAAGGGATCTGAAATCAGAGAAAGAGGCACAATGATTCTGCAGCTTCGTTTTGCCAAACAGTTCTTTCACGTCGCAGTACTGGCGATGGTTGACCGCATTCCTCAGTACAAAAATCCAATATGCTTCATTCACTTTCGTAAGCGAGAGTTCTTGTATCCGCAACCAAGATCAATAGATAATTCAAACTTAAATTATGATCCGGTCGCAATGTCGGATAAATTGCTTAAAATACGACTGTAGCTGAACAACCGTTGGACCTCCCCGCAGCTCAAAAATTTCTTCAAAACATAAAATATTGACAAATGAATCTTTATCCGAAATTCGTTCTGAAAGCAAAATTATTTTATTCCGATCTACTGTCGGAATTGCTCTGTTTTAAAATGATTGTCTTACGCCAAACCTTTATTAGCCGTCAATAAGTCTAAGCTCATCAATCTAGCTCATCTTGAAGCGTTAGTCACCAGGAGAACAATATAGAAAATCACCGGTTGCATTGCAGGTCGTTGTTGGGATGCAGATGCGAAAAGCGGAAGGCTTAAATCAGATCATCTACAGCAGATAACGCGCGTACGGACAATTTTCTAACCTTTATCACGTTACTTTCGGCAGAAAAAGTGCAAGCCTCTCGACATTCTTTAATGCCTCGAGCGTCACACATGGAGGGGCCACACGTCTTGGTTTGTTGCTTGATTGTCGCGGAAAATTGTATTTTGGAAGCATCAGGAAAAAAAGTTTTTCAAAAGAAAACGATGAAATGCGCCGTGAAATTTGTGCTTCCTTATCACGAAAAACGGTGACTTTTTGGCTCGTCAATTTATTTTTAGCGAACTCTTCACAGGAAATAGAAGAAATGACAAAATTCGCCGCAGCGCGAGACGAACTGAAATTGCCGTCAAATTATTTGAAAACCTCACCACTTATAAACTTCACTCGTCCTGGTTTCGAATAATTTCATGGTAACCCGCAGATCAAATATGAAACGCGTCATCCAATCAGATCACGACAACTCACCCGATATTGCTTTCACCCGTCCTGCATCCTGACCATAGATCTTCATCAGCTCCATCGGCGATGTCACGATCACCTGAGTAGCAACAAATGTTGGCTTCTGTAAGGAATGTCCTCACATGCCATTCAAACCACGCGAAAATTCATCCCAAGACAATTTCAAAAGAAACCGCACCTCTTTCTGTATTCTTTCTTTATATGCTCGAGAAAAANGCTCTACCATTTGCTCTTTCACACCAGCCTTGTGCCCACAACAGAGATGCAGAACACAAGACTACAACAGCACAGCGTGACTACAAGCACACTTACAAGTAGTTAATCATGATTTGTCCCGTTTACGGAGAATTTTGCACATAGTTCTGTGGCGCAATTTCCTGTTGTCGACGCGTACACAAGTTTGCAGAGCTATCTATTACACACGCAGAAATAGTCGTCACCACAAGTCAGATTATTAGTGATGAATCCCTACGTTTGTGTGATACGCGCGCATAATTGTTACGGTTGTTTTCTTTAAAGTTATAACATGCGATGCCAGCGAGAGACGAGAAACGAAGAAAAATGACGAGCCCAATGCCGCATTACCCTTGCCTTTTCCCTTCGTTTTTTTATCACTCGCTCGCACTGCAATGTTATGAGCTTCTTCTTTTGAGTCAGTTGTTCTATCCACTACTTGGCCACTAGATCTCGGGGCAGGTGTCGAGCAGCCATTCGATTGTCTCATCGTCCATAATCGTCAGGCCGTGCAGTCCATGAGGAGGTCGATGGATTTGACATTGGAGGACAACATGGTCAACGATTTGTTCTTCTGCGCCACACTCACAGGCCGCAGACGAAACCATACCTCATTTGTACAAGAAGGAGCGGAAACGCCCGACACCGGGGTGGAGGCGGTTAAGCCGGACCCAGGCTCTTCTTGGGAGAGTCGCTCCGGTGGGGTGGGTGCCGATGTCGGGGATGAAAATGAGTCTTGTGGGGTTGTCCGCCCACTCCGCATTCCATTGGTGGTCCGACCAGTGTGCCTCACGTGTGTTGTCGTAGTCAGAGGAACTGATGAGTTGTTGTGCGGTGGGTACAAATGGGTGTTTTGATTTGAAGCGCCGTGCATCTGCACTCAATGGACGGGTGGGCGCAGAGTGGAGCAAGTGTCTAGGCTCCATGGCACGACGTGCTAGAGACAGTGTGGCTCCATTAAGACGAAGCTCAGCAGGTTGGATGCCTGCGAGGATGGGAAGGTTGTCCGCTGGGTTAGGACGCATGTATCCAGTCACAATTCGCAAGGCGTCGTTGATAACGCGGTCGATGAGGCGGG
>JGI24021J15306_10008169_pt1 | contig 12853 bp, 7 predicted proteins | sample Ectturendosymbi1_FD_15306 | JGI IMG/M metagenome (IMG submission 15306) | reverse complement strand
GTTGCTGGATCATATCTCTCTACAGCAGCAGTGCAATACTCCTCGGTACCGGTTTGGCCACCTGAAATACATGCTATACAATTGTTAAACGGAAGCCAGCACAGCACTCTGTACAAAGCGTGACAGCCACAGGCGCCGAGTTTTAAATTTCTACGGGCGTGCAAAATCCACCACGTCACAAAATGTGACGTCAAAACCTGCTTCAATTGGTAAAATAACATCGGTTGAAATATCCCAAAGCGTCTCTCACACTAATGTCAAGTTTACAGGCGACTCACAATTCTTCGACCATTCATAGTTTTTTCAAAAATTTTAGAACACGTTCACAACAGACTAAACTGGGATCATGAAAAGTTGAAAACACACAATTACTTGAAAGTATTTCTGCGAACCGCAACCCTATCAATCTAAACATCCATCTATAGTTCAACATTAAGTTCGTCTGTCACAGTGGAATGAATATTTAGTGAACAACAAGAATTCAACCTATGTTCAGTCATGGTCGATCGGAGATAATTTTTAATGCGGCGAAGTGCACTAAAGGCACGCTCCACCCCACAGATAGTACGAAAGACTAATGCGAAATCTGTACATGCGCAGTCAACACGCAACACTCGGAAATGAATTAGTTAAAATTCGATTTTCCGCAAACAGTTTCAAAACAGCGCGTGGAGTGGCAGTGTTTAAATTATTGCTGGCCAAAAATTGCTGGATATTGCTGTGCAACTGCTCCTTGTTCACATCGTCTTCGTATAAGTTGAATACAGCCGAGATGGTGCTGCTCTCTGCAGTACAACCTAGAACTGATTCAAGCTGACTTGTGATTTTTAAGTCATCTGTTCCACATGTATCCGAAAAAATTTCAATAAATTCAGGAAGAATGTCTTTTAACAAAGAGCTGCTCAATAAAAAAATGAAAAATTAGTGGGAGTGCCGCACTCCCGACCAGAATTGCGGGTGTGTGCCGCACGCCCACACTCGGCGCCTATGGAGACAGACGAGACAGCATACACTGAAGTTCGAGTTTAGGCATTGCATTGTGCGTTAGAACAACGTGACACCTATTTCCGAAATACACCAACGCCTTTTCAATACGCTGACTTCATTCAACGCAATTAACTGTGGATTGCGGCATCATATTGAAAGTCACGAGGACTTCGTTTCAAACCTTCACTTGCCATGATTGGGAACAACCGCATTTCCCCCCTGTCTATAAGCGATATTAAACTACGAAAGCAACGCAACCGAGTCCCGAAGATTTGAGTCTGGCTCTTTCTGATTACCTTTGCACTGTTTGTTTAAAATGATGTGAAGACTGTTATTCCTCGTATTAATTATAAAAAAAGGTTCACGTATGAATTAAAAACCGTTAATAATCCTTTTCTTACAACTTTGGCTGATTCTATAACAAAATTGAAACGGTAGCAAAGCGGTCAGGGCAACAGAAACGAAGCGCTTCAAAAACAATAAAGAGATGGCAAAATAACACACCGCATGTAATAAATAGCTAAAAATTGTTACATTTCAGCTACTGCTATGGTTTTAGTAACTGTCATTGTCAAGCCACGAAGAATTTTTGCATCCATGTACCTTTCGGCGAAAAAACCAAGAGCAAATGCTCTGCTCTAAACGCCAGTGGTTTCATCGATTGAGTGCAAGCGGAGAAAAGAAAACAACACATGGCAACTTCTGAGCAACAACTTTTTAAAAGACATTCTTTAGAACTTTTTAACAGGAAAGCACGACGAATAAGCTCGTAATGAATGAATCTTTAAAGATTACATTCGACTTACCTCTTCACAAAACCCTTCACGCATGCAACTTTTGCCGTGGTGTTGACCAACGGANAAAGTCAATTTTCTTATTGGAATGGTTCGTATCACTTAAGATTCGCGTCATCTTGCGTACGAAGTTACCGACTGAGTTGAAATGCGCAGACTAAAGGTCCGAAAGCCCTACGTGACCATCAATATCAAGATCAACGTNGACAGATTCGCCCTAACAGCCTGTGAGTATAAACTGTGTGTGTATTACGCTACACGTTAGCAACTGTAGCTGCCTTCGTGACGCAAGTGTAACGTCGATCAATTGCGTGAAATAAGATCAGAACGTTTAGCTTGAATTCATTAGTCAATGTTTGTTCTATGATCATTACCGCAGTAGCTTTACCTATGGCATAAACATGTCCATTCAAGACTACGGCAGCCAGATCACTTCTTTTGAAATTGATTGCAGCAATCTCCTTCCAAGCGTCTGTGACTGGATCGTAACGTTCCGTTGACTGCAAGTATTTGTCCAAATCATTGTAGCCACCAATACAAAAGATTGAATCTAAAACAAATGTAAGTTGCAATACACGTTCAGACAAGATGTAGGAGCATGTGCAGTCAAACAGACACAAACAGCCAGGCTACTGGGAATTAATAAAGCCTTCCGAAAATCCGTGGAGATGCCCTGACGACGTCAAACCTTTCAACACCTTGACAAGTATCATAAGTATGCAATGTTTTCTTGAAGGTATGTTGGGAACCGAAACGGTTTCTCAAAATACAAGAGAACTCACTGCATGACCACCACCAAATTACAATAAAACCTCGTTTTATGGCTCTCGGGTTCGGGCCGGGTTCAGGCTTCAGATGAGGCCCGTTTACAACTCTGTGTAAAAATGCTTGCACTTAAAACTGAAAGGTGATCAACTGAATATTAATTACTTACAAAGGTTAACTTCCATAACTTCTTTCAATAAATCACCGTAGCTGACCGCTCGCGGGGTTCTTAGTTTCCGCCAGTTGTCAGATTCTGACCGGGATCTTTCGTTTCAATAGCACACAAAAGTCCATGATCTGTGCTTCTTGCCATGCTTGTAGGTGCGTTAATACTGTTATTTGTCTTTTAAGAACACCAAATGCTTTCCCCCTTTTAGTGTTCTTTCCTTTCTCCTCACATACGACACGAAGACCTAGCAGCAAAAACTGTTATTGGCAGCACAACTTACCTTCCAAAACTGCATTGCCATGGTATGCCCGATCATGCAACATGTCGCTCACTGGCAACCACTCGCTGTTAGTGCAGTTGTATCTTTCGCAAGAAGACAAGAACTGACCGTTCCATCCGCCGCACACATATACGTTACCTGGACCGACATGGAACAAGAATATATGCGGAAGTTAAAGTTATACTTAATTTATGTGTAGGTTGCGACTTGTGATGATAGTATTTTCACATTTTGCGTGCAAGCTGATGCACTGTTGGCACAGCGTCATATACTTTAACATAAAAATACAAATGACGCATTGTCAAAAACTCAAAGCAACTTTTCTTCATAATTTTATAAATCGACCTGAATGTTAGAATAAACATAAAATTGTGGGGCTTTCACTTTTGTAAACAAACTTCTCGCGCTTTTTTTCATTCGCACCATTTTTTCTACGTTTGAGGTACAACTCCAGCAAAGGAAAGCTTTCAGTTTCTAAAACCCAAGTACTTTTGTCGCAGTTTCCGTGATGTTGGCAGCGAGTTCGCTGAAGTGCATGAGGCTGGTATACTCATTACACACATAGAGCTGAAGCTGTGGAACATGCAAAATGGAGGGGGAAAACGCATGCAAGTCTACGAAACAAAGCATATTAAAAAAACAGTGAAAATTTCAGAATGTCTTAGCAGCGACAGTGGATTTTCTGATCAAGAAGAAGCTTTCATGTGTTTGGTGCTAAACAACCGCGACGACGACCGCTGAAAGACGCAACAGCACTCACCATCAAGAGCACTCGCTGTCGCATACTGCCGTTCCATCAACATGTCTGTCACAGCAGTCCACTTTGATGTGCACTGCAAATTGATCATTTCCACTGATTTGAATTGCTCCCCGCCCAGCAATTTATCACCTCCACCAATCACATACAAACAATCTCCGACCACACAAGTGGCAGCGCCACATCGTCCAATGGATAACATCTGAATGTAAAAGTTGTCTTTGGCCAAAAGCGGACAAAATAAAAAATATTTTTCATACGAACCTTTGCATAATAAGTTATAACACAAGAAAACGCAACAGTAAAAGCTTTGCGTACTCGAACAGAAAGACAGTCCAGGTTGGTTGAAATTTGGCTGAAATTGATTTTAAAACAACAACATAAGAAATCCTGAGTTCCTTTCTTTCTAGTCTGTTGTTATAAACCTTTCGAAGCTACACATTGAAATCAAGAATTCTTGTGTCGACCGCTTGTAGCAGTTTTTGCCTTTAGTTATCAGTTTTAAAAATAGCAGTGTTTTTCATAACATAACCAAGCAAATCTTTAAAAACTGCATGAAGTATGCCGTACCACGCACATGTCATGCTCAAATGCCACTTTGTGAAAATCAAATTGTCGTCGCAGAAAAAATAACCTTGAACGTTTTGAGCACAACATACCGGCAGTTCTTCACACTTTGCTGGGTTAAGATCATGCGTGAAACAATTCTGCTCCGAGTTTTCTCCCCCGATGACAAAAACCGAGAGCTCTGCGAAAAATTTTGCGTCAAACAGACAGAGCANGTNNCTGAATGCGTATTACTAGATATCAAGTTAGTGCAGAAAAATCATTTTAACATCATACCGTTGGAAAACCGACAGAGATAGGATTTTTACGAAGAGTTCACGCACAACGCTACGCGACAAAGTTCTCAGCTGAGAAATTCTTGGAAGCTTAGATGTCGAACCACTTTTCCGAACAGAGGGATCCCAGCCGCGGTGGTTCGGCTACTTGATAATAATGCCCCACAAAATGGTTGGCGAGACATGTCCCATGGAAAAGCGCCGCAGAGGCCGGCCAGGGTGGCGTGATTACAGTTCCGACGTGGCTTGGTCACGGCGTAGTGTAGAGCCTGCCTAACTATCAGCGGTTGCTGAAAACCATAGTGTTTCGAGACATGCGCATACTGCTGTCCCCGTGATCATCCCGATGGAAATACGGGTTTGAAAGTGAATAAAACTTTGAAAAAGGTACGTTTGAGATTTTCAGCTCATCCTCATTATGAAGCAGTGATGCCATCAACAGGAAAATCGCACACCATAGACTTTAACTTCGATACTAATGCAAGACACAGAGTTGACTTTCACATTACCACACCTACCCGATTCTTTCGTCCAACTCAGTTTTATCGGAAAACTTACGAGGAGTTGAACACACTCAAGTGCGTTGAACACGAGCGGCTGCAGCAAATAAGAACAAAATTTTTTTAACGAACCGGCTTTAAAAGCTGGATAGAATGGTTTTCCTTGATACAATAAAGAAAGCTTTATTGAGCAAAACGCGTGCAAAATGTTTAACAACTGAATTTTTCTCAGCGATTTTAGTAAACTAGGACTGAAATTGCAACGCGCTTTTCATCACTTGAGCACACTTGAAGTCTTCTGCAACTTACAGTGGTTGGGCGAGAAGGTCGGTGGATCGAAACCGAATCAAAGACACAACGCAGATGTTTCGGTAACCACCAGTGTTTATTGAAACGCGGTAGCAGTGTTTACCGAGAAACACTGCTAACATCAATGCTTATAGCGAAACGTCTATTTCTATGCTATGTCTTTGACTTCGCTTACTTTGTCCGCCATTTTCGTCAAAACCGAATTGGTCAAAATTCTTGAAAAAAACAGAAAGGAATGGGAAGTACAAATTACGGGTTTGTGTATTTGTCCTAAAGTCTACAGAAAAACGACTGCTCCTCTGATCACATATGAGCAATTTCAACACATTTTCTTAAAAAGTTACATCGTTTGCCCGATACCACAAACCAGGTTGGGATTTGACCAAATTTACAGCATATAAAGAAACTTGCAGTACAAGCAAAACGCTCTGGATTACATGTTACGAAATTAAAGGAACAAAGCAAAGCGCAAAATTCGGCATTGGTAAAGTGGGTAGCCATGCCTTGTACACTTCGATATTCATTCTACCCTTGATTGTGCTTTGGCGCAGGGGCGGATCCAGGGGGAGCGATCGCCCCCCTAAAACCTACGAAAATAACTATTCACCATGATTTTTTACAATTCGGAAAGCAGCATTCGCGACATAAGGCCGTTTTGTCGTCCATTCTTTTGTCACAGCATTGTTGTAAAGCATACTTCATCCCTCTTACAGCAGCGAAGCCTTTATGAGACTTGACTACCAAATACTATTGAAATCTCCCCCCTAATGTTACTGGCTGGATCCGCCCTGCTTCGGTGGCGGATCGAGACCTAACGTTTGAGGGGGGGCAATCAAAAAACAAGCGGCATTTTTTCGTTATTTTTATTTAAAAGGAAAGCGAAGAAGAAAACACATAACAAAGCCCACCTAGTTTTAAAATGAATGCCGCTCCATGGGGACGCTTGTTCATTTGTGGCAGGGGCAATCGCACCAAATTTTTCCCAAAAATCCTACATTTGCTGCAGTTGAACGTGTTTCTCGTGTTACAGTGAAAGTTACACTTTTATAGAAAACTTTGCTAAACAGTGTCAAGATTATTGTGAGGTTTGGCTTGTGCACCATTTTTTGTGCAACAGTGAGAGTCCAGGTACTTCCCGCATGTTCAAATACTTTCCGCAGCAAATCAGGCCCGTAACCAGCTTGGGACACCAGGGGGGGCGAAGAGTTTTCTGAGAGGGGCGCAATTTTTTTAAACTATGTCCAATAGTTTTCAACTATGCTCGACACATTTTTCCAGGGGGAGCAAAAAATTTTGTAGGGAGGCTTCGCCCCATGCGCCCCCCTGGTTATGGGCCTGCAGCTAATTGTCTACTCTACCTTTTTTAGTATTGGCGAAATGCGGGTTTTAAAAATATAAATTAAGCAATGAGTTTACACTGCCATTTACTGTTTTCACTTTGTGCTTTTTAGACAAGAATTGATCATATTTTCATTTCGCTCACAGTCGTCGAGTTTTGTATGGTTTTAACGCAGTCTTGCCATGCAACGGAAGATTTTACTTCCGCTACTTCGGCTTATTTATAGCCCGTAACCATCCACAGACCTACCGCGTGGCTGTGGCCATGCATTCTTGCGTTGCAACTACGTTATATCACTTACATACCAGCGGGGAGGAAGACAGATGCCTTCACGTGGACCTCCTCGTTGTGACATTTCTTGAAATGCTTACTAAATCTGTCACTTCGAGAGCAACCACTGCTACCCGTGCGGGATGTGTTCATCGTGGTCTGAGTCATAATATGTCTCAGGGCGCGGCAGCAGAAATGCTGCCTAAGGTGACCCACGACCCAGCATAATCCAGCTGAACAAACAATGTATGACCCTCCCAAGAACAGCCTGGGTCTGGCTTATCCGCCTCCGCACCGGTGTTGGATGTTTCCGCTCCTGCTTGTACAAATGGGGTATGGTCTCCCTTGCGGCCTGTGAGTGTGGCGCAGAAGAACAAACCGTCAACCATGTTGTCCTCCAATGTCCAACACATCGACCTTCCCATGGACTGCACGACCTGACGGTTCTGGACGAAGAGACAATCGAATGGCTGCTCAACACCAGCCCCGAGATCTCGTGCAGCCAAGCAGTGGTTAAAAGAACTTGCCCAAAAGATGAAGATGAACTGACACATCCAGTAGCCTACTGCGCTGTTGTTTTTGTTTGTTACGTCACTGTACACTTAAATTGTTGTGCTTAGTTGCTCCTTCGGTGGCCTTTTCTTGTCCTATTTAAAGTGGGTAGCTGGTATTGTATTCTTTTCAATTAAATTCTCTTAGCCGTTAGCTTTACTGTTTGTAGGTTTTATTTAATTCTATTTTTACTTCATGTACTTCGCAGAGCTGATTATGCCCACCTAGTAGGCGAATTTACACTCCGATAAAATCGTAGTGTCTGATTCTTGGCTGTGGCATGATTCTTTCCATGCACAGGGAACTGACTGAAGATCGAATATTTCAGAAAATTTTGTACCGGCGTGATAAACCTTTGAAAACTTTATGGTAAATTGTTCTGAATTAAATTAAAATATGCTTAAGTCTTGCAAAGCCGTGTTAAAAATACAAGCACAAAAACTAATGAATAAACGATGTCATGTTGAACGTTTCGAATGCAAAAATGTTGATCGTCAGCAAAGATTCAGTGAATCAAGCGTGGAACGTCAGACATCAAAACACGAGAGTAGCGCGTCCACGCAACAGGAGACACTAAGTGATACTCAAACATAATGGTGTAGGCCAGGGTTTCTCAATCGAGTCCCTCAGCCCCCTTTGCGGGCAGTGACTTTGCAAAATCTTATTGATGAGCAGGGGACCACAAGTGCTGAGTCTTTGGAAGTGGGCCACAAAACATGAAAGGTTGAAAACCACTGGTGTAGGCAAACAACAACTTCAGAAACCTTGTGCGTCTGAGTTAATCGTTGAGCTATTCCAGTGAGATGGATGACGTGTCGAGTGTCGACCTTTAGGAAATTGCTTTTTTTGAATCAAAACACTCCAGAATTTGTAACCGTTTCCGATCAGAAACTGAAGACGTAGTTCTGGTTCATTAAACTGCAGGATATGGTTAGGGTGATGCTTGGCGTGCTTGTTTGTTTCCGATTCTTACAAAACCCATGTTTTAATTCAGTCCCGTCGCCACGGTGGGGCTTTGGTGGGCTTAGCCCCCCCAAATTGAAATACGAAACATTATAAATTAGTGGAATTTTTGTCAAATTTGAATGACAAGCCCCACTGCACGAACGTAAAGCCCCTCCGCAAAAACGCAAAGCCCCCTTATAGACGGCTTTCTGGCGACGGTTCTGCTTCAATTGTTAGCACAGAAATGAGATTGATTTCACAAACGAACCCACCTCTGATCTAACGGTCTGATTCAGAAATGTTAGCGATAAGGCAGCTAGGTCCAGTTGTGAAAACAGTTTCACAAAGTGACTTCGGCGTTCTTCAAAATTATGTCGTATCCAACGCATAATGGCGTAAAAGAAAGCTTCCTCCGATTCCTACACACACACACAGTAGGGTTTAAAAGCAGCATATCTACATTTCTATGTATTCGCAATTCCACTAAAATAGCGGTTAAATTTTCACCTATATGTTAATGTACGCCACATCAATGCAAGAGTCACTGGCTAAAACTTAGAAAGTGTACATCAACAGTTTCACATGCATAATTTGACAGCACATACGCAAGTTTGTCAGACAGTGGAAGGAAATTCTTGAAAAATGGTTTTATGAGGTTTTGTGTCCACATAAAATGTCAAAACAAGTTTTTAGTGAAACAGTACCTTGAGTAACAAATTTCGCGAAAATTTGTAATTTGTAAGAAAACATCCAGTGTTGGAGGGATAGTTTACATTAAGTTATTGTTTTTATATATACAGTTATTATTTACCGCGTCTTTTTTTATTGAAATGATATTGGTAACTTCGTCAAGACCTAGTTCAATGAAATCATCCTGTTGGACAACGGCAACCAAGTTTCTTGCAATGATTTGACGCGAGGCCTTCATTAATTCTTGGAGGTGATAACGACGGGCATAGGCACGGAGTTTTAGACAGTTTCCGACATCCATATTCTTCTTCAAGTACGCTGAACACTTCAACGTAAGTCCTGGAAACATTATTTTTATTCAGCTTTTTAACAAACAGATGTAGCAGTTTATTTGCTTACGGAACAACAGCACCAACCAGTTGCGGTGCAATGCACATGCCTGGTATTTGGGTAAATTCAGCAGCATCCAAAAGTTCCCAGATATTGTCTTCTGCAACAGTAACAAGACCAGTGTATGCAAAATTCAAAATGCTTTCCAAAACTTTTGGCGAAATGTTTGCGATTTTCGCCACCTTGTTGTATTTCTCCTCCATCTACAAAATATATAAATATTGCTCTCCTGCATAAGTACAAAAACAATTACAAAAAAACGTTTTTCAATCGCATTACCTCTGCCGTAAACAGATGACCAAAAAATGGAGAAACTGCTTGAAGAACACATTTGTGAATGGCGTACGTTGTGGTTTTTGATATTAGCGAACAATCGCAAAAATCTTTTGTTCCTTTACGATCTCTGAAATGTAATATTTAATATTGCGTTGTTGTGATTCTTTGTTCCTGAGCTAATATTTTGGTTGGGGCAACCAGTTTACAACTTTTGTTACTCCAACTTTTCAAGTGATAATGATAGCATACGCAAGATAGGCATTGGGTCAAAGGAAGTCAGCGTCATAAAAGTGACTGTCTTGCAATTTTTAAGAGAAACTGCTAAAACTGAAGTGAACAACATGGTCTCATAGCATCTGTTGCACATCATGTATTGGCAGCATTTAACTTATTACTAACTCAGGTACAAAGTGCAAAAAATTTTCAAAGGTGAGTATTGGACTGTTATTTGCACAAACTGACATAACATACCTATAGCTGATTACATTTATAGAAATATTTTGAAGTTATTTCAAACAATCTAACTGCAAGTAAAGTATTAAATATTTAACTGGCTTGACTAGTAATTTGTTATTATCTGATAATTCAGACGATTGCTGCTTTGACATCGCAGAAAAAAACAGAATTGTTATTTAGGTGTGGTACCAGCTTTAAATTAGATAAAACCTAATTTTACTGCACTATGAAGAAAAAAGCATGTATTATTACCATGGCAGATTAGTATGATAGCTGTTAACATACAGGCTAAGATACTGTTAAGGTTTCGGGAATTTACAACATGTCTAAGGCAAACTAGCATAATTGGAAAGCAAGTGAAAAAATTCTGATATTTAAAGAAAGGCATTGAAGAGGTAATAGAGTAACCACTAGAGACTATTTCAAGATAGTAATACACAAATCAGTTATTATAATCCAAAGGTTATAGCAGATTTTTGCAAGTTAATAAATTAAGCAAAACAGCTTTGTGTTTGCAGCTCTTCCATTCCCAAATATTAATTAGTGTGGAAACAAAAGAGTATCAGGTTATTGGAGGAGTTTTAAATTCAGTCAAAAATGTTGCTTGCATTGAGCAAAGTAGACAGTCATCTATATACTTCACAAGGTAAGTTTCTGTACTACATTTCTCTGCATTTTAAGGAACACTAACCTGTTCAATGCCTTTAGAACTCCAACAGCATGCCTTGCATCAACTTCGCTCATCAACACTGTTTCATCCTGCTCTGACATGTTTGACCATGATAAGATAAAAACTAAATAATGTTTCTTAAATCATAAAAAACTTTTTGAATGAATTTGATAAGTAAGCCATATCAAAGCACATTTATAAGTACAAAATATTTGTGGATGCATGTAACTTTCGATGCAGATTTTTAAAATGTTTAGTTTATACAGCAATTTTAAGACTTTGCATTTTATCTATATTGTTCACCTAATTTTTCAATCTGTTTATCTGTAGCTTATAAACTATCAGGTATATCTAATGAATGTATTTGCCTTACGAAAAACTAATGATGCACATGTTGTGTGATGTCTGTTATTTAGTACGAAAATCACACAAAATTAATTTCCACTTTTCTTTCATGCATATTTTTTCATTAACTGCTAGTTTACTTCACAACAAACACTAAGATGAATTGAATCTATAGTCAATTCAAGAATTTCAAAATTATTGTCTTTTGTACCAAAACTGCCTTTAAAAATATCCACAAAAATCACACTAAATTAAACATTTTTGTAGTAAAATCCACTAATTAGATTTAACAGTGCCTGCAAGGGCACACATCTTGAGTCTTGTTGAAGGAAAAACCTGCAGAATAATGTCTAGGTTTTACACAGAGTAAAACACTGCCAGATTAAGAATAACTGATTTGTAAACAAATTTGTAAACTGTTTTTGCAGTAGCACACAGGTAAAAATGTCATCAATTGGAATAAAAACATGCAAATGTTAAAAAACTCACATTTTCTAAAAGCTCACAAGAAAAAGAAAAGTGTTCTTTATAATTTCTTTGTTTTCTTCAAATGTTTCATAATTTTGCATGTAAATTTTTTAAGTTAACCAATTTTTATTAAGGAAAATCTTACGTACCCAGCATGGACCTGTAGGGACCCGATTTCTCTAATTCTAGGGACCCGATTTTCTCTGATTCTAGGGACCCGAGATAATTTTCTGATTCTAGGGACCCGATTTTCAATTCTAGGGACTTGAATCGGGTCCCTGAAATGCCTTAATAAAACCTGAAGTTAACCCAAACCACTACTAAAAGTTTGTTGTAGTTAAAAATAAACCAATTAAAGTCCTTCACCCATAGCAATTAATTGCTTTTTGTATTTAGCATTTTCAGGTCTTTGTGGAAGTTCAAAGTGATAAATAATCTAAAACAAGGGTTTCCAAAATATGAGTCATGGGACAAATCCAGTCCTTGAAGCCATTTCATCTGGCCTGCAAAACTGTTTCATCCAGCCGCAAAGACATTTTGACTACAATATGAAAATACCATATTTATGAAAAGTTCATTGATACATTGATTTAGCAAAATGCAACATATCCCGAAATAATCACATTAAGTAAGATTTCTGGCCCTCAAACTGTGGTGTAATACTTTATGTGGCCCTCAGACAAAAACATTTGAGGACTCATGATCTAAGAGAATATGCAAATGCTGAAATCTGCTTCCATACATACCACTTTCATATTCATATGAACAAATGAGATAAAAACTGAGTAGAAATGGAAGCGAAGTCTACAACACTAGGACTTTAATGAATTTCTACTACACTTTTAAACTCACCATACAGTTCAATATCCCGCAAGCAAATTTTTCAAATAACTTAATAAAAAATATTGAAATCTTAATAGAATTTGCATGATTTCATTTGATGATGCAGATTTTCATACATTAAACTTCTTTTTTCTGCTCACTTCAATTGTGTGATGTCATTTTACAAATCTCCATTGTTTGCTCACTATGCAAAACTTTTGCACGAT